>Ga0310690_10000803_pt1 | contig 62089 bp, 45 predicted proteins | sample AusTroGonzalo_MG_2_FD_207661 | JGI IMG/M metagenome (GOLD analysis project Ga0310690, IMG submission 207661) | Bovine rumen microbial communities from tropical cattle in Woodstock, Queensland, Australia - Gonzalo_04 (v2) (version 2) | ecosystem: Host-associated > Mammals > Digestive system >... | reverse complement strand
CCCAGAGAGGAATAAGGAGAAGTACAGTTATGGCACTTTTTGAAAATTACGAAAGAAGAATTGACAAGATAAACAAGGTCCTTGCCGAATACGGTATTAAATCACTGGAAGAGGCGAAGCAGATCTGCGATGAAAAAGGCGTAAAAGCCGCTGAAATTGTAAAGGGCATTCAGCCTATTGCATTTGAAAATGCGGGCTGGGCTTACACAATGGGCGCAGCCATAGCCATTAAGAAAGGCGTTAAGACCGGCGCGGAAGCTGCCGAAGCCATAGGCATAGGCCTGCAGGCTTTCTGCATTCCCGGTTCTGTCGCTGATGACAGAAAAGTGGGCCTCGGTCATGGCAATCTGGGCGCCATGCTGCTGCGCGATGAGACAAAATGCTTCGCGTTCCTGGCCGGACATGAGTCATTTGCCGCAGCTGAAGGCGCAATTGGAATTGCCCGCAATGCTAACAAATCCCGCAAATCACCGCTGCGTGTTATTCTGAACGGTCTTGGCAAAGATGCTGCGCAGATAATAAGCCGCATTAACGGTTTCACCTATGTTCAGACAAAGTTTGATTACTTCACTGGCAAGCTGGAAATCGTGAAGGAAACTGCGTATTCCAAAGGTGAGAGAGCGGCTGTGCGCTGCTACGGCGCAGATGATGTGCGCGAAGGCGTTGCCATTATGCACCATGAAGGCGTTGATGTTTCCATTACCGGAAACTCAACCAACCCCACACGCTTCCAGCACCCTGTTGCCGGAACATATAAAAAAGAATGCGTGGAGCAGGGAAAGAAATATTTCTCTGTGGCATCTGGCGGCGGCACTGGCCGCACATTGCATCCGGACAATATGGCTGCCGGCCCGGCTTCTTACGGCATGACCGACACAATGGGCCGTATGCATTCCGACGCCCAGTTCGCCGGTTCTTCATCAGTGCCTGCTCATGTTGAGATGATGGGCTTCCTCGGAATGGGCAATAACCCCATGGTCGGTGCGACCGTTGCCGTGGCTGTTGCTGTTGCCGAGGCACTGAAATAAAAACGGACCTGTCATATCCTGACAGTCCCAATGGCGGAACCGTTCTGAACGGTTCCGCCTTATAATATCCTGCAGCATTATAATGTAATCTGTTTTTCAGACAATATATGGCTGCGACAGGAAAGGAACAGAATATTATGCCAGAAAATATGCCGGCCCAGCCGGAGCAGAATCAGAACATAAATCAGGATGCAGGAGAAAATGGACAGAGCGCCGGAGAACAGCAGAAGAAAAAATCCGGCGGAAAAGGCCTGCTTCTGCTTTTGCTGCTTCTTCTGCTGGCCGCCTTGTCTTTCTTTTTACTGAACAGAAAAAAGGATGTTGCGGAAAAAAACATAAGTACTCCGCCACCGCCTGTTCCTGCTGTTGAAACAGTAAAAACACCGGAACCTGAGCCGGAAAATACTGCCACGGAGATACCTGCTGCCGGACTGTCAGAACCTGCTGATACTGAAGATTCGGGACATGCTATTGTGCCGGTAAATCTGTACAATATGCCGGTTCTGTTTTTCTTTGACACTGCAAAGCCACATGCGGAATATGCTGATTATATTTATTCCTATGTGCGTAAATACAAGGAAGAGGGGAATGGACGGAAAATTCTCATAGAAGGTTTTTCATGCGATTACGGTACAGAGGAGCACAATGAGGATCTTTCTAAAATGCGTGCAGGATATGTCCGTTCCGAATTTATTAAAGCCGGTATTCCGGCGGGCAATATACAGATAAAGTATTATGGCAAAAGCCGCTATCCCAAAATGGGTTACGGACTTAGGAAATACTACTGGCGTGCGCAGGTTTCCCTGAAATAGCCGTAAATTTCTTATGATTAAGAATTTACGGTATATATAATATTTTACAAACACACTGTTAATTGTTTAAAATATTAAATAATATTCAGGCAGTCTGATTATTTTGTCTGGCCTGCATTAATTACAAGTGCAGTTTGTGGCTGGCAAATAGAAAATTTATTGGAGGATGCTATGAAAAAGAAGATGCTGTTAACTGCTGCTGCAATACTTTTGGCTGCAGGAACAGTCTGTGCAGCTGAATTTGATTTCGTAAACAGCGGGAGCATTAAGAACAGTAACCTTAAAAAAATATCATTTCCGGTTCCTGCTGCCGTGGCAGTAGGACGTACTGAAACTCCCCGTGCTGCCGCAAAGAAAATGGCGGAATGGACCGTAATGGTTTTTCTCAACGGCAAAAACAATCTTGAGAAATCAGCTCTGCGAGATGTAAATGAAATGGAAATGGCCGGTTCCACAGACAAGGTTAACATCGTGGTTGAGCTTGGCCGCATGGCAGGATATGATTCAAGCGACGGAGACTGGACAGGCGTGCGCCGTTATCTTATACAAAAAGATGAAGATCCTGATAAGATAGTTTCTCCCGTTGTTCAGGACCTTGGAGCCGTGGATATGGGGGATTATAAAACCGCTATTGATTTCGGCAGATGGGCCAAAAAGAAATATCCTGCCAGGAAATATATGTTCATATTCTGGAATCACGGAACCGGCTGGATTAAATCCGCCGGCTTGAATTCAAAAGGCATATCCTACGATGATGAGACAAATAATCACATCAATACGCTGCAGATGGCCGAAGTTTTGAAGAGTATCGGCGGTATTAATGTCCTTGCGTCTGATGCATGTCTTATGCAGATGGCCGAAGTGGGTTTTGAGCTCAGGAATAATGTTCCTCTGGTAGTGGGCTCGGAAGAACTAGAGTCCGGAGACGGATATACCTATGATGTGCTGTTGGGCGGGCTTATAAATAATCCGTCAATGAAAGCGGAAGAGCTTGCTAAACTTGCAGTGGACTCTTTCAGTGATTATTACGACAAGAAAGTCGGCGGTTACACGCACAGTTTTATTAACAGCAAGGCTATGCCTCAGTTTGTAAATCTGGTCAATGCCTTTATAGCGGAAGTTATGAAGGCTGATGACGGCGAAGCGGCAAAATACGCCCGTGATAATGCCTTGAAGTTTGACTATGCAGAGAACAAGGATTTTTATGATTTTGTTTCGCTGCTTGTAAGCAAATCTGGCAACCAGAGCGTGAAAACCAAGGGGCAGGCACTGATGAGTTATATCACCGGAAAACTCATAGGCCACAACCGCACAAAAGATGAGCCGGGAAATTACAGGTCTCCGGCAAATGAACTTTCCAGGGCTAAAGGAATAGCTGTATATGTGCCTAACAGATCTGTTCCCTATTCATATCTGGAAATGCAGTGGGCAAAAAAAACAAAATGGCCTGATTTTGTGAAATGGATTGCTTCAAAAGATCCGCCACCGCCTGGTTTCAGGCCATAATCAGACCATAAGAAAATAAACCAATAAAAAAGAAGCCTTTATATGGGCTTCTTTTTTTATGTGTTTTTTATGGTCTATTCGTATCTCAGGGCCTCTATAGGGGATAGTTTCGCAGCTGTCCACGCTGGCAGGAAGCCGAAGAGTATTCCGAACAGGGTAAGAAATACAAATGCGGATATGGCAGTGATTAAACTGAACTGTATCTCCCATTTCAGGAACAGTGAAGCTATAAAGGTTACTAATCCGCTGCCAAGCAATCCTATCAGGCCTCCGGTTACCGAAAGCAGTACAGCCTCAATAAGAAACTGCGACAGCACAGCGTTTTTGGTAGCGCCCATAGCTTTGCGCAGGCCTATTTCATGTGTTCTTTCGCTTACGCTTACAAGCATTATGTTCATTATGCCTATTCCTCCGACCAGAAGAGATATGCCTGCTATAATCAGGCCGAGAGCGCTGAAAGCGGCGAGCGTAAGCGTAAATTCCTTTATTCCTTCTGTGTTTGTGCTGAACTGTACAGGATCTTCTGCATCCGGTGGAATATTATGTCTTTCCCGGTAAAGAGATATTAATTTTTTTTCTATCTGTTTTATATCGGCATTTATGTCAAATTCTATCTGTACTTCCTGTAAGAATCTGGTACCATTGAGGCGGTGCAGCATAGTGGAAAGAGGAACGAAAACCATATCATCTATTATTGGATTTTTTTCCGGAAGCATTCCTACGACAATAAAATTTCTTGTTCCAAGGCGCAGTGTATTCCCTATAATTTCTTCGTCTTCCTCGAAAAAATCCTTGGCGATGTCATGGCCGATTACGCATACCTTTTCCTGCCTTAAATCATCCATGCCTGAGAATATACGTCCTTCTTCCGGTATATATCCTTTGAAGCGGAAATAATCCGGCTGTACTCCGTATGTGAGAACGCTTTTGTTATTCGTTCCCCTTACAACCTGTAATGATACAGTGGCAAAACCTGAAACACCGGTTATTCCGTCAATTTCTTTAAATGCCGCTGCATCCTGTACAGTAATACGGCTTGTTGTGAAACGTTTGGAAGTTCCCTTTGCGTCGTTCTTGGGCATGAATGTGGCTACATTGGCTGTGACGAAAGTGCTGAATACATCCATTATCTGGCGTTTTACCGTATTTATGGCAGTGGCTACAGTGGCAAGTGCAAAAACGCCTATAATTACACCTAACATTGTCAGGAATGAACGCACTTTGCGGCTCATCAGCGATTTTACCGAAGAGCGCAGGCTTTCATGTATTTCCCGGAATGAAATAAATCTTCTGGCCGGAATATCCGGCATTATGTGTGCCCCGCTCCCGTGCTGAATTTTATCGTCCTGGTCTCCGGAAGCCTGTATTTCCGGGGCGGCATTTGGTTTTTTTATATCTTCTACAATTTCTCCGTCCCTTATTTTTATCTGCCTGTCTGTTTTGGCGGCGACCTCCGGATCATGCGTTACTATTACTACGGTTATTCCTTTTTCCCTGTTAAGACTGCGCAGGAGATCCATGATTTCTGCGGACTGGTCAGAAGCCAGATTTCCTGTTGGCTCATCTGCGAAAATTATTTTTGGATTGTTTTTCAGCGCGCGTGCTATGGCCACGCGCTGTTGCTGTCCGCCGGAAAGCTGTGACGGCCTGTGTTTAAGGCGGCTTCCGAGTGCCACTTCCTTCAGGAGCTCTTCAGCGCTGTTTTCCCCGCTTTCATTTTTCCTGTTAAGGTATATTCCGGGCAATGCCACATTTTCTTCCGCATTCATTTTTGGCAGAAGATTGAACTGCTGAAATATAAAACCTATTACATCCGCGCGCATATACGCGGTTTCGCTGTCGCTCATTCCGGCAATGTCCCGCCCGGCTATTTTCAGTGTGCCCGAAGAGGCATTGTCCAGCAGGCCCATTATGTGCATAAGTGTTGATTTTCCAGATCCGGAAGGGCCTATTATGGATACAAATTCGCCTTCGCATATTTCAAGTGATATTCCTTTCAGGATATGCAGTGTCTGATCTTCAAGGTGATATTCTTTCTTTATGTTTTCAAGTTTTATAACGGGAATCATTATTTATATTATATCAAAGAGCATGTCTCTGTCTTTTTGCCTGTCAGACAGTTTATACCCTATGAAAGGCAGTGGGTTAACTGGTAAAATAAAATATAATGCAGGAAACAGATAATATATTCTGCCTTTTTGTACACACAGGACGCTTCAGGAACGGTAAAGCGGATATGATAATTATGCCACTTGGCTTTCCCATGCTGGCTGGTGTACTTGAAGATAATGGTTTTCCGTCCCGTATATTCAACCTGACAATATCGGAGATTACGGGAGGCCCTTCGCTTAAACAGGTAATACGCAGATATAAACCAGGAATGGTGGCTTTTTCCCTGCACTGGTATCAGCAGCTTCCCTTTGTTGCCGCCGAGATAAGATATATAAAAAAACTCTTTCCTGAAATCAGGATTGTCTGTGGTGGTTTTACCTCCTCATATTTTGCCAGGGAAATAATGTCCATGGAGAATGGACCGGATTTTCTTATACGTGGCGATGGGGAGCGACCTATGCTGGAACTGGCAAGGCAGATTGCTTCGGACAAGCCTGATTTCAGAAAAGTGCCTAATCTGGTATGGAAGAAAAATTACAGCAGCCGTAGCGGGAAACCGGAAGACGCAGGAGAATCATTTTTTGAGCGCTTTGCTGCTATTCTGGAAGATAAAGCTGCCGGGAATGTGGAACAACTGGTTTTTAACAGCCAGACATATATTGCCGGCAGCAGGGAAATGTCGGAACTTTATTATGCCCGCTATGACCTTGTACTGCAAAGGGAATATGTAATGCGGGGAGATTTTGGCTGTTCCCTTGACGCAACGGGAAGGCCTGCGTGGAATGTGAACAAGCGCAAAACAGTGTTTTATAATCCCGGCAGGGGCTGCCCTTATACCTGTTCTTTCTGTGGTGGCTGTGAGAGTGCGCAGCTGCGCATAAATGGCCGCAGGGGTTATTTTTTCAAAACCACGGAATCAGCGCTGCGTGATGTAAAAGGTTTTCTTGAACAGGGGTTTGAGACAATTCACACATGTTTTGACCCGGAGCCTTCCGCTAAATGGTATCTTGATTTTTTTGCCGCTATCCGTGATGAAAAACTTAAAATGGCTTATGTTTTCGAGCCATGGGGGCTGCCTTCCGAAGAGTTCCTTAAAGCCTTCGAGGAAACTTTCAGGGATAATCTGAAGAATTGCCGTGTTACGGTTTCGCCGGAAAGCGGAAGTGAGCGTGTGCGACGCTGTAATAAGGGTATTTTCTATACAAACGAAGAACTTGAAAAAACGGTGGCTTTGGGACAGAGTCTGAAAATACCAATGGAAATAAGTTTCATGTCATCGCTTCCTGGTGAGTCTGCTGAGGATTTCCTGAAAAGCGTGCAGATGGCCGGACATTTCACTGAAAAGTACGGCTGTGAGGCCAACATGGCAGCAATAGGACTTGAGCCCGGATCTCCCATGTATGAAAATCCTGATAAATACGGTATACAAACATCAAACGAGGGTTTTCCTTCTTTCCTTGAAAATATAGAAGGGGTTATAGACTGGGAACATAAAGACCGTAAATGGGGAACATCGGAGAAAAGAAAAAAATATTTTGACGCCAAGAAGCCTTCAAGGCCTGAAAAATAATTTCAGATTGGCTGAGAAATACCGTGCCGTATATAGCGCTGCTGCCTGCTGTAACATGGAAACGCGGAACCGCGGTTGAATAACCCGTATGTTTTAATCCCTGCTTAATGCTTTTTCGGACAGGCGGCTGTACTACTTTGAAGCCGCTGTTTTTTCTGTTTTGCCGGATTCCTGTGTTTCCGCTTCTTTCTTTACTGCTTCCTTTCCGGTTTCCTTTTCTGCTCCGCCTGTAATATCCTCGAATTCGTCTGTTTTTCTGTAAACCCTGTATTGCGGTCTGTATGAAAACAGTTTTGAATATCCCATTATGTTTTTGCAGTAATCACTGCGCGGCACATCGAGCGGCTCCTTGCACATAAGCTCCCCGGCCGGTTCATCGTTTATTCCTTTGAAATTATAGAAAAAACCGCTGTTTTTGAAGCGTCCCTCTGCGTACAGCGCAGATACGCCGTATCTTTCCCTGTCGCTGTAAATGCGTATCTCGTAATCCCAGCCTTCTTTAACAGCTATGCTTTGGGCAGTTCCAACGGTGGCCGGGGGAATGAAAGAAAGTTTTTCACCTGAAATTGCTATCAGGTCAGCCAGGTCAGATGAATATTTTTTGTTCCTGCTGAAATATTCCTTCTGTGCGTCGCGCAGTTCCTCAACGGCGGTAATAAGTTTCATCGATTCTTCCTGCGCATTTACTGTTTTGCTGCGCCCGGCGAAGGCATAATAGCAGGTTACAGCGATAAGTGCCACTACGGCAAGAATTTCGGGAAGTGATGAATTTTTGCGTTTTTTCTTTCTCATTGCATATATATAATACAAAATAATTTTATTTCCTGCCTTAATATGTTATACTTTTTGTAGGAGATTCAGGCTGCCTTCTGTTCATGCAGCAGGGCGGCCGGAAAATTTAACGGAGGTTCTATGCCGAAAGCAAAAGTAGAAATAGACACCGAAAGATGCAAAGGCTGCTATCTTTGCATTGAAGCGTGTCCCAAGAAGTGTCTTGAGAAATCTGATCAGTTCTCTAAAACCGGATATTTCCCGGCAAAATTTGCCAAGGACGAGTGCATTGGCTGTCAGACCTGCGCCCGTGTATGTCCTGACCTGGCTATAAAGGTTTACAAGGAGTAATCAAATGGGTGAAAAGAAATTAATGAAAGGCAATGAAGCGCTTGCAGAAGGCGCGGTCCGCGCCGGCTGCCGTTTCTTTGCCGGTTATCCTATAACTCCGCAGAATGAGGTTCCTGAATATATGTCATGGCGTCTGCCCGAAGTAGGTGGCGCTTTCATTCAGGCTGAAAGCGAAGTTTCAGCAATCAATATGATCTACGGCGCTGCCGGAACAGGTACACGCTGCATGACATCTTCCTCCAGTCCTGGCATAAGCCTTAAGCAGGAAGGACTTTCCTATTGCGCCGGAGCCGATCTTCCGCTTCTCATAGCAAATATGATGCGCGGTGGTCCGGGTCTTGGCAACATAGCAGGCTGCCAGGGCGATTACTGGCAGGCCACACGTGGCGGCGGTCACGGTGACTATCGTCTGTATGTCGTAGCCCCAAACAGCGTAAATGAACTTGCCAATCTGCCCCGCAAATGCTATGAGGTTGCTTTCAAATACCGCATTCCTGCCATGATTCTTGCCGACGGAACAATCGGCCAGATGATGGAGCCTGTGGAATACAAGGATGAACCAATAGATGTTTCAAAACTTGAAAAACCGGAATGGGCTATTGGTATAAACAAGGAACATCGTGCAAAACGCCGCATTACTTCTTATGACCTCACTGAAGGCGGACTTGAGATAATGGTCAATGACAGAATCAAGAGATATAAGGCCATTGAAGAAAATGAGGTTATGTTTGAAGAGAAAATGACAGAAGACGCTGATATGGTTGTTGTCGCTTTCGGCACTCCTTCACGCGTCGCCACCGCTGCCATAAAAATGCTTCGCGAAAAAGGTATTAAAGCAGGCCTTTTCCGCCCGATTACCCTGTGGCCTTTCCCATATAAACAGATTCAGCAGCTGGCAAAGCGCGTGAAAAAGTTTGTAGCCGTGGAAAGCAGCATGGGCCAGATGGTGGAGGATGTGCGCCTTGCCCTGAACGGCACTGTGGAAACACATCTTTACTGCAAAGTAGGCGCAGCCGTCCTTACAGCGGAAGAAGTTGCAGCCGCTTTGGAAGAAATCTACAACGGGAGCACAAAGTATGCAGCTGTTAAATAAAAGACCTGAATCCTTAATTGACATAAAGACCCACTACTGCCCCGGCTGCGGTCACGGTATTATCCACCGTCTTGTCGCCGAGGTTGTTGACGAACTGAAAATCAGGGAAAGAATGATTTTCGTGGCCCCTGTGGGCTGCGCCGTGTTTGCGGACAAATATTTTGACTGCGATACCACACAGGGCGCACATGGCAGAGGCCCTGCCGAAGCGACAGGCATAAAGAGAACCATTCCTGAAGCAATAGTCGTATCTTATCAGGGAGATGGTGACCTGGCTTCCATAGGTATGGCTGAAATTGTACATGCGGCAATCCGTTCCGAGAACATTACCGTAATTTTCGTGAATAACACTATATACGGTATGACTGGTGGACAGATGGCTCCTACAACACTTATCGGTCAGAAAGCCACAACCTGTGTGAATGGCAGAACCGCCAAACAGGCTGGTTATCCCATACACATGAGCGAAATGCTTGCCACAATAAAGGGTGCTTCCTATGTGGCCCGCGGCGGAGTACATACACCGGCGGCAATTATGCAGACAAAGCAGTACATCAAAAAGGCTTTCCAGAATCAGATTGACGGAAAGGGTTTCAGCATAGTTGAGGTTCTCAGCATGTGCCCCACAAACTGGGGAAAAACTCCCAAGGATGCAGTTGCCTTCGTCAAAAATGAGATGGAAAAAGAGTTTGAGATGGGTGTTAAGAAGGATCACAGTGCTGCCGACGATGTTGTCGAAGCTAAATAAGGAGAACTTGAAATGTATCAGGGAATCAGAATAGCAGGATTCGGCGGACAGGGTGTAATATCTGCCGGCGTGCTCATAGCGCAGGCCGGAATCATAGAAGGAAAGGAAGTCAGTTTCTTCCCGTCATACGGCGCAGAAATGCGCGGCGGAACGGCCAACTGTTCCGTTGTTGTATCCGATGAAGAGGTGACAACTCCTATAGTGTCCCGTCCGGATACCGTAATTGTTATGAATGAGCCTTCGCTGGCCAAGTTTGAACCAATGGTCAAGCCCGGCGGTGTGCTCATTATTAATACATCACTGGTAAATTCCAAGCCAACACGTACTGATGTGCGCATTGTGAATATAGCCTGTGATGATATTGCGGCAAAGGTCATCGGCAATCCGAAGACCCTCAATATGGTTATGCTCGGCGCTTTCGCCAAAGCAACCGGCGCCATTTCTCTGGAATCCGTTAAAGCGGCTCTTCCTAAGGTTTACAAGAAACTGGCGAAGAAACCGGAAGTGCTTGCCCTCAACGAGAAGGCATTCAAAGCCGGTGAAGATGCAGTAAAATAAAACCGGATATTCCGGATAACAGGGGGAGCTCTGCGTTGCGGAGCTCTCTCTGTTATATTAAACAGGTAATTTATGAAAAAAATATCTATTCTTATCACTTTGTTATTTGTTTCGGCACAGTTCGCCGCGGCGAAAACTATTAATATTTTCCACACTTCCGATGTGCACGGCTCTTATTTCGCCAGACCTGCAAAGAATGTATACGGCGATAATCCGGACCGCATGATTGGCGGTTTTGCCACACTGAAGGCAATGCTGAAAAAAGAAAAAACTCCCTATATCATGCTGGATTCAGGTGATATGTTCCAGGGAACGCCTGAAGGAATTTTCACAAGGGGCGAAGCCAGCATCGATTACATGAATAAAATAGGCTATTCCGCCGTTGTTCCCGGTAATCACGAGTTTGATTACGGACAGCTTCTGGTAGTTGGACTTGCAAAACGCGCGAAATTCCCTTTCCTTGCAGCCAATATTTACATAGAAGGAACAGATGAGCGTCCGGACTGGGTGAAACCTTATATCATTATAAAAAAGGCGGGAAAACGTATTGCCGTTTTCGGTCTTGCTGGTAAACATACCAAGACACATTCCAATCCTAAAAATACTTTCGGACTTGACTTCCGTGACGAGGCTGCGGAAGCAAAAAAAATTGTGGAAGAGATAAAGACAAAAGAGAAGCCGGATGCGATAATCTGTATAGCCCATCTTGGTTCTGACGAACATTTCTCAAGAAGCATTATTGATGAACTTCCTGATTATGTAACTGATCACTGCCGCAGCTGCCGCCGTCTTTTCCCGGACAGGGAATTTGAGGAATTCCTGCCGAGAGGCATTCTGCATGTTGCCCGCGCTGCACGTGATATAGACCTTATTCTCGGTGGCGATTATCATACGGGATTAACGCAGGGTGTAAAAGATGATGTCACCGGAATATCAATAGGTGAAAGTTATACAAACCTTATGTTCGCAACCAGGGCGGAGCTTAATTTTAATGATAAAACCGGCAAACTGGAATCAGTGAATGTAAAACTTGTCCCTCTGTGGACAGATGTTTATGGACAGAATAAAGGCATTCTTAAAATGGATGCAAAGCTGAAATCCAAAATAGATGAGACCATGCTGCAGAAAGTTGGATATACTGAAGGTGACCTTTCATTCAGCAGCGAAAAGCTGGACTCAAAAATTGGAAACTGGATTTGCGATCTTACAAAAGACGCGGTTGGTGCGCAGATGGGCTTTCAGAATACCGGCGGAATACGTGTTGATCTGCCGAAGGGTGATATAACCATGGGCGATCTTTACCGTGTAATGCCTTTTGACAATACCATAGTAACAATGAAAATGACCGGGAAATCACTTAAGAGAATGATTGCCGAGTCATACGAGGATGAAAGCGCAGGTATGCAGATTTCAGGACTTAAGGTTGAAATACTGCCAGCCCGTAACGGAAAGCATGATTTCCGCCTTTTTGATTCTTCCGGTAAACTCATAGGTGATACTGACGAATATACAATCGCTACCAATAATTATCTTGCCGATGGCGGCAATTACGGAGCCGCTTTCAAGGAAGAGGGAACAGATGTGAAGGATTCCCAGATTGTGTTCCGCGATGTCATGCGTGAATCACTGGCAAAAGGAAGTCTGCCGGAACAGCATACAGGCCGTTATGTTCGTATAAGCGCGGAGCAGTATGAAGCCGAGCTTGCTGCTGCCGCTGAGGCTGAAGCCGAAGCGAAAGCTGCCGAAGAAGAAGCAAAGGCCGCAGAAGCCGCTGCGAAAAAAGCAGAAGAGGCAAAAAAGAAAGCAGGGAAATCTGCCAGAAAGCCGGTGAAGAAAACCGTAAAAGCCCCTGCCAGGAAAAAATAAAATCCAGGTAGTATTCTGTAACGGAGCAATCCGGTGCATCACGGCGTTGGCGACGGAGAAAAAGAAGAAAACATAGACTACCGGGCATCCTTCCGGCTGGTGCGGGAACTTATGCGCACCAGACTGGGGGGATTCGCCATGGCATTTCTTTTTCTGATATTCGCCACCGCCGTGAATCTTGTGAACCCGGTAATAGCAAAGACAATCCTTGACAGCGTTATACCGGCACATGATTCAACGCGGCTTGTCGTATATTCCGTCCTGTATGCCGCTAATATTTTCCTCTCCCTTGTTTTCAATTATCTTCTTTATATAAAGTTGGTAAAAACCGGGCAGAAACTTATTGTCTCGCTGAAAAAAAAACTTCTGGACCATCTTTTTACTTTGGGAATGGATTTTTATTCTGAAAATCCTGTCGGGAAGCTTTCTGCGAGGGTGCAGTCGGATACCGGTACTCTTTATGAACTGTTTACCGAAACGGCAGTTACGATATTCAAGGATATTTTCATGTTTATTGCCGTGTTCGTAATAATGTTTTTTTATAACCGGGAACTTACCATGCTTCTTATGCCGGTTTTCCCGGTTATACTTCTGATAGTATGGCTTTTTGTTAAACTCAGTTCTCCTCTTTTTGTGAAAAGCCGCAAGATTATGGCGGAAATTACCGGCTGGCTCACTGAGCAGCTGAATGGAATAGAGGTGCTGCAGGCATATAACCGTGAGGAGAACGCCGCCTCACATATGCATGAACTGAACGAACGCAAATTCAGGGCAGAATATCACGCCGAACTTTACGGCGTTGTTTTTTTTCTTGGTATTTTTGCATTGCAGCCTGTATCTACAGCCGCCGTATTTGGCGCCGGAGGCGTTCAGGTACTTCATGGAAAACTTACAGTCGGTGTGCTTATAATGTTCATACTTTATATCACACAGCTTTTTGAGCCTATTTTCCGTTTTTCCGAACATATCAGCATAATTCAGCGTTCTTTTTCTGCCGCACACCGGCTTTCCCGTCTGCTTGCTGTTAAGCCATCCGTATGCGAAGTACCTGAACCGTGTGATATAGATTCAATAAAAAAAGGCATAGAGTTCAGGAATGTCTGGATGCGTTACAGGGAAAACTCACCATGGGTACTCAGAAATATCAGTTTTTCGCTTGAGAAGGGAAACAGTATAGCCATAGCCGGTGAGACCGGCGGAGGAAAAACCTCGCTTGCTAATCTGCTCTTCCGTTTTTATGATTTTCAAAAGGGTTCCGTGCTTGTGGACGGCATGGATATCCGGCAGCTTTCATTCAGATCACTGCGTTCAGTGTTCGGGCTTATACAGCAGGATATTTATCTTTTCCCCGGAACAATTATGGAAAATCTGAAAATGATGGATTCTTCCATACCGGATTCACGTGTCATGGATGCCATAAAAATCATGGGGCTTGAGGGATTTTTCAGGAAGCTTCCTCTTTCCATGACTGTTGTTGAAAAAGGACAGAACCTTTCCATCGGAGAAAAACAGGTTATAGCTCTTGCCCGGGCACTGGTGCTTGATCAGGAATTTCTGGTGCTTGATGAAGCAACTTCACATATGGACCCTTATACGGAAAGGGTTGTTACCGGCGCGGTACAGCGCCTGCTGAAGCATAAAACGCTGATAATAATAGCGCACAGACTTTCCACAATAAGAAATGTTGACAGAATTCTGATGATTTCCGGAGGAGAACTTAAGGAATCCGGTACGCATGATGAACTAATAGCGGCCGGAGGTCTGTACGCGGATTACTACAGACTTCAGTCAGGAATGTCCGTTAAAACTGAAATAGGCGGAAACATAGAGGAAAATATCAATATTTCCGGTGAAAACATGGCGGGAGGAACGGATGAGATTCGCGCTTGAATGGCTTTATCCGTACTGGCGCGCCCATGCAGGCCGTATGCTGCTGATTCTGGTGGCGGGACTTGCTGCCGCACTGCTGCAGACCGTAACACCGTACCTTATAGAAAGAATTGTAAACGGTCTGGAATCCCATCTTACGCAGGATTATATAATAAAAAATGTACTGCTGATACTTGCTGCAGGTATCGCCATATACGGTACAAATATGATTGCCCAGAGAAATCGTGCGTATATGAATTTCAGGAACGAATGGGAGATACGCGAAAAGGTATTCCGTCACATAATATACCTTGATTCTTCTTTTTATCATACATTTACTACGGGCGATCTGGTGACGCGTCTCGCCGATGATGTGTCGCGTAAAATATCGTGGTTTTCCTGCTCCGGGGTGTTCCGTTTTGTTCAGGCAGCACTTACGCTTGCCGCACTGTTCACTGTAATGTTCTATATGAACTGGCGGCTTACACTGTGGGTGCTGGTTCCTGTTCCGCTTATAGTTTTCTGTTCCATAAAGGGAGGCCGTATTTTAGGCGAGAGATTCACACGTCTGCAGAAATCCATTTCTGATCTTTACGATTTTCTGGAAACCTGTTTTACAGGTATAAAAGTTATAAAGGCTAATTCCAGGGAAGAATCGCAGAGAAGAATTTTTTCGGACAGAATAGATGCGCAGTGTGCGGCGGAAATATCTGCTGGCAGTATGGACGTAATCTTTCATCATTTTTTTCATTCGGCTGGCTATATTTCCGTGGCTTTGGTTTATCTGGCTGGGGGAATGATGGTAATAGACGGGGCAGCCACACTTGGCCAGCTTGTAGCTTTCCAGTTCTATGCCGTAATGATTGTGCCGCCGCTTATGGATATAAGTATGTTCATTGTCGCGGGGCGCAGGGCTTCTGTGTCTATACGCCGGGTGGATGCCCTGCTTAATTGTGACAGCTCACTTATTCGGAATATTCCGGAACTTACGGAAAAGAAAAATACAGTCGCGGAATATGAACATGCCATTTTCCCTATAAAAGAGATTGAGTTTGTAAAAGTTTCCCTGCGTTCTCCGGACAGGCAGAAATGGCTGCTGAAGGACATTTCATTAAAAGCCATGGCCGGACAGCGTGTGGCCGTAGTAGGCAAAATAGGCTGCGGAAAATCACTGCTTCTTTCCCTTGTGCTGAGGCTTGGTGAATATGATTCCGGCATGATACTTGTAAATGGACTGGATATAAGGAGCATTCCCCTTGAGTATTACCGTTCCCGTATTGGGTTTACATCACAGGAGGCTCAGATTTTTACCGGGACACTCCGCTACAATATTGAACTGGAGCGTGAAAACTTCTCCATGGCGCAGATTATGTCAGCTGTTGAGACGGCGCAGCTTAAACAGGATATTTACAAATTCCCGAAAGGACTTGATACTTTTGTTGGAACACGGGGAGTTTCTGTTTCCGGCGGACAGAAACAGCGCATTTCCATAGCGCGCGCGCTTCTTGCCGGACCTGATGTGCTTGTGCTGGACGATGCTACCAGCGCCATGGATGCGCGTACTGAAAACAATTTCTGGAAATCATACAGAAAGGCTTATCCTTCGGCTGTGTGCATTACCGCAACACACAGGGTAAGTACAATAGAGACGTCTGACCTTATCCTTGTAATGGACAACGGAAAAATATCCGCACAGGGTACACATTCAGAACTTATGAAAAACAGTGCTCTGTACCGCGATATTTACGAGCAGAAAAAGCTTGAACAGTCCTATAAGGAAAGAAAAAACAAAGGAAGGAAATAATGAAAAAGATATTTATACTGCTCTTTGCCGTGGCAGTCAGTTTCGGGTGTTCTGATGGAAGTACCGGTTCTGTAACAGAAAGTGGAAGTTCCGGTAAAGATGTGTGTTCATCATCTGAACCATGTGCTGACAAATCACAACCGGCTGAAACTCCAGTTCAGGAAAAAACAGGCGTTGAGGAAGCAAAGCCAGAAACTGCCGGTGAGAGTCAGGCAGAATCAGCAGAATATTCCAGGAAAAATAATACACGCGACGCCCCCGGTCCGGTTTCATACGGGAAGGACAGTGTTGAAAATACAAGTGTATCAGTGCCGGGAAAGAAAAAAACAAAAGTCGTTTTTCTTATCGCCGACGGTGCGGGACCTTCCATTTTTAATCTGCTTATTGAATACGCACGATATTCAAAAAAATCGCCTTATGGTGGAAAGCCTTCCAATCTTGAAAAAATGATGAATGCCGGCCGCATAGCATATGTTATAAATGGAACGGCAAAAACACTTGTTACGGATTCCGCTGCTGCAGCCACTCAGCTTGCCACTGGAAAACTAACCAATCCGGGAAATCTGGGCGTTGATGATAAATTCTTCAAGGCGGAAAACCTTGCAGAGCTTTCAAAAAAGAAAGGCCTTGCCACCGGTGTCGTTACTAATACACATATAACAGATGCCACTCCGGGAGCTTTTGCAGCCCATGTGAACAACCGCAATAAACATGAATTCATAGCTCTTTCATATCTTGATGCTGATCTTGATGTGGTTTTGGGCGGAGGAGCCAAATATTTTATAAATTCCTCTGCGTTCCGTCTGGAAAATGGGCTTAGAAGACAGATTCCATATGCTTCTAAAATAGATAAAGATGGGGGAAAACTCAATATTCTCCCGGATATCCGCAAGAAAGGCTATGATGTTGTTTTTGACAGGCAGAATCTTAAAAACTACAGTGGCAGAAAACTGTTCGGCCTGTTTGCCTCTCACGGTATGGCATATGAGATAGCCAGGCCGGAGCATGAACCTTCTCTTTCGGAAATGTCTTCGAAGGCGCTTGAGGTTCTTTCCAAAAATGAAAAGGGTTTTTTCCTTATGATAGAATCCGGCCTGATTGACTGGGTTGCCCACCCCAATGAGACAGGAGCGGTTATGAAGGAACTGCTGGAGTTTGACAGACTTTTGGGCGTACTCATTTCATATATAAACAGAAATCCTGAGACACTGCTTGTCATAACAGCAGACCACGATACAGGCGGAGTAGGTTTTGAATACGCTCATCTTGATGCTGCTGATTATGAACGCCGCAAGGCCGCCGGATATGAGCTTTTCAGCAAGACGGACGGTTACAGCAACGGCGAATATGTTGCTGGTGTCACAGACCACATGGACTATGCGGCAAAAGAGAACCTGGATATTCTTGCAGGACAGAAGAAAACATATGTGGATATGTTCCGCGAAATTAAGGAATTAAGCGAAACTGAAAGAACGCCGCAGAAAATAAGCGAAATATTCTATGAAGGAACCGGGTTGCGTCTTCCACCTGAGAAATTTACGCCTGATATGGGTGTGGAACAGCTTTCACGGGTGTTCAACAAGGAAACAGGAATGTTCTGGGGTTCGCATAATCATACAGGTGCACCGCTGCTGACTGTTTACTATGGTAATCAGGGCTCTCTTAGAGGTGGTGTGCTTCAGAATACAGAACTGCATGATACAATAGAGGAATTTATAAAGGCTGACTGATAAAATTGTAATTCTGAACGACATTAATTAAAGGGAGAAAAGAAAAATGAATAATCCGAAGCAGAGAAATGCGTGGACTTTCATTCCAACGCTTTATTTTGCAGAAGGACTGCCGTATATTCTTATAAACACGGCATCCGTAATACTTTACAAGAATATGGGTGTTCCCAACAGCGATATAGCTTTCTGGACAAGCTGGCTTTATCTGCCATGGGTTATAAAAATGCTCTGGGGACCGATGGTTGATACTTTTGGCACGCGCCGGGGATGGATATTCTGGACGCAGATGGCCATGGCAGGCTGTCTTGCGGCGGCAGCGCTTTCTCTTGCTGGAAGTCATTTCTTCGCCGTATCTCTCATAATGTTCGCTCTTGGCGCTTTCGTGTCGGCAACGCATGATATAGCGGCAGATGGATATTATATGCTGGCGCTTACAAAAGAGGATCAGGCCTTCTTCGTGGGTATACGTTCTACATTTTACCGCCTTGCAATGATATTCGGTACGGGTTTTCTGGTATTCAGGGCCGGTCAGATGCAGGAGGCTGGCAGAAGTGCAGCGGCAAGCTGGGGTACAATGCTTTTTATTTCCGCTGTAATATTCGCTGTGATTGCGCTTTATCACCGCTTTGTTCTGCCTTGCCCTGATGAGGACTTCGCAAAAGCGGATGCGGACGCAAAAACCATTCTGCGTTCCGTCGGAATGCTTGCGTTGTATCTTGTGCTTGCCGGGCTTGTAATAGCTCTTTTCGTGTCCCTTAAAGGCGTGTGGGCAAAATTAGGCGTGGCCGCTGTACTTGTAACAGCGCTTATTCTGGTATGGAAGAAAATAATATCACCACGCATACAGAATGGAGGAATGGAGGAAGGCAGTTTTAACTATGTTTTTGCTCAGTATTTCTCACAGGACAGGATAGGCTGGGTGATAGCCTTCATTCTTCTGTATCGTCTCGGTGAAGCCGTACTTGGCAAAATGACATCGCCTTTTATGCTTGATCCTGTTTCTGCCGGAGGACTCGGGCTGCCTACGTCACAGGTGGGAATAATCTATGGAACAATAGGAATACTCGGTCTTGTTTTCGGCGGGATACTGGGAGGCTGGCTTATATCCAGATATGGTTTCAGAAAATGCCTCTGGCCCATGGTAATAGCGCTTAACGGCCCTGATCTTTTCTATCTGTACCTGGCTTATGTTCAGCCTGCTGTCACACCTTCCGTGATTTTTGGATTCAATATTCCCAATCTTTTTGTAAGCACGCTGGTGTTTATAGAGCAGTTTGGTTATGGTGTTGGTTTTACTGCATTTACATATTATCTTATGATAATCTGTGAAGGAAAATACAAAACTGCGCATTATGCCATTTCAACCGGAATAATGGCGCTGGGCATGATGATTCCCGGAATGCTTAGTGGAATACTGCAGGAGGCTGTAGGATACAGAATATTCTTCCTGATTGTATGTCTGCTTACGGTTCCGGGTATGCTTGTAATACTGAAACTTCCCATGCCGGCTGAAAAATAACAGCGTGACGTCGAAAGGAAAAACGTGGAAAGGCGGATTTTTATCCGCCTTTCTGTTTTATAAGGAATTGTCTTTGCCTTCCTGTTCCTGCTGGCGTTTCCATTTTTCATAAGGGTCTTCCCATGTGTCAGTATTTCCTCCGCTGCCAATGTCTACGCCTATACCCTGTATTCTCTGAATTTTTCTTGCCTGTTCCATGGCAGGATCGCTGAGCTCTGCTGAATCAGTGCTGCTGTCCTTGTTCCCTGCTGTATATGCATTGCCATAATTATTGCCCGGTATTGAGCCATGCCATACTTCTGGCATGATTATTTCAGGTTCATTTTTTTCTTTTACTGTACAGCTGCTGTCTTCTTTCTGCCACTCCCCAAGATAAGCGAAGAAATGCCACAGGCTGTAAAACGCTATTATCAGTATTACTACAGCCAGAGCGCAGAATACTGTGGAGAAAACCTGGTCATATTCCAGCAGACCGAGAGAGTTGAATATGTGATACCAGTCGCCTTTTGCTGCTCCGGGAGCGTGATTTGTCATCATGTCGCTGGACGTAAGTGCCATTTTGCAGGCCCTGGCATCGCTCATATATGTTCCGGCGTCGAATAATGTCGTGGCCAGCCAGAAACGCGCCACAGGCAGAAGAAAGCGTCCGCCTTTCAGTTTAAGCAGGTAATAGCAGCATATCAGTGGTACGAATGTTTCTCCTGCGTTACCGGCCAGCACGGTAAAAAACTCATTTTGTGTTATTGTCCATGTAAAACGATGGGAAAATTCATGTATCAGGTAGTTGGGAAGATATGTCAGCAGATTAAGAAAAATACTTGGGGTTGTGTAGCCTTCGGGAGTTATCTTCGGCATTGTCAGATAGTGATATTCCGCAAATATAAGTGTGAAAAGAAGAACAAGAATCCCGGCTTTTGTGTAGCGGAAATAGAACGCTGTCTGTTTGTATGGATCAATCCATTCTGCCAGCATACGGCCCGTAATTCCGTAAGGAGATGCTTCCCTGGCATTCCACAGGCTGTATGCGATATTTAAAAAAATGAATATAAGACAGCATGCTGCAAATATGTCAGGAATCCTGGCTATGAAATTGAACATGAACATAATAATGATATGATACAAAAAGAGCTGTTTATAATATAAAAGACAGCCTCCTGATTTTATATTTTATAATTCGGAAACAGAAAAAATGCCCTTTAGTCCTATGTGTGCTGTTTTGCTGTATGTTAGAATTGGAATAGAGGAAATTATGTATATGCGGAAAATTGCACTTCTATTACTGACTTTGGGATTATTTTCAGGTACAGCTCACGCTAAACGTTATCTGATCACGGTAGAAAATGATACGCGTGCCCCGGTTAACTGGGAAGCCTTTGTTACACGCGGAGGCGGTTCGGTTGTGGAAAAGTTTGATTTTATAGACGGGGCTGTGCTTGATATTACTCCGGAACAGGCGCAGCAGCTTTTAAACCGTCGTGCGCCAGGAATGACAATAGAAGAAGATACTCCGAGAAAATGGCTGCTTGATAAGGATACATCATTCTCAGCCCTTTCAGGGCTTACTGGCCGCTCTCATGGTAAATACGTAAAACCGTCAGCGGCTGTTCCACAGGTTCCGGCACCAAAAGCGGGAAAGGCTGAAAGGACCGGAAATACAAGAGCACATTACTATGCGGATCAGATTAATCCAAAAGGCGAATTCCCGTGGAGCATAACCAGAATGGATCTTAAGGCCCTTTGGGAAGTTACGCAGGGTGAAGGCATTAAGGTTGGTGTCATTGACACAGGAATAAATTATAACCATGAAGATTTAAAAGACAATTACGCCGGAGGAAAGAACTGTATAGAGCCTGATAATCCTGCCGCAGATCCTCTTGATGACCAGGGACACGGTACCCATGTGGCCGGAACAATAGCTGCTGTTTACAATAGCAAGGGTGTAGTAGGTATAGCACCCAAGGCGTCACTTTATGCCGTAAAGGTTATGGATAAGAACGGCGCAGGTATGCCTTCCGATATAGTAAGAGGAATTGAATGGGCAATAAAAAACGGAATGAATGTTCTCAATATGAGTATTGGCAGCCCTGCACCTTCCGAGGCCATGCACAAAGCCATAAAAAAAGCAGTGGCAAACAACATAACCGTAGTATGCGCATCAGGTAATGAGGCAACTGCTGTAAGCTATCCGGCGGCATTCCCTGAAACAATCGCTGTGGGTGCATCTGATCCCAATGACGATTATGCGCCGTTCTCAAACTACGGTCCGCAGGTTGATTTCATAGCGCCTGGCAAATTTGTATATTCCACAATGATTGATGGCAAATATGATTTTCAGCAGGGAACCTCAATGGCCTGCCCTCATATAGCTGGCATGGCTGCGCTTGCATACTCTCTGGGATACAGAACCCCGGCAAATGTAAAAGCGGCGCTTAAAGCCGCAGCTGTCCCTCTTAAACAGCTTCCTGTGGAGCAGCAGGGATCCGGGTTACCACTCGGTTCAAAACTGCTGCAGAACATGAATGCCGCCAGATAAGAAATTAACTGTCTGACCGGATTTTACGGATAGTGAAAAAGCAGTGCTTAAATGCACTGCTTTTTTATGCGCATATTTTTATTTAATCCTATGTCCTGCAGCTATCAGGTAGCTGAAAAATGTTATTTATATAGATTTATTTCATGTTTCTAATAACAGGAACGTGAATGTTTTATGCCACAAGAATAATATCCGGCACGGACGTTTATTTATGTATAATACAATCAGGCATATGTAGGTTGAAAAATATCTTCCTTTCTGATATTTTTCAATTTTTTGTGCTGTAAGTGACTGGTATTTTTACAAGGTGTTTTATGGCTGCAAAGGAAATGAAAATTCTGTATGAGGTATATGACGGACTGTATATAAATCTTACAAACCGCTGTCCCTGTGCCTGCGCTTTCTGTATAAGAAAACATACCGACCATGTCGGTCAGGGAAATTATTCGCTGTGGCTGGAGCATGAGCCTGATTATGATGAGATAGTGAATGCTTTCGGTAAAGTAGACCTGAACAGGTACAGTGAGGCCGTTTTCTGCGGTTTTGGGGAGCCTACGGAAGCTCTTGATATGCTGCTTGAGACGGCCCGTTTCATAAAAAACGGTTTTCCTGAACTGCCACTGCGCATTAATACAAACGGACTTGGAAATCTTATAAACGGACGTGATATTACCCCGCTTTTCAGAGGACTCATAGACAGAATTTCAATAAGCCTTAACACTCCGGACGAGGTTGATTATTATAATCTTGTAAAGCCGCGTTTCGGCGTTAAATCATTTAATGCCATGCTTGATTTCGCAGAAAAAGCAAAGCTGTATGTTCCGGAAGTCACAATGACGACAGTTGAGACAACAATTACTAAGAAGCAGGAAGAGGAATGCCGTATGATATGCGGTAAAATCGGTGTGAGATACCGCATACGGCCTCTTGAATGAAGTCCTGATAAATTATTTTAAAAGTTGGGACGCCTGATAAATAAGCCGTGTGCCGTTCTGCCGTCGTATGTGATATAATATATAAAAGATTTTATTAAAGCGTAATCCAGAATGAAAAATTTAATTAAAGACAGAAAAAGCTCAATTCCAATCAGCACTCTGAATGAAATGGCCAGAAACAATTTAAAGCGGCTGGTTGATTTTTCGGAAATGAAGTACAGCGATGAAATACATGTTATCGCTAATGATATTGTGTATGACAGAAAGCCTTTTGTACTTCTGGCAGGACCGTCCTCTTCAGGTAAAACCACGACATCCCACAGAATTTCCGATGAACTCGCCAAGCGGGGAAAACAGAGTATTTATATGTCTCTTGATGATTTTTTCATAGACAGGGACAAAACGCCAAAGCTCCCTGACGGACAGTATGATTTTGAGAATTTCAGTATTCTGGATCTTGATGCCTTCAACAGCTGTATAAATGATCTTGTAAATAAGCATGAGACTGAGCTTCCGGTATTTGATTTTGTTACGGGTACACGCAAAAAGGAAACCAGGCATCTGAAAATCACAAAAGACCATGTGATAATAATAGAAGGCATACATGCCCTGAATCCGGAACTTATAAGAATGAACACAGAGTTCTTCTACAAAATATATATCTGTGTTTATACGGATTTCATAATAAACAGTCAAAGTAAAATCCCGGCGAAGCTTTTGCGTTTCATGCGCAGAATGATAAGGGATATACAGACCCGTGGTGCATCTATAGAGCATACAGTGAAGATGTGGAATAATGTCTGCGCGGGGGAGGAAAAGTATATAAAGCCTTACCGTAATACCGCAGATCATATGTTTGATACCACACACCCTTATGAACTGCTGCTTTACAGCCAGTATCTGACTCCCCTGCTTGAAAAAAGACAGGATCTGGCTTATGCAAAGGAACTATATGACAAACTGCAGTTCTGTGATAAGCTGACCCAGGACTGTATTCCGGAAAATTCTCTTTTATGGGAATTTATTGTAAAAGGCGTGGATATAGAAAAACTGTATTAAACATAAATGAACGCCTGATATTATAAACACCGTCAGATAGTTAGTCCTGACGGTGTTTTTGTTTCTGTTACGTCATGTTGATTCATCATATTCACTGGCAGGAAAACAGGCTGAATATTGTATGTGGAGATTCTGCAATATGATAGAATTTTATTTATGACCAGACATATTTCCTGTTGTGGTTTTGACTGTTCGGGATGCAGGCTTTATATTTCCCCGGAAAAAGCTTCCGGTAATGAAACGTTAAATGACGTCGTAGAAAAACAACGGTGTGGGGGATGCCGGAGTGAAGGCGTAAAATTTCCTTACTGCGAAGAATGCAGGATACGAAAATGCGTTATGTCACGCGGTATAGTTTCATGTATGGAATGTGCAATGCTGAATTCATGCACTGAAGCAGCGTCAATCAGAAAATAAAGCTGATTTTCATGGCTGGTTCTTTCTGACAATAAATATTGTAACACCTGTGTAGTAAAAAATCAGACATTATTCCTGTCTGTGTTTTTTTTGCAGAACTCAAGACATTCTTCTTCGCAGGGAAGTCCGTATTCTTTTCCACAAGGTTCAATATGCAGCATTACTTCGGTTTTTGGATAAGCAGTTTTTATCTCCGCGGAAATCATATCTGTTAAATCATGCGCCTGCTTTACCGGTATGTTTCCACTTACTTTTATCACTGCGTCTACAAAACGTGTGTCGCCTGCCTTTCTTGTGTGCAGGTGTATTATGCCAAGTATTTCAGCCGGTTCTGTTATCTTTTGTCTTATAGAATTATACTCTTCGTCAGGCAGGGAAGTATCCAGCAGACCACCGAGAGCCTCCCGGGATAAATCCCATGCAGCTTTTATAATCAGGCCTGCAACTATTATCGCGGTTATGGGATCAATTATGTAAAATCCCCGGCCACCATTTAAAAGTTCTGATATATATATCAGGCCAAGGCCTGCCATCACTCCTGAAGATGTGTAGACATCCGTACGCAGGTGCATTGCATCAGCTATAAGAGCAATGGAATCATTTTCCTTTCCGGTTTTCAGAAGATGTTCTGAAATGAAGAAGTTTACTACTGAAGAAACAGCCATTATCAGCACGCCCCAGCCGGCTTTTTCAATGGTTCCGGGGTTTATTATTTTCTGTGCTGCCTCCCACAGTATCCAGCCCGCTGCCGCGAAGATAAGCAGGGCTTCAGCAAAGCCGGATATGTTTTCGTATTTGCCATGGCCGAAATTGTGATCCCGGTCTGCCGGTTTTGAAGAGGATCTGACGGCGAAAAAAGCTATTCCGGAGGCGGCCAGATCAATTCCGGAATGTACCGCTTCCGAAATTATGGATATGGAACCTATGCTTATTCCAACTATCGCCTTGAACAGCATAAGAACGGAATTGGATATAATGGAAAGTCCTGCCGCATTTATTTTATTTCTTGTACCGGGGGTGATTTCTGACCGGCTTTGAATGCTGGTTGCCTGGTTTCCTTTTTCAGGCACGCTGGTTTCTGATACGTATTCTTTTTTTGTTTCAGCAGAATATGAATTGTCCGGTTCTGAAAACATATTTTTTAGCCTTCCGTATTATAAAAAAACTCCCGGATATTAAATCCGGGAGTCTGCCATAACAGGACAGATTAACTCAATCCTTGATTTCTATGGCCTGCACAGGGCAGTTTGCAGCTGTCTCTTTTGCCTTGTCGACTAAATCCGCGGGAATTTCTTTTCCCTGGGCTTTATCGCCATTCAGCTCAAACACTACCTGGCAGTCACCGGCGCACATGCCGCATCCGATGCAAACATCCTGATTAACAACAGCTTTCATTGTTTTCTCCTCCGTATACGGGATATATATCAGATAATATTCTACTTAAAAAAGGCAGGCAATTTCAAAGATAATGTTAAGTCCTTTTGGACGTCAGACATGTAAAAAATGCGTGTAATTTTTTTCTCGTCGTTAAATATGGTCAGGGTAATATGTTAAATTATATAATATAAGTGAATTTCCCCCGGGAAAATGTAGTAATTGTCAGTATATCTTCTGCCTTTAACAGGTATTGATTATATGTTCCGTTTTCATAAGTATTATGTTCATCTTTTTCTGATAGCCCTTGGTGTCGTATTGTATTTTTTTGCTAATTTTCATCGTGTAGCTGTTCCAGGAGCTGTATTCGGGCTGCTGCAGCAGAAATTAGGGGTAAGCGCGCCTTATATAACTGCGCTCGGAGCATCTTTCATGTATACTTATGCCGTAAGCCAGATTTTCATGGGCAGAATGGTGGAAAGATACGGGGGGCTGCGTATAATAGCGCTTGGAGCTTTGTTCTTTACTGCCGGAGCTCTGCTTTTTCCGAATACACATACAATGCCGTTGCTGTATTTAAGCCGTGTTATGTCGGGGTTTGGCGCAGGCTGTTTTTATTTAAGCCTTGTACGTGAACTGGAACGCTGCATACCGGACAGAAATTTCGGCGTAAGCCTTTCCATAACTATATTTTTGGGCTATCTCGGCAGTTTTGCCGCGAATGCGCCTTTTGTATGGTTTATAGAGCGTTTTGGTCTTTTCCATGTTCTTGATTATACCGGTTTTGTAATACTTGCTGTTTCTGTTTTATTTATTCTTACCGGCGCACGTTTTCAGCTTACTTCCATAAATACCGGCAGACATTTCGAACTGGATTCATACAGACAGGTTCTTTGCAACAGGTACAATATATGTCTTTTTCTGTTCGGAGCGCTGAATTATGCGCTTATGTATGTCCTGCAGACTGTAGTGGGGAAAAAATTCCTGGAGGATATATGTATGTTCTCTTCGGAAAAGGCGGCCTGGGTACTTTCCGCTATGTCTGTTATATCTGCCGTAAGCAGCATGGGGCTTGCTTTCTTAAGCCGTTATTTTGGTGGCCGCAAGATCATTTTCTTTAAGATTTCTGCGGTGATAAGCGTTGTAGCTTTTGTTTTTGTAACGCTTTCACTTATATTCAGTTTCCGTAGCGGGCTGCTTGTTTCCATGCTTTTCTGCTGTCTTGCCGCAGTTGCTACAATGTCGCCATTGCTGGTGGTGGTTATAAGCGAGGTTAATCCTCATTCCGTATCGGTTACAGCTACTGGCATTATGAACGCACTGTTTTTCTTCTCGGTAGGAATTATGGGGAATCTTACCGGTTTTATGATGAATCTTTTCCCGGCGTATGAGGTAAACGGAATACTGGTGTATGGCCGGAACTCATATCTTGCGGTTTTTCTTCCACTGCTTCTGTTCAGTTTCGCTGAACTGTATTTCGCTTTCAGGCTTGAAGAGCCTGGTAAAAAGAAACTTAATCAGAAGTGATTTCCATCTGGCTGGGCGTGCCGGACTCAGCCGGGTACATTATCTGATAAACAGTTGTACCGGAATAAAGATAAGCAGTAGAATAGGCTGCAATGTCCGGCTGATATCCAAGATATCCTTCGGAAGAGTTGTATAACGGTTTCAGATAGTTTTTGCGGAAATTCATAATGTTTTTTCTTTGTATAATAGACCTTCTTTTATCAAGTACTTGATCCAGTTTGTCAGAAAGGTGCACTCTTCCAAGATTTTCTATAAGATGTGTAAAACCGTTTTCCCTGAGATTGTTTAGAATTTCCTCAGTACTGGAGTTTTCATTGGAGAAAATATCATACCACATTTTGTCAAGTAATGATGTAGCATAAATTTCTCTTTCGAGATACAGGGATCTGCCATAACTGTCATTTACCAGTAATTTAGCATCTGCCGGCAGGCATTTGTTTACCCAGTCTGCGGCCTTTCCATATTCAAGACCATATCCAGGCTGCTTTCTTAGGTATTCTTTTTTTGACATATGACCACAAGGTATGGCGAACATATCGAACCATTGTCCGTGTGAGATAACAGGGAGTGAAAAAATAAAAATAAGAATTAGTGTGAAAGGTTTAAGTATCCCATGCTTTTCAATTACAGGGTAAAATATATATGAAAAAATAAGCGTAAAAAGAATATAAAGTGAAAAATAAAATCTAGTGATGCTGAAGAAGCATAACTGCAGTATGAGAACTGTTACGCTGAAAATAATTATGATGTTTTTGTTCCTGTCTGTTTTGAATGGGCACAGAGGAATAAAGCCAGCCACGGCTAAAAGCACAGGCTGTATAAACTCGTTCAGAAAATTTTCTTTTGATATGAAAAGATTGATGAAATTTCTTACTGCAGCAAAACTGCAGTCTCTGAAAAAGTATGAATACTGAAGAAAAGTGTCTACGAGAACAGGATCATAGTGACTGTCTGTCCCGAATATGCCTGTGAGGAATGGAAAGAACGGATTGCCTCTGAAAAGATGGTTTTTTATAAGCCACGGTATTACAGGAAGAGAAGCTGTAAATATGAATATAAGCGGTTTTGTGAGACTTTTTGAGAACCCGGAAATGCCTGTTTTAAAATCATCTTTACTTCTGTATATAAGTATGGCAATAGAGCAGACAATAAAAAAAAGACATGTGGGCTTTGAGGCCATAGCGCAGCCTGCGAATATTCCTGACAGAATCACGGTTTTTATATCTTTTATATTCTCTCCCATAAGCATTATGAAGGCAGTCATTGAAAACATAAGTGATATTGAGTCTGATTCTGTAATGGTTACAAGTTTCATGAAACTGTATGAACTGCATATAACAGTTAAGGCAAGAAGAACTGTTTTCCTGTTGAAGTATTTTTTACCCAGATATGAGGTTATTCCGAAACATGAAACAATCACGGCAAAAAAATTTGTCATTCTTGCTGTCATTAAGTCTCCGAATCCGGCAGCTGCAGCATATATGCCCGCGTAAAATGAAAAAAGATTAAAATAAATATGCTGCGGCATATCCTGTATTCCGTGATTAAGCAGCCAGAAATTTGGAATCGCAAGAGTGTAAATCATAGAATCTGTATCAATATCAGGATTGAATAGAAAAAGCATATTTCCGCAAAGGAATAAAATAATACATGCGATAAGAGTTTTTTCAAATATATCTGTTGTCTTAATTAGAGAGATTATTTCTGTTTTTAATACATCTATGTCCTTAACAGGTGAATAGATCTTTAAAGATATATATCCCGCAATAAGCCCGGGTATCAGGAAGGTATATATAGCAGCAGGATATAGAATCTGCAATGCAGATAGCAGTAGTGTTATGTGTCCGGTTATACATAATCCAAGGGCAGCAGAGAAAATAAATAATTTAAGTCCTTTGCATTTATATTTGAATACATTCAGTATAAAATATCTGCCGTAACCATATACGGGAAATAGAAATAAAAAGAATTTTATTGTTATCAGAAAATTTTCAATTATGTTTTTATAAAAATATGGTCCGGTATGTGGTTTGTAACTGAAAAGAAATTTTATGAATGTAACAGAGGATAAATTGGATTGTATTGAAAACCATTCAATTAATACATATGCAAACCAGAGGGCTGCTAAAAAAAAAGTGGCGTAACTTGTAATTTTTTTCATTGTTTCAGTCATAAAATATCTGCTGTTCATTTAATTTCATAAATATAAGTGACATGTTCTCCTGGTAAATAAAATGTTGGAAACATTCTTCTTGTATATTCCTGATAGAAATCATGTAGCATATTTTTTCTATCAATACTTGTTTCCTTCCTCTTTAGATTTATATGATTATATGAAAAAAAAATTTTTTCTTTGTTTTCAATAATATGTGTAAAACCATTTTCTTTCAGAGCTATATAAATATCTTCTGCGTTTTTTGCATTTTTGGCAAAAATATCATACCAGTATTTATCTACATAAGAAGTAACATAATAATTTCTCTTTATATAAAAACTACGGCCTAACCAATCGTTTATCAGAATTTTTGATGAATCAGGAAGATTGTCATTTGCCCATTTGACAGCTTTGTAATATCCGTACGGTACATAATGTGACAAATAACTGTCATAATCCATGTTGCCATATGGTATTGCAAGCATATTAATTAGTTTTACTTCGCCTAATATTGAAAGTGAAAAGAACAAAATTATAGCGGTAAAAAAAGTCAGAAGTAATCTTTTTTTTTCAATATATGGATAGATATAATATGAGAAAAACATTGTTAATAATACATAAACATTAAAAAAATATCTTGTAGAACTTAAAAACAAAAGTTGAACGGTTAGTAATATTAGTGTGAAGATAAGAAGAAGATTCTGTTTCCAGTCTGTTTTTTTAAATATAAACGGAATAAAACCAGCTGAAGCCATAAGTAATGGCTGTGTGTGGTTATTAAACGGGGTATAGTATGCAATGTGGAGATTGTATAAATTTTTTATGATTGAAATAAAATCACAATTAAAGGCATTTGAATATTTAAAAAAAAGGTTTATAAGTTCAGGATCATATGTCTTATCAAAACCAAATATATTGGAAAAAAATGGAAAAAACGGATTTCCTCTGTATATTTGGTTCTTAATTAACCATGGAATGACAGGCAGCGAGGCAACAAGTATAAAAATAATAGTTTTTTTCACCCCCTCTTTCATATTGTCTTTGTTCAGATAAAGCAACAGTGCGGAGAGACAGGCTGCAAAAATAACAGTTATGGCCTTTGAAGCCATAGCACACCCTGTGAAAACAGCTGGTATTATAACATATCTACTGCTTTTGCCCCCATCCCTCAAAATCATAATAAGCGCAATAAAGGAAAACATAATTGATATAGAATCTGATTCTGTGATTGATGAAAGAATATAGAAGTTATATGAAGCGCATATTATTGCAAGGCTTAGAATAATTGTTTGTCGGTTGAATAATTTATTACCAATCCATATGACGATTCCGGCAATTGAAACTAATACTGCATAGTTATTTAGTATTTTTGCAGTTATCTCGTTACCTATGCTCATAGCAGCAGTGTATATGGAGGCATAAAACGAAAAAAGATTATGATATATATGCTGGGGCATATCTTTTATACCATGGTTGATTATCCACCAGTTAGGTATTGCGAGAGTATAATTTAGTGGGTCAAACCCTGTATCAGGGGAGAATGTTATTGTTAAAGAGAGCAGAAGGAAGAAAATCACTATAGCAGAGAATATCTTTTCGGCTGGAGAAAAATATAATTTTACTTTTTTCAGATTAGAAAAAGAAAAAACAGGTATTTTATATTTTAATGATAATATACCGGTAGCAATACCTGGTAATAGCAGGGCTACTACAACTCCGGAATATAAAAAATGACAAAATATAGTAATCAGTACAAGATGACCAAAAAAAGCCAGGCCAAGGCATGAAGAAAAAAGCCATATTTCAAAAGACGAGTATTCTTTTCTGAAAAAACTCAACAGGATAAACCGACCATATCCATATGAAGATATAATAATAAAAGCTGCAGAAACAAGTTGTTTTAAGCTGAAAAAAAAATTAGTGAAAAAATATTTGCCTGGTAAAACAGGGTGTGTCAGCAGGGAAAATCCCCATTGCAGATTTATTAAATTGTATTGAGGTATAGTAAGCCACTGTAATAATATACAAAAGAACCAGACGGACGCTATAGTTATTCCAATATATTTAAGAAGTGTCCATTTTTTTGTTCCTGTTGTATTCATTTCTTTTTTTTGTCTTCGTGATATTCCTGTTTTGTGTTTACCGACCACAAACTGTTCTTGTCCGGGGTACGCCCGGTTTTACGGCTTTCAAGGAAAAGCCTGACAGCTTCAAAAGCAGTAAGTATGGAATGATCCATGTTGTTGTACCGGTGCTGGCCATTCCGTCCGAGACAGTACAGGTTATCTATACCGTCAAGATACTGTCTTATCTTCTCAAATCTGTCATAGGTTCCGAAATATGCCGGGTATGCCTTTTTTACCCGTATTCTTACGGCATCTTCGATTTCGGAAGGATCAGCGAAACCTGTTTCTGCCAATTCTTTTTTTGCGAGATTTATAAAATCTTCATCATTCATTGTCCAGGCTGAATCACCTTCCTGCATAAAATATTCCATGGCTATCCATGTATATCCTTTCTTTCCGCAGAGATATGGAGACCAATTATTATAAATCTGTATACGGCCTGCCTTTATTCCCGGTTCCTGTATATAAAGCCAGGTGTCGGGAATCATATTATATGGTGTGCGGTATTCTGTCTGATTTTTTATTTTCAACTCAGGCAGTAGTAGTGCGACACAGCTGTAATCACGGTAAGGCAGGCCGGTGGCTGTTTCTGTTATTTCCCTGACCGGGCCGGGAAGACCGTTGTCAGCACAGCCTCTGCTTATTGCCAGAACAAGATCTTTTACAGGCATTGTAGAGAATACCGCTGCCGGGTTTGTTAAAATATTTCCTGATGAGGTTTTTATTTTTTTTATCGTGCCACCTTCGGTTATTATACCGGTTACCTCTGAATTATGTAATATACTGCCACCCAGTTTTATGATCTTGTCTGCAAGTATTTCATACATCTGGCCGGGACCGTATTTCGGATAATAATAAAAATCAACGTCACCGGCTTTTGTTTTTTTTCTGAGTCCGGCCAGGCTTACAATACTGTTCTTAAGAACGCTGAGTATTGAAACTTCCTTAACGCGCTGTGCACCCCATGATGGGGAAATTTTTGAAGGGTGAACCCCCCAGAGTTTTTCGGTATATTTTTCAAAAAATATACTGTATAACGGCCGTCCGAATCTGTTTATATAGAAATCTTCAAGGGATTTTTCTTTGCGCCTGAATAAAAGCGAACGGATATAACCAGCTGCTGCCTTAAAAGTTAATTTGAAACCCAGATTACGGAAGGTGTCAGGTGTAGCGGCAACAGGATAATCAAAAAATTTTTTTCTGAAAAAAATTCTTGATATTCTGCGGCGGAACATGAAAACATCATTTTCTTTGTCAGGGTCAGGCCCGTCTTCCGAAAGAGGAATATTCCTGCTGCATATTTTGTCGTCAGCCGCTGGGGCTCCCTGAACCGGCAGAATGCTTTTCCAGAAATCCATAACTTCTTTATCGCGTGTGAAAAAACGGTGTCCGCCTAAATCTATCCTGTGTTCTTTATATTTATGAGTGCGTGAGAGCCCGCCGGTATAAGGTGAGGCCTCTATTACAAGCGGTTTATATCCCGACTGACACAGCCTGTATGCCGCTGCAAGTCCCGCGGGGCCTGCACCGATAACTATGATTTCATTGTCTGCCATATATTCTTATTGTCTTATTCATGCCATATTCCGCGGAAACCAGCATGTATGTTATATCGTTTGGAAAAAAGTAAAAACAATGGTGTCTGTTTCCTGGGCGCTGTCCCGGCGTTTTAATATTTCCGGTTTATTTCGCTACAAACAGATATAGTTCACCAGTGGCTTTCATTGCGGAAGATTCTGCTTCTGCAGCTTTTCCAGCGCCCCAGAAAAGATCCAGTCTGCCCGGACCACGTATAGCTGAGCCGGTATCGTGTGAGTTTATAAAGCGCGTAAAATTTTTAAAAGTGAGTGGCGCATTTTCTCCGTTATACACAGGACGGCGTGATTTTACGAGACCGGGCAGACCATATGGTATATATTTAGGGTCAACAGCTATAGAGCGACCCGGAGTAAGTGTTTTTCCTATTGCTCCGGTTGCTCCCGGTTCGGTCCTTATGGTAAAGAAAATAAAACGCGGATTGATTTCTATCAGACGGGCCTCACGCGACTGCGGCTGTTTTACAAGATATGAAATGAAATTTTTGAAAGACATTGACTGTATTTCGCCACAGTCCATAAGCGCGCGCTGCACGCTCCGGAATGGATGGCCGTTGGCTCCTGCAAAACCCACGCGTGTGAAAGAGCCGTCTTCGTAGCGCAGAATACCGGATCCCTGAATCTGTAGCAGCATCAGCTGTGCCGGGTGTTCCGACCAGGCTATTTCCAGTTTTTCACCGTCAAGAGCACCATTATGTATTTCCTGTGTGGAATAATGACGTATAAATCTGCCGTTGACATAATGCCCGTAGTCAAAATCCTTTTTTTCTTCCGCCGGGGTTTTTATTAAATCTGCCGGTTTGGCATAAACCGGGAATATGTGTTTTGCTGTTTTTACGCGTGATGCGGGAATTTCGGCTTCGTAATACCCGGTAAGTGTCGTTTTGCCGCTTCCGTCGTCTGCAGAGGCTCTGTATATAGTGAAATTTTTTTCTATGGCTTTTTTTAATTCCACAGCCGGCAGGTTTTTTTCAATAAGGGAAATTAGCAGTTTCAGTGTTTTGCGCATCTGTGGAGCTTTGTAAGTATCTCCCGCGATGGTTATTTTCGCATAATCAGGTCTTGCGTTCCAGTATTCCAATGTTGTGTTAAGCGATGTGAGAAGAGATTCTCTGGAAAGGTCATCTTCCGGTAGTGGAAGAACATCTGCGTTCATCTGTGAAACTTCCCTTACAGCCGGTATTTCCGTATCCTGAAATATTCCGGCAGTATCGCTGTCTGTTAGTTTCGGACAACCCTCCGGAATTAATGATATGCCAGAAAATGTTCCTCCGGCGGAAGCTGTGGGAACGGCTGGTATCTGAATATCAATAAGTTCTGTCTTCTGTGGAATGAGTGTGCTGAATTCCGTTACGTTGTCTTTGTTTACAAATGAGGGCATGGCGGAAATATCTGTCACCGCAAGACTGAAAAATGTAAAAAAGCATAACATTAAAATTCTCATACATATAATATATAAATATATACAGGTTTTTACAATATGTTTCTAGTTATATATTTGTTTTTGTGCCGTTTTTTGTTTTATCCCGTATCTCATAAACAATGCTGGAGTCGGTAATGGAATATGCTGATTTATAAACCTGAACCAGATATTTATCCCTGAATTCATCAAGGTTTTTCATAATATACGGATTTTTCTGCTTCTTTCTGTAATTCCGGCATTCTGCGGAATAACAGTATTTCTCACGGTTGAAGAGAATATGCGTTATCCCTTCTGCATTGAGTTTCCTGTAAATAATATCAGGTGTATCCGAGGGAGTTAGAAGAATATCATACCAGTTTTTATCAAAGAAAGAAGTAACATAGTATTTTTTCTTCATATAGAAAGATCTTCCGTCAAAATCATCTAACAGTACTTTTACATCATTACTGAGATTTGTGTTGATCCAGTTTACGGCGTCTGCATAGCCGGAAATATGTCCCATAAATTCCTGATGTGTTTTTATTCCGCAAGGTATCATATAAAAATAATTTTTTCTGAACATATAGAATGAAGGAACAAGTGTGAATCCAAGGATCAGTGGCAGGATAAAATTTATAATTCCGTACCTTTCAGTTGCCTTACGCAGGTAATCAGCGAAAAATACGGATATTATTATAAAGACTGGAAGATAATACCTCGCTGTGCTTACTGTATTGAGCTGTATTATCAGTACGGCAGCCGCAAGCCATAAAAGGAAGGCTTGTTTTATGTTTTCCGGTTTTTTGTATATAAATGGCAGAAAGCCGGCAGCCGCAGGCAGGAACGGGGAGGTATACAGATTAAAAGGAGTCTCCCTTGAGAAAAAAATATATATGAGTGTTTTGAAAAAAGCTGCTTTTTCCCCTGAAAAGATATAGGAGGATTTCCTGAAATATTCCATAAGATTAATATCATACTGTTCCGGTAGACCGAAGATACCAGTGAGAAAAGGAAAGAAAGGATTTCCGCGCAGAATATAATTTTTTACAAGCCAGGGAATAACCGGAATAGAAGCAAAAGCAGTAAATACCACAAGTTCACGGAACATCAGTATACGGTTGGTGCGGTTATTGTAAATTATAATCCCCATGACCGGAACAACAAACATAATGGATGTAGCTTTTGAAGCCATGGCGAAGCCCGCGAACAGCGCAGAAAGCGTAAGTATTCCGGTTTCACCGGGTCTGTAAAGCAGCAGGGCTGATAGTGCCGACATGGAAAGCAGTACATTAAATGAATCTGACCCTGTATTATAAGCAAGCTGGCTGAACTGATAGGTAGTGCATATAATTGCGAGAGCCGGGAGAATGGTTTTCCTGTCAAAATATTTACGGCAGATATAAACAGGTATAAGTATTGTTCCCACCGAGGCTACGAACATATTTACGACCTTCGCGGTGAGTTCGCTGCCGAACATCATCGTAGCGGCATAAACACAGCCATAAAAGGAAAAAAGATTGTAGTATATATGGTGTTCCATGTCGGCTATGCCGTGATTTATTATCCACCAGTTAGGTACAGCCAGATAATAATTCAGAGTGTCGGTTTCAGACAGATCCGGGGTGAATGAGGCAGAAAAATTCAATATCAGCTGTACTATTATCAGAAATAACAGCAGGTTTTCCGTAGCAGTGAGTGAATTTATACGTATGATGGACTGTTTCAATAATGCCACGTCTGGCATAAAACTGCAGGAAGAATAAAGAAAACAGAGAAAACCGGCCCATATGATTATAAATACCGGATATGTGTAAAGCATACCACATGCGGAAAGCAGAAAAATCAGTGCGGCTATTACGCCCAGTCCCAGAGTAAAAGAAAAAAGCCATATCTCCAATGAATTAAGTGCCTTACTGAAAAATTTTTTTATCAGTACTAATCCCAATCCTGAAGCTGAAATTACAAAAATAACGGCCTGCGCAAATACGTAGAGGCTGTGTTTTAAATTAATTATGAAATATGGTCCTGTTTCCAATGACAGAAAATACATTGCGTCTTTGTATGCTGTGCAGTGTTCATCGAAAATAAACCATTTGTAATATATGAATATAAACCACAAGGATGAAAGCAGAAACAAAATAAACCTTGGTATATTACTGTTCATGTTTATTTATAACCGTTTATTATCTGGGTCGGGTACTGATTTAATATATTTTACTGAGCGGTATGAAAGCAGTTTGCTTCCGTATAGGGGTTTATCTGCAGAACTGTCAGCCGGCAGTACCACATAGGTGATATATGCCGGATTATAGAATACAGATAATAAAGAAAGGCCCGTTTAAGGGCCTTTCTTTACTGGATTTCCGTAATTATCTGCTTATGCGTTTTTCCGTCGCCTTGTCGAATACATGCATATTGGCGTAGTTAAAGCGCACTTTTACCTTGTCACCCGGAGTACGGCCTACCGCATCCGTATTCGCTAATACGCGTGTTTCGCCTATATAGATATACAGATTCTCCCTGTGTCCCAGAAGTTCTGAAACATCAAGTTTTCCTTCGAGAACTTCAGTAAGTCCTTCTTTTGCCGGAACATCAACAGAAATATCGTCCGGACGAACGCCTACGACTATTTCCTGTCCGTCCTTAACAGTTTTCGGATCAAGCAGGGAAGGGGGAAGCGTTATTTTTATGTCATTGCTGATAAACTCTGTTTTTCCACCTTTTACAGCAGCCTTACCGCGCAGGAAGTTCATTGTTGGACTGCCTATGAAACCTGCAACAAACAGATTTGCCGGTTTGGAGTAAACTTCCATGGGAGTTCCTTCCTGCTGAACCTTCCCATTGTACATTACAACAATTCTGTCTGCGAGGGTCATGGCCTCAACCTGATCATGTGTGACATACAGTATTGTCGCATTCAGTCTCTGATGCAGTTTGGCTATTTCCACGCGCATTTCTTCGCGCAGCTTGGCATCAAGGTTTGAAAGAGGCTCGTCGAAAAGAAATACTTTAGGTTTGCGTACTATTGCGCGGCCTATGGCAACACGCTGTCTCTGTCCACCGGAAAGAGCCTGTGGCTTTCTTGCCAGATACTGGGTAATCTGCAATGTGGCTGCCGCTTCTTTTACACGTGCATCAATATCTTCCTGCGGAGTTTTCTTGAGCTTAAGTGAGAAACTCATATTCTCTGCAACAGTCATATGCGGGTACAGCGCATAATCCTGGAAAACCATGGCAATATTACGTTTTGAAGGGTGATATTCATTTACACGTTCACCGTCAATCAGAATATCGCCGTCGGTTACTGTTTCAAGCCCTGCCAGCATACGCAGAAGTGTTGATTTTCCGCAGCCTGAAGGTCCTACTATTACGAGGAATTCCTTGTCCTTGATATCTACATTTACCCCGTTGAGAACGGTATTTTCTTTGAATCTCTTAACAATGTTTTTGAATTCTACTGATGCCATAATTTTATCCTTTTACGCTGCCGAGTGTAAGACCGGAAATCAGCCATTTTGATGAATAGAGGAACACGATGAGAACAGGTATCGTTACCAGCATTGAGCCGGCCGCGAACATTCCCCATTGTGTCAGGTACTGCCCCTGCAGTTCAAAAAGACCAAGGGTCCACGTATACTGCTGGGAGCTGAAAAGCACAACGCGCGCCACAAGATATTCGTTCCATGCTGTTGTGAAATTGAACAGGAAGGCTATACTCAGCGCAGGTGTTGAGAGGGGGAGAATTATCCGCCAGAATGCTCCCACAGCGGAAGTTCCGTCTACAAGTGCTGCTTCTTCAAGAGAGCGTGGTATAGTGTCATAGTAGCCTTTAAGTATCCATATGCTGAAAGGCAGTGATGATACTGAATAAGCTATGATCATGCCCAGATATGAATTCATAAGGTTCATTTTCATGATCATAAGGAACAGCGGCAGAATAAGCATTCCGGCTGGTATCATCTGGCTGGAAAGAAGAATTATCATGCCGATTTTCTTGCCAGGGAAGCGGAACCGCGAGAAAGCGTATGCCGCAGTTGATGCCAGGGAAACTCCTATGAAGGAAGTAGCTATCGTTATTACGAGCGAATTCCACAGCCAGCGCAGGAAGTTTGTATTCTTCAGCAGACTTACATAAGCGCTGAATGTAGCCCCGTCAGGAATCAGTGATAAATCTGTTGAGAAAAGCTTGTCTCCGGGTCGCAGTGATATGGAGAATATCCTGAGCAGCGGATATATACAGATGAAACAGCAGATTATAATCACAAGATGAATAAGGAATATCTTGATTTTTTCTCTGCGCTCAAGAGATTTCCTGTTTTTTTCATACTGTGCCTTCAGGAAAGGCATAAGCATTCCACGCAGCTGATCCAGTGATTCTTTTGTCTTTTCGTATTTTTCGCTAAGCTCTTCGGGAGACATGGCAGAAGTTTTTTTGTTATCAATCATAATCAATCCTCCTTTGCCGCATCAAGCCCGTGCAGATAGAACACGGATATGCTGAAGAGCAATATAAATATAACAATTGCAAAGGCGGCGGAATAACTGTAACGGTTGTATGTGAATGCCGCCTTATACATGGCAGATACCAGAATATCTGCCTTTTCCGTGCCGCCGGCCTGGCCTGTTACCAGATATATGACATTGATGTTATTGAACGTCCATATTGTGCCAAGGGTTATGGCAGGCATTGCCACAGGCTTTACCAGCGGTAGTGTTATATACCGCAGTTTCTGGAAATATGTGGCTCCATCAATGTCCGCAGCGTCATAGTATGATTTTGATATGGACTGCAGGCCACCCAGTATTACAACCATCATAAAAGGAATTCCCAGCCATACATTTATTATTGTACAGGTGGTAAGCGGGTAGTTTGAAAGCCACTGAACCGGTCCTATACCTATGTTTGCCAGCGCCGGCCACCATTCCACCAGTCTGTTAAGCAGAATGTTTACAAAGCCATTTTCCGCATGAAATTCGCCACGCATGGCGAGCACGGCCACAACCTGTGGCATTGCCCATGGAATGACAAGAAGTGTTCTGTAAATGCCTTTGCCTTTAATATTGTTATTGAGCAGTAAGGCAAGGGCGAAACCTCCCAATACATGGAAGAATACATTTGTGAATGTCCACAGGAATGTTCTCCACAGCAGCATCCATATTGAAACATCATTAAGCGGGGAGGTCGTGAATACATTGACATACTGCTTGAACCATACGAACGGAATCTGGCCCGTTTCCTTCCAGGCCATTATTGTTGTAAGTTTCAGGTCGTGGAAAGACAGGTAGAATTCAAATACAAACGGATATACCAACAGTAATGCAAGCCCGACGAAAGCCGGTGCTATCAGCATATAAGGTACTGTGTGCTGGCCTTTGACTATATAACGGAAGAAAGCAGCGATAAGACCTTCCGCCAGCAGGAAGTACAGCCAGAGTGCGAAGGTATGTCCTCCAAGCATATTTCCGAATATTCCCCAGAAAAGGAGAGGAACAACGGAAAGCAGTACAGGAAAGAACCATTTTCTGTCATAAAACCTGAAATGTGTATAGAAATAGCCTTCCAGTACTCCGACTCCCGCTACTATAAGCAGCAGGAACCAGCCTACTTCATATAGAGATTTAAGTAATTCCATATTAAGTAATCCTTATCTGTTCTGTTCTTCGATTCTTTTTTCGGATACTTCCTGCATTCTTCTTACAGCAGTATCAGTGTCCATGCGGTTCGCCATGGCTTCACCAAGATAATTTCTCATGGCATCCCATACAGCGCGTATTTCCGTAGCCATGGGGGTGGGTTTGCCTTTTTCAATCTGTTTAAGCGACATTACAGCGGCGCTGTCTGAAAGTACCTCTTTTGATCTGCCTGCTTTTTTTAGAGCCGGCAGTCTGGAAAGCTCTTTGAACTGGCGTATCTGATTTTCTTCGCTTACATAAAAATTAATGAGTTTTTTCAGAAGTTCTGTTTTTTCAGTTCCCAGACCTTTGCTTATCATAAAGTATTTCCCGCTTACCATCGGTGCAGGCCACAGACCTGTCTCCGAGTTCTGTGGCATAATGGTCAGACCAAAGTTTTTACCGAAATGCTTCTGATATGATGAAAGGGCCCAGTCTCCGTTGATGATAAAGGCTATTTTCTCTTCCTTGAAAAGCGAATCCATACAGTTGTAATCGCATTCCATAGGAATGAATTTTTTATCATACTTAAGGTCATGATAGAAATTTACCGTGTCCTTTACAGCTTTTGTATTAAGCGTGGGAGTGCGGTTATCTATGGGCCAGCCACCGAAACTGGCTATCCACGGCACCATCCAGAACGGCTCGCCGGAATCAAATGCCATGCAGTATTTTAGATTCAGTTTTTTCGCGGTGGTCGCGCAGTAATGCATCAGTTCATTTGTGTTTTTTGGCGCGGACGGAACCAGCTTTTTATTGTAAAACATCATAAGGTGATTGCCGTTTGTAACAGGTACACCCCATGTGTGACCTTCAAGGCTTACCGAATCAACGCTTGCCTTGTTAAAAAGGCTGAAATCAAATTCTTTTTCCAGCGGGATTATGAAGCCGGATACCGCATACAGACCTGCAGTGTCAGACGGTGAGAGTATAAGGTCCGGAGGAACACCGGCGAGCGAAGCCGCCTGAAACTGCGAGCGCAGATCTTCAGGACCGTAATGTGTTCTTGTTATTACAAGATCTTCATTTCCTGGCAGTTTTTTGAATGCGTCCAGGACAGAGTCCATATACGGAGCCACCTGTGCATCATCCATTTCCCATATAACTATTTTTCTTGAGTTGTCCGCCGCGGGACGGCTGCATGCTGTAGCTAACAGCGCTGCTGCGGCAAGTATAAGAATTTTCTTCACAGTAAGCCTCTTTTTATTTTTTTAACAACTGCGTCGGGGCCATCTTGAAACTGGAAACCGCCGAGAGCAGTGTGAAAAGTATTGAAAGTTTTATGGCCGACCACCATGATATGGTTTCGGCTATCAGGTCGCCTTTTACCGAGTTCGGAAACAGATCAGGAATGGTCCATGCCCAGAACAGTTTGACAAGTATTACACCGATACAGAAAAAAAGCAGTTTTTTCAGATTCATTTCATGTGTCAGGTGATAAAGGCCTACTAAAACTGAAATAAACAGTGAAAGTTTGAGTGCAGCTCCCCATGAAATTGTAGCGGCAACCAGTTTCATGTCAGGATTTGCTGCAAGGGGAAAAAGTGCCGGGATGGTCCAGCCCCAGAACCATTTTATAAGGAAAATACCGAAGACAAAAACTGCAGCCACAAGTATTACAACTGGTGGAAGTCCAAGGCACAGAATATTGCGAATTTTCATTATAAATACTTTGTACTAATTATTACACCGTAAAGGCAAGTAGCGGGTTATACAGCGGCTCAGAATGAAAATTAAAACGTGCGGTAAAGCATATGATAAATGTTATTTTGTTATTTTATAAATACATGCATTGAGTACTATAGCATCTTCGATACATAAAATCTTTTCCAGTCTTTCATATTTATGTTCATCTTCCGGTACAGTTATCGTATATTTGTTCGTTTTCTCATCAAATGCCGGTGTTTCCGGTTTTGGATGCGGACGTTTTGCAATTGTTGAGGCTATCTTTACTTTCTGATCATCAACAGTAAACATATCCCTGTCAGGCAAATAATAACCTGTAGCGGCAAAACGCGGAGAATCAAATACATATATTTTTGATGAAGAAGCTGCAGGGATGTTTTTTTTAATGTAATCGGTAATTCTCTTTTCTGCAGAGAATGGTCTGTTATAATCCAGTATTATAATTTCAACTGCTGTTGGAAACGTACACAGCATAAATACAGATATGAGTATTTCTGAGAATTTTTTTATATGGTCCGGAAGTTTTACTATATTGAAAAATATCCATAATCCTGTGACAAGAATAATGTGAATAGTATATGTCCTGAATGGGTAAAAAACAGGATATTTCAGTATACAGATAGATATATGGAACAGGATGGGTATAAGAACAAAAAAGAAAATTCTTCTGCTGTACCTGAACAGAATGACAAGAAGAATACAGAAAAGAAGCAGATGAACCGGAACTATATTATTAATAAATGGCAGAGAGGAAGTATTCAACGCCGAATTAAGACTGGAAGAAAAAAAGTCTACTGAAGTTTTTAATGAATCTTCAATTACGAATGAAAAAGGCGTTGTACGTGCATATTCAACATCTGCATGAGAAGCTATTACCGTCTGAACTGCAGGCACGGCAAGCAGAAAGACAAATATGCCTGCTGCGGCAATGTTCAGTCTGCTGAAATCGTGTTTTCTTACAAACTGATCGTATGCAAAATATATAAAAGTCATACCGCCGAACATGTCAAATACAAAATGAATATTTGGTGTCATACCTGCAAGAATACAGCAGGATAACAGCATAATACCGTATTTTCTGCGGTTTGAACTTTTGATTCCTTCCCTGCTTAATTCTGCTGTTTTGGGGAAAAGTACAGCAAGTCCGAAGGCGAGCGGTGGAAAAAAAGAATAACTTCTTGCTACAACAGGATACCAGTACAGCATGGGTGCGCTTATGGAAATAGCTGCCTTTACCGGCCATGAGAATGGCGCGAAACGGTAGAGCAGGAAAACAGCCGTTACCGAAGCTGCCCAGCACAGGAACTGCAGAAATTCAACTGGAAGGCCTGCTTTGGCAAATGGTGCAAGCAGGAGAAAGAAAATAAGCGGCTGGCCATCAACTGTTACATGTTCAGGTATGTCTGCGAGGGGGATGTTCTGTAGTACTGTCCACACATAAAGTTCATCATTGAACAGTTCATGCCTGCTTATGAAAAGCAGCGTTACAGCTGCGTACAGAAGAGTAAAAAGGGATGCTTTGTTCTTGAAGAAATCAGGTATTACACGCATATATTTACAGACTGTAACCGTGACTGCCGGTTCTGTCTGTGAGAAATATATTCTATAAAATATGAACTGTTGTGTTTAAAATACTACAATTTAATATATGCACGCAACTGAATATAACAAGAAAATCTACTGGGATAGCCGTGCGGCGTCGTATCCACATCCGTTTGAACCTTCCATAATCCGAAAAACAAGAAAGCGCCTTAAGGAACTTCGTGACGCAGGAATAGTTTTCAAAAATAAGGATTTTCTGGATATAGGCTGCGGTAGCGGTATTTATTCATTGGCGCTTCATCGTAACTGCCGCACTGTCACTGGGATAGATTCTTCTGCTGCTATGCTTGAGAATTTCAGGACAGAGGCACTTTCGCGGCATATACTAAATGCCTCGTGTATAAATGCAGAATGGGGACAGGTACCTGAATCTGAAATATATAAAAAATTTGATATAGTCCTTGCTTCAATGACAGCTGCAGTACAGACCTCTGAAGAAGTGTTAAAAATGGAAACAGCTGCACGTGAATGGTGTGTTTATATAGGCTGGGCGGGGGAAAGGCATAATGCCCTGCTTGAAAAAATATATGAACATCACGGTGTGAAATATCTGCCGCCTCCCGGCGCTGAAAATATCATTTCAGCGCTGGACAGGGCCGGGCACCGATATGAGGTAAGTTTCCTTTATGACGCCTGGTTTAAAGTAAAGACCGTAGAAGCTACACTTGCTGATCTTGATATAAATATGAGAGTGAATGACGCTGTTTTTGATGAGTCATGGACAAGAAAATTCCTGGAAGAAAAATCCTGCGGCGGGCTTGTAAGACAGAAAACCAGAGTGCGCAAGGCTGTTATAATATGGAAGCCGCAGTGATACTTGTTTAATGCTCTGCGTAAAGTGGGATTATTAATGGATTCTGTAAAAAATATCTTTGGGCAGAAGGTTGTTTTGGGTAAAAAGGATTATTTAAGTATAGCTGTTACGGTTATTTATGCCCTGATTACACTGGTTATCGTTGTACATCACGAGCCTTATGAAGATGAGGTTAATGTGTGGATGATTCTTCATAATCTTGAAGGGCTGGCGATGTGGAGGCATATTGTTGAAGATGGAAATCCCCCCGGATTCTTTCTGCTGCTTATGCCGCTTGTAAAATCCGGGCTGTCATTTCTGTCTGTAAAACTTGTGTGCTGGTTTTCATGTGTTATGTCTGTTTTCCTTCTTAACAGATTTTCACCATTTCCCTGGTTTCTGAATCTGATAATAACATTCAGCGCACCGATGTTATATATATATCCCGCGATAACAAGATGTTATTCCATACTCCCATTGCTGATAATTCTTGCTGCAGTTTTACATCCCAATGAAACGGAAAGGGCAGACGGAAAGAGAAATGTACTGTATCTGCTTGTACTCGCCGCTATAGCACAGAATCATGTGATAATGTTTGCATTTGCCGGCCTTATGCTGGCAAGGTTTGTTTACCGGCATTTTTACAAAGGCTGTGAACGCAGACCTGGAGTAATTACAGCTGCTTTTATAGTATGTGTGGCTTTGGCTGCCATAGTTGTACAGTGTTTTATAGCTGTTAAGACCAATTCAGGGTACACACATCTGAATAAGATTAATTCCGGACTGGTCAGCAATATCCTGTCTTCATATTTTTCCGGTTTTTCTGGTATTTTTACAGACTTTGATAATACAGGTATCCTGTATTACGTTTTTCTGTGCACTGCAGTGTTGGTTTTCTGTCTGCTGTTATGGCTCTTATACAAAGCAGAAAAAAAATCAGCTGTTGTTTTTATGCTTTCTGTTCTGTTTCCGTTTTACATATATGTTACAAGATATTCAGTAATACAGTCTACACGTGTATTTATTGCTCATTTCCTTTTTGTTTTTTTCTTCTGGCTGATTGCAGAAAATAAAAAAACAGTACAGATACAGAAAAAAAAGGTAACTTTTCTGCTTATGTTTCTATTCCTGTTATCTGTCCCTGGCGGTATGATAATGGCTGTAAGGGATTTCCGCAGTGAGTTTTCCGGGGCAGAAAATATGGCCTTTTTTATTAAGGAAAATGTTCCTGATGATGGAAGCAGCGTTATTGTGTCCCTGGCTACCAGTCAGACTACCCATATCGCTTATTACCTCTATCCGCGTCCTCTGTATTCTCTGAAAGGTGAAAAAATAAGATATATAGATCTTCATCCTGAAGCTCTTGAGAACAGACTGATGGAAAGCGGTATACTTAACGGGAAAAAATATTTATATGTTATTTTTCCGAAATACCAAAAGGAATTCAGTGGCTATTTAAGCAGTTTTACCGCAGGACTGGAATTAAAAGGGTATAAATTTATATATGAAACACCTCCTGCTATCTCCCCGGGGCAGGATTTTCTGCTTTATAGAATTCCTTAAGGGAAATTCCTGTAGCTGGTGGTAATATCTATGAATTTTATAAAAAGAATTTCCGGTAAACAGATAGAGTTGTCAGAAAAAGATGTAATCAGTATTCTTGTAACGGCTGTTTATGCAGTTATAACATTTGTCCTTGTGGCCCATCATGAACCTTTTGAAGACGAGGTAAATGTGTGGATGATCCTGCATAATCTTGATGGGTTAATAATGTGGAAACATATAATTGACAGTGGCAACCCTCCTGGCTTTTTTCTTCTTCTGCTCCCTTTTGTAAAGGCGGGACTGTCATATGTTTCCGTGCAGTCTGTCTGCTGGCTTTCCTGCGTGCTTGCGGTTTTTTTTCTCAACAGATTTTCGCCATTTCCGGCATTTCTTAATATAGTAATAACATTCAGCGCGCCAATGCTTTATGTGTATCCTGTGATAGCGAGATGTTATTCACTCCTGCCACTGCTTGTTTTTCTTGCGGCCTGGTTTTATCCCTGTTCCCATGAGGATAAAAAGACTGACACTGTAAAGACTGTAATATATTTGCTGCTGCTTGCTGCTATAGCGCAGAATCATGTGATATTATTTGCATTTGCCGGCGGGCTGGCTGTACTGTGCGCTTATAAGTATTTTTATCTTGAGCGTGAAAGGAGTACTTCTGTTATAGTAGCCAGTTCAGCTGTGTTTATTGCGCTTGTGGCAATAATAGTACAGTGTATTACTGCATTTAGGACAAATACAAATTATCTTGAGCATAAAATAATAACTTTTAAGGCCATAAAAGAAGTGCTTATGCTTTTTTTTGGAAGTTTTTATGATATTGCGGGAGGAAGCAGCCTGTTAAGTGGCAATATGGAAAAAGGCGCTGTTTTTTATATTCTGTTATGTTCCTCTGTGATACTTTGTATTATTCTTTTATTCTGTCTTTACAGGGGCTGCAGGAAAGCAGCTGCACTAATGCTTGTTGCATCCCTTTTTCCTCTTTATGTTTATGTTACAAGACATTCCGTAATAATGCCTTACCGTGTGTTCATTGTGCATTTGTTTTACATATTTTTCTTCTGGATACTTATAAATAAGAAAAAAGGACATATATGCAGGCTGTTTACAGTGTCGGCGCTGCTTCTTTTTCTTATTACCATACCTTCCGGAATAAGCCTGGCGGTAAATGATTTTAACGGCAGATTTTCCGCAGCCAGGGATATAGCGGATTTTATAAAGCGGAATATCCCGGATGATGGAACCGGAGTGTTAATATCTCCATCACCATGGCAGGGAACAGCTGTTGCTTTTTATCTTGCTCCTGTGCCTGTATATATGCTTAATGGAAATGAAATAAAATGTATAGATGACAGGCCGGGGGCGCTTGATAATCGTCTCGCTGAAAGTGGCATAACAAAGGGAAAAAGGTATATTTACATAATTGCCTCCAAATATCAGAGGGAATATCTTGCCTCACGCGGATATACATTTATTTACGAAACACCCCCCGCGATGATTACAGAGGAGGATTATGTCCTGTACAGGATTCCATGAAAACGTTGCGGTACAGGAAGAGTATGTTTAAGACTGAAAAAAAGAACCGTCCGGAAGGGCGGTTCTTTTTTTGTGGCCTGTATGTACTTTTTTCCTTTTACGGCCTTACTATTATTTTCGCCAGTTCCGGCTTTTTGGCAAGCTGCTTTTTGAGGGCATCTTCGCGCAGTTTGTTTACATAATCCTTCTTCTGGAAAGTGTATTCGAAATTGGTGTGTACATCGTATTTACCTTCAAGCAGGGCAGCCACATCTTCAACAAATACACGCTCCTCGTCGGTAGGTATAACGAATACCTTTATCTTTGAATCATCGGCTGATATGAGTGTTTCGGCATTGCGTGTCTTGGATATTCTGTTCTTCTCCGGATCAATCTTTATGCCGAAGTGTTCAAGTCCCTTAAGCGCACCTTCGCGGATGACCGGTCCCATCTCGCCGACACCGGCTGTGAATACAATGGCGTCTGTTCTGCCTATGGCAGCCATGTATGCGCCTATGTATTTTCTGATTCTGTAGCATTCCATATCTATGGCAAGCTGGCAGCGCTTATCGCCTTTTTCTGCATTTATCTCAACATCTCGGCGGTCGGAATATCTGCCTGTGATTCCTAAAATACCGGATTTCTTGTTCACTATCTTTGTCATATCTGCGGCTGAAAGACCTTCCTTTTCCTGCAGATAAAGCGGAATTGAGGGGTCAACGTCTCCGGTACGGGTTCCCATTACGAGACCTTCTGTCGGAACAAAACCCATACTGGTATCTACGGATACTCCGTCTTTAACAGCGCAGCAGGAGGCGCCGTTGCCAATATGACATATTACCAGATTGGTTTTAAGAGGGTCCTGGTGGAGAAGAACGGCGGCGCGCTTTGCCGTATAAAGGAATGAAGTGCCGTGGAAGCCATAGCGGCGTACGGAGTATTTTTCATACCATTCATAAGGAACAGCATACATGAAAGCCTTTTCCGGCATGGTCTGATGCCAGGCTGTGTCGAGAATAGCCATATTGGGAACCCCGGGCATTACGGCCTGCGCCGCAAGAATACCCTGCACATTCGCCGGATTGTGAAGAGGCGCAATAGAGAACAGTTCCCTGAATGCCTCTATTACATTGTCGTCGATTATTACGGATTTTGTGAATTTTGCTCCTCCGTGCAGTATGCGGTGGCCTACCGCCTTTATCTGTGAGAGGTCCTTTATTACACCATACTCTTTATTCGTAAGAGTGTCGATAATAAGCTGAACAGCCTCCTTATGTGTGGGGCATGGACTTTCAACGGTTACCTTATCGCGTCCGGGAACCTCGTGAGTAATGGATGAACCTTCAAAAGTAACACGTTCCACAACGCCACTGGCCATAGGGATTTTTGCGTCCCAGTCAAAAAGTGTGTATTTGGCGGAAGAACTTCCGCAGTTGAGACAGAGTATTTGCATTGTAATTCCTCGCTGTTAAAAAATAAAAAGGTCTGAACGGCCTGCTTATATTTTACAAAAATATATTATCAGATATTCTGCAGTTCTTCAGACAGAGGGTCAGTATATCCCTGCCTTACAAGTTCAAGGTCTTTAAGTCCCTGTACGGCTTTGTCAATATATTCTTTTTCTTTTGAAGTCCGGATTATATCTGCATAAAGTTCTGCCGCTTCCGCATAGCGCCCTGCCCTGCGGAAAAGCAAGGCTGTTATGTTTTTTATAAGTGGCGGACAGTCAGGAGCCTGTATTACCGGAATTATGCTTTCCAGCATTTCTGACGGATCACCTTTTTTCCTTGCGGCAACAGAAAGCAGGCTTTGTGTGTAAAAACGCTGTTCAGGATGGTATTTAAGCAGATATTTAAGCAGTGCCTCAGCGTCATCATATCTGTTCATGTTGAAAGCCAGTATGGCTGCAGTCAGTGTGTTTGCTGACCTGAACGACGGATCAAGCCTGGCTATATGAAAGGCCCTGCCGGTAAATTCTTTATAAAATTCATCAGCAGAATCTGCCTTACCCTCTCCATTTGATTCAAGCCCATAGTAAATGAGCAGTCTTATTAACCATATGTCCGCAAAAACACGTCGTGAGCCAAGGGACAGCGCTGCCATATCCAATGGGGCAGTGAAAGCAGTCGGCTGAAGTTCTGTTATTGGGGGAAAAGAAGAATGGTATTCTTTTTCTGCCAGAAAATTGCCCGCCAGAAAAAGCGTAAGAGCAATAACCGGCATAATAAATCCGGCTTTTTTTATTTTATTATTATTCATTTTACGCTTTGTCAGTATTTTGTCCATATTATATGGCTAAAATTCTTTTCTTGAAAATGCCCATGCAGACAGAATATAGGCGGCAGATATCCATAAAAAAGCAGCAGACAGGGAACCAGCAGTAAAAGGAAAGCCTGCTGCTGCAGTATCTCTTACAGAGTAAAGATTAAGGTTCGGGAATAATATGCCACATAATTTAAGTATAAAAAATTTAACCCCGGAGGCTTTCTGTACAAGAGGTTCTATTTCAGATGTTACATGCCCGAGTACATAAAACAGGCCGGACATGACAAAAGCAGTAATATCGCTGGTGGAAAGCAGTGAAAGAAGAAAAGCAAAAGATGTCAGTATAGCTGTTTTGATGAAAGTCCCGACAGCTGCGGCAAAGAAATAATCCGGAACTGAAAGACCACGGCTTTTTATAACAAAAACCGCCATAAGGCTTAATACCAGAATTATAAAAGCGGTGGAAAGCATGACACCGGTTTCTTTGCCTGCAAGACATACTGCCCTGGGGACAGGTCTCGACAGTACAAGATATATTGTCTTGTTTCTTATTTCTGTAGAGAAAGCGGAGGAAACCTGAAAAAGAGCATATACTATGCACAGTATTTCCATAAGAAGCAGCGATATATCCGTAAGAACGCGTTCTTCATGTGAAATTGCAAGCATACTGCCTAAAACGGAAATATACATAAGAATGAAGGCAAATATAGCAAAAAGGAGAAAGAAACGTGTCTTAAGGCTTTCCCTGAATGTTCTGTATGCCAGAATCCATATAAGTTTTAAATATGAAAGAAAACTCATTTTTTAAATACTGTCCATTTTTACTGTTTCTTTTGTATCCGCGTTTCTGTTGTTTCTTAATGACGCAGACATATAGTTATCATCTGTCCTTACTGTGTTTATGAAAATTTCCTCAAGTCCGCTGCCGGTCTCCCACTCATGACGTTGTACTGTGCGGGCGAGCCGGCCTTCTTTCATTATCAGTACTTCAGAACATATTTTCTCCACTTCTGATATGCTATGCGATGACAGAAGTACAGTTGTCCCTTTTTTTGCCGTATCCGATATAATCTGTCTTATATCCCTTACAGCCAGTGGATCAAGGCCGCTTGCCGGTTCATCAAGTATAAGCAGTTCCGGTTCATGCATAATAGCCTGGGCTATGCCAAGCCGCTGAAGCATTCCTTTTGAAAACTGACCTGTTTTCTTTTCTTTATGCGGTGACAGGCCTGTTATTTCAAGAACCTCTTCGGCGCGTTTTGATATAAAAGGCTCTTTCATTCCTGAAAGAGCACCGTAATATTTCAGTATATCAAGAGGCTTTTCAAATGGGGAAAAATAAGGAAGTTCCGGCAGAAAACCCGTAAGTTTTTTTGTTTCAAGGGAAAGCGGGGATCTGCCGAAAACGGATACTGTGCCGGAAGTACAGAAAAGAAGACCAGTTGTTAGTTTGAGTATTGTTGTCTTGCCTGCACCGTTAAGTCCTAACAGACCTGTTATTACTCCCTTGTTAATGGAAAACGAAAGATCTTTAAAGGCTGTTATCTCACAGGTTCCGAACAGTCTGTTGACTGTATATTTCTTTTCTACATTGTTAAAAACAACAGCCTTTTCTTCCGTCGTACTACCCATTATCTTATAATGCGTCTGTCTTCCTTTTTCATAAGACGCACTTCCTCTTCAATCAGGTCTATTGGAACTTCACCGAGGCTGAGGAACATATCATGGAATTTTCTCAGGTCAAAGAATTTGGCTTCGGTCCTGACATAATAGTTTCTCATTTTCAGAATACGTTTCATTCCGTATATATATGAGAAGGCTTCTGTCGGGTTTAAGGAAATTTTTATTACGGTCTCATCGGCTTTCTCTTTTGTGTAATCCAGTTCGTTCTGAAGGAATTTTGACGCTTCCTCAGCTGTCCATCTTTTTGTGTGCAGGGAGGTGTCCACAAGGGCTTCGGCGGTACGTTTAAGATTCTTGTAGCATCTCATAAAACGGGAATAAGGCTCTTTGAAGAAACCCTGCTCCTCCGCAAGATATTCTGAATACGCAGCCCAGCCGTTGGATACTATGGGCTGTTTTGATATTCTTCTTATACGGGAAATATGCTTTGATGAACCGGCATCGTGCACATGCATTCCTGGAACAATAAGAAATGATGTGAGGATTTCTATATCCGAATATGAATAATTGTTTTCAAGATATGCCTTCTTTTCATCTTTTGACCACTCTTTCTGAGGCATGAAGGCAAAAATCTGTGATATTCTGTTATCGTCAAGTGAGAATGGAGGCTGATAAAAAGTTGTATTGTATGCCGCAGTCATAAAAAGGGGAAGCTCTTTTATGAGAATGCGCTGTCTCGGATAACTTATAACTTTCGACTCATCGAAATGCATGAGTGCGCGTGACATCGTATCCTGGAAAGTCTGTAGCACATCAGCCTGCTCCGGATAGGGTTTAGGCAGATTTGCGAGAACTGATTTCCAGCCTCTTCTTCCTGTTCTTACGACATCAATACCACGTGCTTCCAGTTTTATTTCCCGTAAGGCTTCATAATACGCATCTTCTGCTATGGCATGAGCCTTGCGCGGAGTCATGTTAAGTGAATGATGACGTTCGAGATAGAATCCGTATCTGCTGCTCCCGGCTGCCATATCTCCATCCGCTATAGGGAGGATATCGTCTTTGAGGAATTCTATGTATCTTTCAAGGGCAATCTTGAATTTATCTATGGCGGCGTTCATGTCTGTACGCAGACGTGGGTCACGGCGTACATATTCATTAAAGGCGCCAACAAGACCGGAAACATGCTTAAGCATGTATTCCGCCTGTTTTATGGCCTGTTCCGTCCATGTTTTGGGAGGACGTGAAAGTGTGCGTTCAGCCTGCTGTAATATGCTGGGCATTTTTTTCAGGCGGGACAGGGCGTTAGCACCCCGTATGGCGATATTCTGATAGTCATTTGTGAGCATGAAATAAATCAGATATACCGGTTCCAGATAATACTGTGGGTGATCGCTGGCAAGATGCTTATGCTCCAGATCGTAAATGTCTACTTCCATAAGACGGTCAAGAGCTTCAAGGTCTATTCTGTATGTCGCAGGCAGATTGTCTTTGTTTATCTGTTTCAGTTCCTGTCTGAAATTTGCAATGGCGTCAAGCTCGCTGTTTATTCTGTCCTGTGTTCTTTCGGTAAGATTCTGATCATATTCATGTACTCCTAACATGGTCGCTCTTTCCGGGTCATACAGTTCAATAGTGGCAAGATATTTTTCAAAGATCTCATTGAGACGGGCTTTTTCAAGCTGCCCCTCGATCTCTTCTGTTACAAGAACATCTTCATAGGCCTGTACAGGTGCTGCGGCAAGCAGCGCAAACAGGCCAGCGGCAAGGACGGTTATGATTTTTTCAGGAAGACAGAATCTCATGCTCTCTCCGTTTGTTTTACTTTGGTTTTCTTCTTTGTGTTCTTTTTTTCGTTCTTTCTGACAGGAACATCTGTCCCTTCTGTTTTATTCTTGCTTTTTTCAAGAACAAGGTCAAGAACCTCATCCATTGATGAAACAGGAATAAGTTTCATTTCTTTTCTTATTTCTTCTGGTATGTCTTCAAGATCTTTTTTGTTCGCTTCAGGGAAAAGTACCGTTTTTATACCTTCGCGGAAGGAGGCTATGGTTTTTTCTTTCAGGCCGCCTATTGCTAACACACGTCCTGTAAGGGTTATTTCTCCAGTCATGGATATGCCTGGTTTAACCGCACGGCCTGTAAGCAGACTGGCAAGTACTGTTGCCATTGTTATTCCTGCGGAAGGACCGTCTTTTGGAATAGCACCTTCTGGTACATGTATATGGAAATTATGTGTATCTATATATTTTGCCGGAACATACTCTTTTGATTTTATAAAGGAAAAAGCTGTCTGTGCAGATTCCTTCATCACATCACCTAATTTGCCTGTAAGTATAAGCGCACCTTTTCCGGGGACAGCAAGTGATTCCACCGTAAGAAGTTCTCCTCCGTGTTCAGTCCATGCAAGTCCTGTGCAAAGACCTACGGAATTAAGTGATGGTTTTTCCGCTATATATTTTGGTATGCCTAAAAAGTCCGGGAGATTTTTCTCATTTATCTCTACACTGCTTATGCCGTCTTCCACGACTTTTCTGGCAACACGGCGGCACAACGATGCAATCTCGCGGTCCAGTGTCCTTACGCCGGCTTCGCTGGTATAGCAGCGTATTACCGAGTCAAGGCCTTTGTCTGTTATAATTATGGAATCTTCTTTCAGCCCGTGTTCTTTTAGTCTTCTGGGAAGAATATATTTTCTTGCAATACTGATTTTCTCATTATGAGTGTAACCGCTGAACTCTATTATTTCCATACGGTCGCGCAGCGGAGCCGGAATACCCCACAGTGTATTGGCAGTGGTGATGAACATTACCTTTGAAATATCAAATGGAACATCAAGGTAATGATCTGCGAATTCAGAATTCTGCTGTGTATCCATTACCTCCAGCAATGCAGAAGCCGGGTCGCCGTGGGTATCATTGGCTAACTTGTCTATTTCGTCCATCAGAAATACCGGGTTTCTGCTTCCAGCTTTTTTTATTCCCTGTATAATCCGGCCGGGCATTGAGGCCACATAGGTTCTGCGGTGGCCACGTATTTCAGCCTCGTCCCGCACACCGCCAAGTGACATTCTCACGAATTTGCGCCCCATGGAACGTGCTATTGATTTCGCAATTGATGTTTTGCCTACTCCTGGAGGCCCTACGAAACAAAGCACAGGCCCCTGAAGCTGATTCGTAAGTTTGCACACGGCCAGATATTCCAGAACGCGGTCTTTCGGTTTCTTAAGCCCGAAATGATCCTCGTCTAATATTTCCTTCGCTTTTTTTATATCTATGGAATCTTTTGTTTCCGTATTCCACGGCAGGGCCAGCAACCAGTCCAGGTATGTGCGGCTTACGGATGTCTCAGGCGAATATGGCGACATATGAGAAAGCCTTTCAAGCTCTTTCTCGGCTGCCGCATTTGCCTCTTTGGGCATATTGGCGTCTTTTACTTTCTTTTTTAAATTGTCTATTTCCTGAGAGTAATCGTCTTTCTGATGAAGCTCCTGCTGAATGGCTTTCATCTGTTCGTTGAGATAGTGCTCTTTCTGGGCTTTGTTCATCTGCCCTTTTATTCTGTTCTGTATTTTCTGTTCCAGATTCAGTATTTCTGTCTCGTTTGAAAGAAGATTTATGATTTTTTCAAATCTCAGGCACACATCTGTTGTTTCCAACACGTCCTGCTTGTCCGGCAGGTTCAGTGTTGTATTGGCTGCTATGGTGTCTGCCAGTTTGGAGGGATCTTTCTGTTCTTCTGCGATGAATGCACGTGCATCAAGCGTGATATGTGCGCTGAGTTTTACATATTCCTCAAAGATTTCAACAGCACGTCTGAGCAGTGCGGTAAGTTTCGGTCCTTCCTCTACAATATCGTCAAGATACTCCACCTCGGCTATGAAATGTTCATTCTTTTGTGTCAGCCCCAGATTTTTTATTCTGGCGCGTCTGCGGCCTTCTATGAAAACCCTCATTGTGCCATTGGGCATTTTCAGGGACTGTGTTATGACGCACAGTACACCGAATGAGTAAAGGTCTGCGGCCCGTGGTTCTTCAACTTTGCCGTTCTTCTGCGCTACTGCGAGAATATATTTTTTTTCCTGAAGCGCCGATTCTATAGCTGCAACCGAACGCTTTCTGTCTACTGAAAGCGGTAAAGGCATATGGGGGAACATTACCACGTCCCGTATTGCTATGACCGGTATTATTTCAGGGAACTCTTTTTTAGGTGTCGTATCTTCGTTCATTTGGTTAAAATTGATTACTTATGTAAAGCACTGCCGTCCCCGTATGGATAGGACAGCAGTGCTGTTTTTTCAGACTGAATCAGATCTTTTTGCGGAAAGCCAGAACTTCATCTATAATTCCGTAGGTTTTGGCTTCCTCAGCAGACATATAGAAATCATGCTCCATGTCCTGATGAACTTTTTCAAATGGCTGGCCTGTGTGCCGTGCCATGATCTCTGTCAGGATTTTCTTGAGATGCTGCATCTCCTGATTTTCAATTTCTATGTCTGTGGCCGTGCCGCCTACGCCATACCCCTGTCTGACCTGATGAATCATTATCCGCGCATTTGGCAGCGCAAATCTTTTGCCTTTTGAGCCGGCGGCAAGAAGAACCGCTCCGAAACTCATCGCCATTCCCATACATATGGTATATACGGGAGCCTTGATATACTGCATTGTATCGTATATGGCGAGACCGGCGCTCACTGAACCGCCAGGGGAATTTATATAGAAATTTATCGGCTTTTCCGGGTCTTCCCCGTCGAGATAAAGTAACTGCGCAATAATAGAGTTCGCAGAGGCCGTGTTTACCTCTCCGTCAAGACTGCCGAAGAATACAATACGGTCCTTCAGAAGGCGGGAATAAAGATCGTAACCGGAAAGATTCTGGTTTGATTTTTCAAGAACATATGGAACTATCATTTTTTACTGCTCTCCTTTCCTGCGTACGGCAGCGGAACCACAATAAATTACATCATCATATCTGTTCCGGCTGCCGTTTTTTACAGGACCGCTTTGCCGTAGCCGTGTTTATTCGGCTTTCTCGGATTTGGCTTTTGCCACGCGTTTTCTGGGCTTTACTTCTTTGACTTCGGCATTCGCCTTTATAAAGTCCATTACTTTGTTCTCAACCATGGAGGAGCGTATGTATTCCTTCCTCTGTTCGAAGAGTCTGTGTGCATTTTTCTTTTCTTCTTCTGTTTTCATGGTTTCAAGGGCTTTGTTGAGTTCAGCGTTGAGATCATCATCTGTAGCCTCAATCTTCTCCTGTTTGGCTATGTTGTGGAGAATATATGTGAGGGAGAGATTGCGTACAGCCACGGGCTGAAGTTTCTTCGCTACTTTTTCTTCATCAATTTCCGCGCCGCGCATTCTCTTTCTGTAAACCTGTATGAGATCGGCTGTTTCTTCTGCCACAAGAGTGGGGGGGAGTGCGAAAGGATTATTCTTTATAAGTGCGTCTTCAAGCTGTTCAGTGAATTCCTTCTCGTAGCTTTCCGCCTGCTGATTCTCAAGCATTTTGCGTACATTTGCCTTAAGTTCGGTCTCGTCTTTCACTCCGGCCGATTTGAAAAATTCCTCATCCAGCTTTGGGGTAACTTTTTCCTTGATTTCGTTTACAGTTACCTTGTACTGTATTTCCTTGTCGCCTAACTTTGAGGTGAATTCCTTTGTCTCACCTTTTTTTGCTCCTTTTACAGCTTCAGGCAGGCCGGAAATTGTCTGCGGGTTGTTCATGTCGATAATGTCGCCTTTTATCTCACTGCCGGCAATCATTTTGCCGTCTTCCCAGCTTGAATAATCAACAATTATGTAGTGGTTTCCGGCAACAGTGGTGTTTTCCGCCACAGGCTTGAGATATGCATTGTATTCAAGAACCTGATTGATATAAGCGTCAACATCATCGTCTTTTACATTGGTAATTTTTTTTGTTGCTTTTATGCCTTTGTAATCTTTTGCTTCAAACACAGGAGCGGTTTCCACCTGTATTTCAAAGGAGAGTTCCTTGTCCTCTTCATATTTAACGTCTCTGAGAATTGGCTGCACAACAGGATTAAGATCTTTGTTCTGCTTGAAAATTTCAGGGAGCGCGGCTTTTGCTGCAAGTTCAACAGCCTCGTCGCGTACTTCATTCTTGAACTGCTGTTTTATCATGGAAAGAGGGGCTCTGCCTGCGCGGAAACCGGGCAGTTTTACAACCTTCTGCAGTCTTAGAACAGCGTTGCCGCAGAGGTCTGTGGTCTGTTTGTCATCGAGTGTGACAGTAAAAAGGTGTACACAGTCTTTATTCTGTTTTTCTTTAATGCTCTTTCCGAGATCTAAAGTTGTTTTCATTATTACCTTACTCCTGGGTTTATTTGTGCAGGGTTTATGCCGGAACGGGGACTTGAACCCCGACGGGTGTTAGCCCACATGATTCTAAGTCATGCGCGTCTGCCAGTTTCGCCATCCCGGCCTGAAATCAGCTTTCTGTTCCTTCGTAGGAAAGAACCGGAAGGCATACCCTGTACTTTCCTTTTAATTATATTATTTTTAAACTTTCCGTGCAAAAACAGCCCAATCAGAATTTCAGCCATTGAATATCTGCTTAAACAGGTGTTTCAATTTAGCATAAACCTGTTTTAAAAAAGATATTTAACTTTTGCTTTTTATAAGAAAATTATTGATTTTAACATTCTCCCGTCATGCTAAATTTATTTCAGCATCTCTGTGGCTTAAAGATGTCCTGAAACAAGTTCAGGACGACGCAGTAATATTTCGCCCTTTACAATTACCTTGTATCAATACTTTTCTTTAAAAGAGCCTTAATTTTTTCGATAAATTTACCTGGACTGAATAATTGTCTGAAAAATGGCGCAAGCCGGTTAATGTTATGTGGAACAGCAGTTTCTGTTGGGTTGTTGGTTAACCTAAGGGAGTATGTATTTTGGAGCAGCAAATGAACTAATCATTTCAGTAAACTGGCAGGCTATAGTAATAAATGCTTGACATATTTCTCTTGTTTTGGCTAATATAAAGTACAACTTTGTTTTAGTCAGGAATATATATGGCATATATCAAAAGAACATTGGAAAAGAGTATTTTACAAATGAGTCAGTTTTTCCCTGCGGTATTAGTAACCGGACCGCGGCAGGCAGGTAAAACGACTATTTTAAAAAATTGTGAATCAGATTCCCGTACCTATGTGTCTTTGGATTCTTTAGATAACCGGGAGTTAGCGCAAAATGACCCTGCTATGTTCTTACAGAATTATCCGGCTCCTGTACTCATTGATGAAATTCAATATGCACCGCAGCTATTGCCATATATTAAAATACAAATTGATAAACATCAAACACCTGGTATGTTTTGGCTGACTGGTTCCCAACAGTTCCATCTGATGAAGAATGTCACGGAAAGTTTAGCGGGCAGAGTGGGCATCCTGCAATTACAAGGGCTGTCCCAAACTGAAAAGGACGGTAACAGATCAGCTTTGCCTTTCCTGCCAACTGAACAATACATTAAGTCCCAGTCTGCAAATGCTCCCGAGACGGACAGTATCAATGTGTATGAACGTATTTGGAAAGGTTCATACCCCAGGTTATATCCTGCTGATAATGTGCACTGGGAAAGTTTTTATGAATCCTATCTGCAAACCTACATCGAGCGGGATATAAGAACATTAAGTGCCATTCATAAGGAACTGGATTTTCTCAAATTCATGCGTTCTTTGGCGGCACGTACAGGGCAAATGCTCAACTATAAGGAGATGGCAGATGATGTGGATGTGTCAGCCCCAACTTTAAAGGAATGGCTGTCTGTTTTACAGGCATCTAACCTTATTTATATTTTACGTCCTTATTCCAACAATATAGAGAAACGCTTTATCAAAACTCCCAAGGTGTATTTTCTGGATACCGGACTGGCGGGTTATCTAACCGGCTGGAAAACAGCAGAAACTTTGTGTAAAGGGGCTATGAGCGGAGCAATGTTTGAAACTTATGCAGTTAGCGAAATATTGAAAAGTTATTGGCATAACGGCAAACAGCCCAACATTTATTACTACCGTGATAAAGACGGACAGGAAATAGATGTTCTGCTTGAAGAAAATGGTACTTTTTATCCGGTAGAAATCAAAAAGAAAACGAACCCCAATAAGGAAGATATCCGGCATTTTTCTGTTTTGGAAAAATTAAAGCTTAAACAAGGAGCAGGTGCTGTGCTTTGCATGGCATCAAATCCGCTGCCTGTTACTGAGAATGTCCAAAAGATACCCATCACATATTTATAAGTGGAAAATTATTCTGGGCAAGAGATAAAACGCTTTCAGACTATAGGTGATGAAAAAGCAGGGATTTTCTCTTATTGGAAGATAGGCTTAAACAAAAAAATCCCCGTCTCTATAACGGGGAAAATTTAAATGGGGCAGAAAATTTTGATGGGGCTTGGGTTCTTAGACCGCATAGTTTGATTTCCCTGTTTATCAGGCAATTAACAGGCAAAAAACAGGCATTTGTTGGTTTATCCATTGGATTTGGGAGCCATGCTGATATATATGCCCTCGTCTTGAAAATAGTTGCTGAAATATCCGCCAATTCCCTACGCAGAGAAACAGGGAAAGAATAGGGAAATATCAGGCAAGAAACAGGCGAAACTGCGGGGAAAATGATTCCAACCGATATGAAAATCGTCATATTATAATTCATTTCTATAAGCATAATCGAAAGTTGTCTATAAAAAATAGTTGATATATATATATTCTCAAGAATTATTTTGTACAGAAGTGTGACTAATTGTAATAAATAATATAAATTAGTGTATATGGTATAATATTTTATAATTATATTTTATAAATAGAGAGAAGATATGTATATCAGTTCTATTGAACTCAAAAATTTCAGAATGTTTAAAATTTTAAAACTAACATTAAATCAGGGATTAAATGTATTTGTTGGTGAGAATAATTCCGGGAAAACGGCTGTTTTGGACTCAATACGATATGTCCTTGATACTAATTCAGCGGAAAATATTGTCATTTCGGAAGATGATTTTTATAAAAATGAGCAATTTTTTTCAGTACATATAATATTTTCTGATTTAACTAATAAAGAGGCTGCGCCTTTTGCGGAATATATTACTTGTACAGATAATGGATCAATAGAATTGCATATACGGTTGAATTGTGACAGAAAGCCATCGGGCCGTAATAAATACGGTTTTATAAAAAAATGTATCAGGACTGGAAGAGATGGTTTAGGTCCGGAAATGGGAGCGGATGCAAAGGAAATATTGGCTGTTACATTTTTAAAGCCTCTTCGAGATGCCGATATGGAGTTGTCCGCAGGACAACATTCACGTCTGGCACAAATTTTACAGGGATATTTTGGAGTCAAAGAAGAAGAATTTGATACCAAAGGACAAACTCTTATTCAGTTGGTTAAAGAATATAATGATAAACTGCAAAAAGAAATTAATAAATTAAAAGAAGGTGGCGGGGGAGAGACAATTGCACAAAAAATAGAAACGCATTACCTTGATAGGTTATTATTAGATTTAAAACATATTTCGTTGCAATTTGTTTCTGGAAAAGATTTTTTAACATATAAGAATTTACTAAAAAAATTGAATCTTTCTTTCTATGAGGAATACTCGGGAAAACAAGGTCTTGGATATTTGAATTTGTTATTTATGGCGGCAGAACTACTGTTGCTACAGGAAGATAGTGAAGCACCAATAAAAACATTGATTATTGAAGAACCAGAAGCTCATTTGCATCCCCAACATCAAATTAAATTTTTACAGTTTATTAAAGAATTATTGGGCGATGGAAAGAATTTTCAAGTATTTATAAGTACGCATAGTCCCAATATATCTTCACAGGTTTGTGTTTCTGATTTATATATCTGTAAGGATGGTGATGTGTTTCCATTACGTAAAACAGAAGCGAAATTAGAAGATGAAGATTATAAATTTTTACATAAGTTTTTAGATGTTACAAAAGCAGATTTATTTTTTGCAAGAGGACTGATTTTTGTAGAAGGAATATCTGAACAACTAGTTTTGCCAACTATAGCAGAGAAAAAATTAAAATTTTTACTTGCCAATAAAGGGATTTCAATTATATCAGTCAACGGCAAAGCATTTAAGCGGTTTGTTGGAATATTTAAGGATAGAGAAGGTAAAGAAAGAATTAATATACCTATATCCTGTATAAGAGACAAAGATCAGGATGAAAATAAGAGTGAAACTGAAAGAAATCAAAATGAGTTAAAGTTGAAAAACGAGATAGAAAGTATTCCTTGCCGCTACCATAAAGTGTTTATTTCGGAAAGGAAAAATTTTGAATACTCATTTTTAAATACTAATAAAGATCTTATTTTGCAAGCACTTATGAATACCTATTCGGAGCAACATCTCGAAGAAAAAATGCAAGAATTGAAATCAAAATCTGAAAATGAACTATGTGATGTTATCAAAAATCATAGCAAATCAGAAGTTTCTTTCCAACTAGCGAATCTAATCACAGAAACATGCGAAATTCCTCAATATTTAATAGATGCAATAAAACATGTTAAGGAATGTCTAGAAAATGGGAGCAGCAATGAAAATGCCGATAATAACGGATGATGATATAGAAAATCTATTGCAAGAATACAATTCTAAGACATTAAATCATATTTCTATAGATAAAAACTCAGATTATTGGAAAATTTTAAAAAGCTTAAATCGGGAAGATTTTTGTGCCGTTCCGGGTAGTGGAAAGACAACGATTTTAGCGCTAAAATTAGCAATTTTATTGAAGAAGTGGCCTTCAAAATATTGTGGGATTTGCGTGATTTCTCATACGAATGTTGCTAAAGAGGAAATCCTAGATAAAGTGTCTATTTTATATCCTACTATGCGTTACAATATGTATCCGCATTTTATAGGAACAATTCAAGAATTTATAGATA
>Ga0310690_10000802_pt1 | contig 62125 bp, 110 predicted proteins | sample AusTroGonzalo_MG_2_FD_207661 | JGI IMG/M metagenome (GOLD analysis project Ga0310690, IMG submission 207661) | Bovine rumen microbial communities from tropical cattle in Woodstock, Queensland, Australia - Gonzalo_04 (v2) (version 2) | ecosystem: Host-associated > Mammals > Digestive system >... | reverse complement strand
TTTTATCTTTGTGTAACGGTAAAACAACTATGTATAGAGTTCGTTCTAAAATAAAAAATGATGGAACTTCTGAAATTGATTTCAAATGCAATGGAGAACATATTTTAGTTCTTAAAAATAATTCTCCTGATAAAATTAAACCTATTTCACAGTTTAATTCAAATGAAACGCTAAATGGAGAATATACTAAACATTGCAAATGGAATTTTATTAAAGAAAAAGAATGTGAAATTAGTGTTAAAGATTATCTGTCATTAAGTAATAATCAAACTGAACATCTGAAATTATTTAGATGTGAAGTCAATTATCCTGAAAAACTACATTTTATAGAACCTTATTTTTTAGGTGTATGGCTTGGTGATGGAACATCGTCTTGTGCTGATATAACTAACCCTGATATAGAGATTTTGGATTATATTAAAGATTACACCTCTAAAATTGGTGATTCTTATATTGTTTATCAGAAATATCAAACAGATTGTCCTACAATTCGATTTAGTAATAAGAATATCAAAGGTAGAAAATCATTAACAAGAATTCATCTTGAATCTTTAAACTTATTAAATAACAAACATATTCCTATAGAATATTTAATTGATAATCGTGATAACCGATTAAAACTTTTAGCTGGTATTATTGATACTGATGGATATTATAATGGAAAATGTTATACTATTTCTTTAATGAATGAAAATTTATCGAAAGATATATATCGTTTATGTAGAGAGTTAGGTTTTAGGACTAATTATGATGAAAAAATTAAACATTTTAACGGTATGTATAAAGAAAACAATGGTTACGCTAAAGTATACACAATAAGTATTACAGGTAGACTTTCTCAAATACCAGTTAAAGTATTAAGAAAGAAAGCTAAAGATTCTGTAAAATTTAGTAGTCTTAATAACACATGGACCTTTTCTATAGAAGAATTACCAGAAGAAAATTACTATGGATTTGTTCTTGATGGGGACCATAGATTTTTGTTAGCTGATACTACTGTTTCACATAATTCGTGGTTCATGCAGTATCTTGCCGTTGAAGCTGTAAGACAAAGTTTGAATGTAGTATTTGTAAGTATGGAAATGAGTCGTGAGGAAGTTGTGCAAAGAATGTGGAAAATGTTGTACGGTTCCAAGTCCGGCATTATTCCAGAAGGCATTTATGAATGTGCAAAACTTGTGGATAATGGTGATGGAAAATATAGAAGTGAACTAATTGATATTAAGGTTGGCGGTAATACAGGACGAAGTGTACAGTATTTACAGAAACAGACAAGGGCTGAAAATCAGTATAAAGGTGATATAAGAATTATTGCATATCCTTCGTTTGATGCAACTGCTGAAGAAATTACGAACAGGGTTGAGGAACTTGCAAGTGAAGGTTTTGTTGCAGATGTTATAATAATTGACTATGCTGATATTACCAAACCTATGGGTGGTGGCAGTGAATTAAGGAATCAACTTGATGTTATTTGGAAACATTTAAGATGGTTTGCAGGAAAGTTTCATTGTCTGGTTGTAACTGCTTCACAGACGAACAGAAGTGCATTGAACAGTTCTGAAGTTAATGCTGGTAGTATTGCAGAAAACTTTAAGAAAGTTGCTCATGTTACCAGTATGGTGTCTATGGAACAGACTAGGGTTATGAAACAGAATCACTTAATGAGAATCAGGAATGTTGCTGTTAGAAATGATGCTGTTGAAGAAACTTGTGTATTTCCACAGTGTCTTTCACTTGGTCAGTTTATGTTCGGCAATCCAGTCTTAGGACGAAATTTTATATTTGATAATGATGATAAAGAGGGATAATACAATGAGTATATCAATGCCAACTTGTCTGATTGCTCAATTTAATTGAATAATGTGGAGGAATAATATGACAGTACAGGATTTATGTAACAAGTTGCAGAACATGGCACATGATGGTAAAGCATTAAAAGAGATAACAGATATTAACGGTAATCCAATAAATGTATTTGAAGATGAAGGCGGTATCTATATTGCAGTTGATAATAAAGGGAAATAATAAAGGAGAATTAAATGGAACTGTTTGACAAAAAGTTCGTGTACTTCATGTGGGATGAGAAACTTGAAGGTAAAGTTGGTTTTGTTGAAGATTCAATCAAAGAATTAAAAGATATGGTAAATGCATGGGAAAAGGTACCTACTCCTACTTATAAAGGTAGGTTAACGTTTTCTGGGAGCCTTCATTTACCTTTTTCAAATGTAAGTAATATAATTAATAAGGACATTCGTTTTCGATTTGCTTACTATGACCCTAATTATGAATGTAAGGTTGCTTATGCAGAAGGTAAGACAATACAAATATCAAGTGATAACAATATTTGGGTAGATTGGGAGGGTGAACATGAGCCTGATTGGAAAAGTCTTTGGAGTTTTCGTATCAAGTCCGAAGAATATTATGTTCATACTTGTGGTTATGGTTATGTGATAGATAACCATAATGCTGATGTTACGTTCAAAGGTACTAAAAAAGAATGTGAAGAATTTACAAAGAATCATATGTTTGATTTATTAAAGAAGGCTTGTTATATAGAGCATAAGCAGATACAGTTTAAATCTAAGGATACATCTGGAGAATGGAAAGACTGTTTTGGTACACCATTATGGCTTGATGAGAATGAATACCGTGTCAAGCCTGAAGAATTAATTAGACCATACAAAGATTGTGATGAACTTATCAATGATTATAATGATGATGTAGAAAACGACAAAGATGTTACTCCTGAGATTTGGATAAAACATAAAATAGACGGAAGAAGAATTCTTATTGTTGAGTTTGGTAAAGACTTTGTAAAATGCGGTTCAAAGTCAAAGCCAGTATCTTTAGATATGCTTCTAAGTAATTATACTTTTCTTAATGGTTCACCAATAGGAGTACTGGAACAATAATGGCACGAGTTATTTGGGACGGTGAAAAAATAGTTCTCGATACAAGCAGACTGGATATGGCAGCTGTTGACAAGTTGTGTGAAAAGCATAGTGGAATGAAGTTTGCTTTTTCACAGTATGCTGAATTCAAAAGAAATAAAGAAGTCATTAAGGATATTGGAAGTCTTAATAATGTTGTGATGGACAGTACTTTCAAAAGACTTTATGATGCAGTTATCAAATCGGAAGAAACCAGTAACCAACATCTTGAAAACATTATAAAAGAATTAGCGTTACCTGAAAAACTTTATCCGTTCCAAAAAGAAGATATAGCAAGAATGATTGAATTGAGTAATAAACGAAATATACTTCTTGGTGAACCACAAGGAACAGGGAAGTCTATTATAACTTCAGTGTTTCTTCAAAAATATAATCAATTTCCTTGTTTGATAATTTGTCCTGCTTCATTGAAATTAAACTGGCAGATAGAACTTGAAAAGTGGATTCCTGACATTAAAACGTTTATTATAAGTGGTAGGGATAGTTATAAGAATTCTTATGTTGTTAGTGGTGCAAAGAACGCAGATGTGGTTATTATAAATTATGACATACTTGGTGAAGATGATAAGGAAGCAGTAAAGAGAGAAAAGGAACGTATACAACAGGCAAAAGAAGAAGGAAGGAAATATAAAAAAGCGTTTGTTCCTGTAAATGGTTGGGCTGTTGAGTTCAATAAAAACTTCAACTTTTCCGTAGTAGTTGCGGACGAAATACAATATATAGAATCATTGACTACAATAAGAAGTCGTGCAGTCATTCAGGTTTGTGCCAACAGCAGAATATTGAAACTGTTTCTTAGTGGTACACCTTTTGAAACTAAGTTGAAACAGTTCTACAATGTCTGTCATATACTTGCACGAGATTTGTTTCCTTCTGAAAGTAAGTTCCTTTTCACTTATTGTAATCCGATTAAAGGTTATTTTGGATGGACTTTTGATGGTGTAAGTAACCTTGATGAGTTCAGACGTAAATTGTCATGTTTTATGATACGGCATAAAAAAGAAGAAGTATTGCCGCAACTTCCTTCAAAACAGAATATACCTATATATTTTAATATGGACAGTAAGATTAGAAAAACTTATGATGATATGGAAGTTGAATTATTACAGCAAAAAGGACTACATCAGTTTACATATCTTTCTGAAATGAAAAAAGTGTTAATGAATATCAAAAAGGATATTGCAGTACAGTTTATAAAAGATACTTTGGAAATAGAAAATAAAATGGTTGTTATGGTTTACCATGCTGAAATGTTTGAATATCTTATGGATAAGTTTTCTGATATTTGTGTAGGATTTAACGGTGGTACGGTTAATTTCAAAAGACAGGATGCAGTAAATAAGTTTCAGAACGATGAGAAAACAAGGTTGTTTATTGGACAGATTAAAGCTGCCGGAACAGGAATAACATTAACCGCTTCACATACATTGGCATTTATTGAATGGGGAAAGACTGCTGCTGAAATACAACAGGCAGCGGACAGGGTACACAGAATTGGACAGAATGAACATTGTCAAATCTATCATTTAATTTGTAAGGACACTATTGATGAAGACCCATTGAATACATTGGATAAGCATAACAGTGATATTAATGCTGTTATGGACGGTGTTACTGATTCAAGTCTGGTAGACCTTGACCAAAGTATGATAGCCGGTGTTAAAGAAAGGGTATTAATGCGTAAACAGAAAGGAATTAAAATAGAATATGAGGTGTAAACTATGACGAAAGAAGAAGCTTTGAAGTTTATTAATGAATCTGAATTTAATAACTTCACTATTAATTGCAGTACTTCAAAACCAAGGAATACCAAATGTGATTTGTGTGGTAATGAAGGAAGGGAATTTAGAATTGAATCAAAACATATTACATCTTATTGGGCACAAAAATACACAATTAATGATAATTTTACTTCAAGAATTAAGAGAGAAATATGTGTGGAATGTTTCAGGAAAATATTCCCTAATGTAATGGAAGAAAGGATTCTAAAATAATATTGTTATGACAGCATTATTTGATATTGATGAATTAAGTGAAGAACCTACTAAGAAAGTTCATGAAGAAGAAAAGAAAGAAATACTTTGTAAAACTTGTTTGAATTGGATTAATTGTGGTGGAAAGAATGAACTCAAAGGTTTCTGTCTTGGACAAAAACTGTTTACCTATACTGCCAAAACTGAATGTGAAGATTATTTTGAAGATGATTCAATAAGTTCTGAAAATGATTAAAAAACACATTAATGGAATAACAAATATGTCTGGATTTATAAAAGATAAAGATGGAGTTTACAGAAGTTTTCGAGAACAAGATGATGTTATAGTGAACCTAGACCTCACAACAAATTGTTTGCACATCCATAACTTGAGTAATAATCCTGTATCGGAGTTTCTTGTTGAAATTCAATACACCAAGGAGGAAAGAAACTAAGCTAAATAAGTAACAAGTGCTTTATCCTGGAATTCCTTAATGTCTTTTTCAAGCTTTTCTTTCCAGTAATTAATGACGTTACTTATTTCTTTCGCAACACCCAATGTGGTGGCAGACATTTGCATTTCAGCATTAAACAAGTTGCATTTGTCAAACAATATGTCTTTTAAGGCTGCATATTCAAAGTCATACAAAGACCATTGTGTATCGTTCCTGTCAATACTTGGCAGATATTCAATCCGGATTATGTTGTGGTTTTTAACCTGTAACAACTGCCTTCCTTCTTCGTCAGGAGGAAACAGTTCATAATCACCGTCCATGTTCATCTGTCTTGCCATCATATTAAGATTAGTTCTTAATGACAGGTAAGTTCCGATACTTTCAAGACTTGTGAAAGTCTGTGTACCGAGTATGTAAGGCATAATTCCTATTTCGGGAAGCAGTGTGTTCATGCCGTCAACGAAAGTATCTTTATAGTAGGCATTGTTGATAACATCTATTTTGTAAGGTGTAACATCAATGAAGTAACCGCCTTTGTAGTTAATAACTGCTTCAGGTGGAAATATAATAGCACGAGGAGTGAATATTGCCTGGTCAAGCCATGATAAAGACTGTTCAAGCATATCAACGTAATCTTCTTCGTCAAGTAAGGTTGCAATTTTGTTGAACCGTTGTTTGCATTCTGTGAGAATAAAATCTTTTTTATAACTCTTGAGTGATATCATATTACAATATATAAGTTCTATAATGAATTATGTGGAGGAAAGATGAGTACATTAAACAAAACTGTTATCAACAAATACACCAATAAGGAATATACAGTATTGGAATTTGATAACAACAAAGTGAAACTACAAAGAAGTGATAATTCAACATTTACAATTGATGTTAAAGAATATCATTTCTACTATAAAGATAAGCGTTAATGTTTACCCTGCATATTCTTGTAAGCAAACTTTAATTTGTTTCTTTGTTCTTCATTTAATCCGTTGGTCAATAATATTAATTGATGTAATTTGCGGTGATGAGCCAATGATACTTTAATGAGATTGTTAGGATTATCGTCACCACCACAGCATTTTGGACAGATGTGATGTTTCTGAAGACTTTTAAGACCTGAATCAAGGTTTTTGAAGTTGTTTGCAAAATGAACATAACCTTTAGGAAATTCAATGTGATAAGTATCTTTCAAAAAATTAAATAATTCTTCGTCTGTCATATAGCCTCTATAACATTGTTGATTTTACCAAGAGAACCGTCTTCATATCCGGTAACGTTCTTGCCGTTGTATTTGGATTTCTTTCTTCGGCTGCTTGTTATTTCATTTTCATCAATATTAATTTTAGGATTTTTACCACCGTATTCTTCATATTCATCTGCAACTTCCATTATCACATTTTTCAAATTATTTTTATCTGTTATCTGTGTAAAGTTACCGTTCTGTGGTAATATGCGTCCTTTTTTATCTTTAACAAACATTTCCCATCCAAGATAAAAACGATTCTGACCTTTGGAAAATAATATGGCAATAGCAGTATTATCGTCTATTACAGTGAAACATTTTACTTCAGAAACATCAAAAGCGTCATCTGGTATTGCATTGAAAACATCTTCAAGGGATTCTTTTGTAAAAGCATTTTCATCTTTATCTCCATCTTCATCTTCAATAACATTATCTTCAATAACTTCTTCAGGATAACTGTTATAAACATCAACAGCCTGTTGTGCATCACCAGTTGAATAAATAGGCGTAAAATCATAATCGTCATCATCAAGGAATCTTAAATCGTTGCCGTTACGCAGCAAACATAATACATAATACTTACCTTGTGAAGAAAACAAGCATTTGTAAATCTTGCCGTCCTGTTTCTTGTAGAAATCAAAAGCATACATTTTAGCACCAGGATAATATTTGGCAATAAAATTAAGTGCATCCTGTTCGTCAAGGTCGTCTGTAAAGAAACTCAATTTATCTTTTATCTTGTTTTTAGTATCTTTGATTCCATACTTGATTTTGCCAAGAGTATTGAAAGAATAAATGTAGGAAGAATTGACTTCTTTCATAAATACTTTTTTAAGCACATCAAGTGATATAACATCACCTTCATCATATTGCGGAAAGATGTTTGCATTATCATCAAGTTCTTCAATATCCCATGTGCCGTTACCCAATGTAATTGCTGAAAGGTGTGTTGTATTACCGTCTTTATTGATGTCGATGTTAATGTCAGTTCCTTTCTGGTACAGATTGTCATAATGCGGCATTTCGTTATATAAAATACTTGGTACAAAACCTGTTACTGTAATCATTCGTTTATCCTCTATAATTATTATATAAAGGTGGAATGTATGGAAGTATGCAACTGGACAGAAGATAAAAGAAAAGACTGGTATTATGTTGATTGTATTAAAAGTACAGTTAATCCATGGAAGGTAGCTAAGAAACATAATCTTACTATGGTTGAGATTTTTGTTAAATGTCCTTATTGTGGTAAGAAAGTTAATCCGATATTCAGCAAATAATTTATATAAAATCCGTAAGAATAATTCCACCCTTTAGGGTGGAATATGAATTACGGTAAATACTACTTGACAATCGTAAGTATTTATATTATATTTTAAGCGTAAAATTTTTTTATTAAGGAATTAACTATCTTAATAAAGGAAATAAACAAATGACAAAAGGCGAGAAGATTAAAAAAGCAAAACATGAAACACTTCTCAAAAGAAAGACTCAAATATTAAAAGTGTTTGAATTAAAAGTTAATTGTCATCACACTTCCAAAGAAGATTTCAAAAAATTAAATGATTGTTTTAAGCAAGCAAAGTGGGTAATTAATGATGTAATAGGTAGCAATGATATTTTTCATTACAATTACAAAGACCATAGAAAAGTAATCAATTTTGACAAAGATAAAAATAAAGTTGAAAGAGAAATTACTTTGCAAACTGGTATTCATCAAGAATTGGTTAATTCTGTAAAAACAGACATCTGTAATCTTTCAAAAGCGAAGAAGAAAGGAATTCAAATCGGTGCTTTGAAATTCAGAAAATCGGTAAACAGAATATATCTTAGAACAGGAATGTTAAAAATAAAATCTTCAAAATCTGTATCCATTCCTATGTTCAAGAATCTTAAAGTTTATGGTCTTGAACAGTTCATAAACATTCCAAATTTTGAAATTGCTAATGCGAATTTAATCCGTAAATCTAGCGGATTTTATATAATGGTTACTGTATTTTTTCCAAAAGAAATTTCAGTAAAAACAAATAAAACTGTTGGAATTGATATGGGTATCAAAACTGCAGTTACCACTTCTGATGGTGAAAAGTTTGATTGTAATAAGCAAGAAACTGAATACTTGAAATATTTGCAACGACAGTTGCATAAGAAACAAAAAGGTTCAAAGCGTTATTACAAATTACTTATCCAAATTCAGAAGGAGTATGAACATATCTTAAATCAAAAAGATGATGTAGCCAATAAGATTGTATCACATCTTCTTAAAAATTATGATGTAATCTATTTCCAAGATGAACAGATTGCAAAATGGAAGAAAAAGAAGATGAAACAAAAGAAAAATAAACAGATGAAGAAATGTGGATTTTCTTTTGGTAGACAAGTTCAATCATCTTGTTTAGGTAGAGTTAAAGGAAAACTTGTTGCTTTAGAAAAGAGTGGAAGAAGTTATAAGATTTCAAAATGGCTACCTACAACAAAATTTTGTCCTAATTGTGGATGTCTTAATATGGTTACACTTGATGAAAGGACTTATGTTTGTGATTGTGGATACACTCGTGATAGAGATGTTCATGCTTCGAGAAATGTAAAATTGTTTGGCTCAACAAAAAGAGCTGAGTGGTTGGAACAACCCTCCGTTGAGGAATTGACCTCTGTTTCTCTGAACGCTAGTCGTTCGGATTTGCAAGTTAGTCCGTTGAAGCGAAAACAAGAAGTCACCACTCTTTAGAGTGGTGCGTAGTTCACATATTAAACAGTATTGCTCCTTATTTTTGGGACTTTTTTCTTCATGTTTCCGCTGTATAAAAAATATACAGCGGTTTTTTGTACTTGTTCTTATTTTTATTTTATGTTATAATGAATTGATTGAGGGGTAAATGACAAATTGGAAAAAACTTTTTGATGATATGCATATTCCGCAAAGACGGACGAAAGGTTGGAGTAACGTAAATTGTCCTCTATGCCGTAATCCTGTTGATACACACTTTAACGGTGGATTCAGCGACAGTAGTCCTGCATATAACTGTTGGAGATGCGGTAAGCATTACTGGCTTGAACCGTTGTCTTTGATACTTAAAACAACACCTTTTGAAGCAAGAAAAATTGTTGATTCATATAGTTTTAATACTGCAAACAAACCAGTCGATTATGAACGAAAACAGAACATTGTGTTACCTGGTTGTAAAGAACTTACTAGAGGTGAGTTTGAATATCTTAAAAACAGACAATTCAACATACCGTATCTGCAAAAGAAGTATGGAATACGTGGTGGGGGTATAGCGGGTGACTGGTCGTACAGAATAATCATTCCTGTATTTCTGGAAGGTAAACTTGTATCATGGACAGGACGAAGTATACTGGACAGGAAGACAATAGATGAATTAAAGATTCCACGTTATAAAAACTTATCTATTGAAAATTCAGTAATAAACCCAAAAGAAATATTATTCAATGTCGATAATTGCAGAAACACTTATGTCATATTGGTTGAAGGTCCTTTTGACGTTCTAAAGATGGGGGATGATTGTGTATGCAGTTTAGGAACCAGTGTGACAGCTGCACAGAAGAAATTCCTTTTAAGTAGATTCAGAAAAGTATTTATAGCTTTTGACAACGAAGTATCTGCACAACAAAAGGCAAAGAAACTTGCTGTTGAACTTGATATGCTGGGTATTGAAGTTGAAGTGGTTAATATATGTGCTGATTACAATAAGAATGACCCAGGTGAACTTACCACTAAAGAAGTACTGGCTATCAAGAAAGAACTGTTTGATTAAAAAGCACACCTGTCAACGACAAATGTGCTTTAGGTGAGGGACATACAGTTTTCCACAACTGTATAAGTAATATATAAAAAACCCTTGCTCAACGAACAAGGGAAAATACAAGAGGTTTTTATGAATATAAACACATTAACTATCCTAATTATAGGACTATTAATCAAAATAGTCAATAAAAAACACATCCTGAATCGGAGGAAAAAGGATGTGTTAAGGACATTAAAAATGAAATATCACATAACTCAGCGAATAAATCCGCCAAACGAAAATCATAATAATATATAAGTTTCAAAAAAAACACACTTGCTTTAACAAGTGTGTCAAGGAGGCTTATGCTACCATATCGTATAAGTCCTGCCAAACCCTACAATCATTATTGTAGGATATATTGGTTAATTAGTCAACAAAAAAACACACCTGTTTGTTAGCCAGGTGTGTTAAAAAAATACAGGAGACCAAAAAAATGTTAAAAAAATGAACGATTCATAATAATATATAAAAAAACACTTCCAATATCAACGATACGGAAGTGTTAGTGATGTAGTAAAATAATAGTAACTGAATTATTATTTGTGAAAATATATAAGTTTTAACTTACTACCCAAAGAGTAATATCTTTGGTTGAATCACGAGTGAAAGTTTGTGTAACCGTTGTACCTGATTCATCCCATGAAACGGAAAATGATGTGTCTGATATTTTCACATACATATCGTCTGGTGCCACAAAAGATTCTACACCAATACCACTTTCAAAATTACCATATATATGTTTAAGATTTTCAGGATTTTCCGGTGATGTTTCAACATTAAAATAGGAATAAAAATTTGTACCAGGGTCTCTAGTGTCATCAACAATCCAGGCATAAGCTGTTGAATTATTTTCACTTGCGTTTGGATTGACTGTATAGTTGTTTCCAGTTTTTTCAATAGTTACTGTTCTCATAATCTAACTCCTTAAAGAATAACATTTAACCAATATGGAATTTCAATTTTATATTTGTATTTAATAATAATCAAAGCAATGGAACCAAGAATCTTTATAACAAGAACAATAGCAACGATACGAAGAATCTTGTTCTGTCTTTTAATCTGTTCAGTCTGTTTAATCAAAGCGTTACAGGCTTCAGATGATTCCTTAATTGCTTTTTCAGCTTTTTCATCACTTGCTTTCAATGTTTCTTTTAATTCATCAATAGTAAGATTCTGTGAAGCAATTATTTCATCCCTTTGCTGGTTAATTACTTTCAATTCTTCCATCTGTATACGCATCTGGTTTGCGTAATCGGAAAATGATTGTGTAAATACAGGCATAAAGAATGTAAACAGTAATATACTAATCAACGTTTTCTTCATTTACAATCTCCTTTATTTTATCATACAGCATTGATTTAAGAACAATCTGTTCGTTTTCATCTACAGTAGGTGCCATAACGTCATAAACGAATATAAGCTGCCTGATTTGTGCAACCATATCCGCTTTCTTGTTGTATTCCTGTTCCATTTTATCAAGGTTCAAACCCATGTCTGAAAGTATTTCATTTTCCCTTTCATTGAGTTTTGACAGTTCAATGTCATGATTGTTTATGGTTTCAAGCATTACTGACATTTGTGCATTAAGCTGTTTAATGTCGTAGTTTTCCTTAATACCTGCTGATTTACCAGTAGTAAGACAACTAGTAAACAGGAAACAGGAAATTATAATAGTTATAATAAATAAGTTTTTCATTTGTCATCCTTTACAAACTTTGAAAAAGAATAAATACCCCAGCATTGTGAACACCAGTACAAACCTAATGCAAATACCGAGGCATGTCTGTCGCATTTATGACATTTTTTATTGATAAACGTAACTCTATCTTTCAGTGGCGGACAAGTGTTCTGAAGGTTCTGCTGATTCAACAGGATGCTCATTTCCTGACCCTTTATTTTCAAGAAAATCCTTACTGAACAGTTTTTCAAGTTTTTTAAGGATATAATCGTAAAAGATAACACCTGTTGAAATACCGACCATTGTTGTAAAGATGTAAGGGTTAAGGAATTTAAGTATCAGGCTTCCGATAACACCTACACCAATAGTGATAAGTATTTTGATTCTTTTATCCTGTACATCAAAAAACTGTTTCAGTAGTTGTGTAATACCTACCATAAAGATTGCGATTTTTGATACTGTACCAAAGTCCAAAATTTCCATTTTATTGCTCCTTAATCGTTAAAAGTATAAATATAATAGCTGACAACGGTTCCTTCCGAAACTGTTTTGCTGTTTACATAAACATCAAAATAACGTCTTCTGAAATGATTAGCTGTCTTTTCCTTGTTGATGTATTTTACAATGCTGTATTCGTTGGGTTTAAGACTACCACATGCATTCATTATACGTCTTGTTACTTTCTTACCTGTAAGTTCTTTAAGGATAGCAGTATCGTTTTTAACTGTATAATCTTCACTAATCCACTTTTTATTCCATGCTAAATTCAGTATGTCTATAAAATCAACTTTATAATCTTTGTATCTGTTGTCAAGTTTGTAGTCTTCCGCTACAGAAAGTAATGAAAGGAAAAAGCATCCTTCCTTAATTCCCCACAATTTATTTTGTATTCCTTCGTATCTGCTTGTCATTATTTTAATCCTACCTTTACAGCTATATAACCAAGTAGGATTGTTCCCACAGCTGCTGCAAGCCATGCAAGCCATTTCATTGCAATACTTCCCGCACGGTTTTCTAATTTATTCAACCTGTCCATTATTGCAGGAAGTGTTACATCCTTAATTTTATCGTTATCCTTTTCAAGTTCCTTCAAACGGTGTTCTTGAATCTGTGTCTGTGATAAGATTTTCATAATTTCGTCAATCTTCTTTTCAATGTCTACCAATCTTTTTTCTACCAATTCTTCATTCATAGAAATTAACTCCTGGTTTTGAAAGTTTTTTCTAAAATAATATATAAGTTAAGGAGGATGATATGAAAACAGCAATTGTTATATTAGGTGTTTTATTTGTTATAGTAGTTCTTTATGACATCATTGATGATTTTATGCACAGACATTAAAAAAACTATTGACAGATTTTATTATATGTTGTATACTCATATTATAATTTTTAATTAAGGGGATAATTTTTTATGAAAAATAAAACAATGCTATTAATATCTAAAATCTGTTTTGTCATAAATTGTTTAATGGCTGTGGTTTCCATGGTCGGTTTGTTTTATGGTAATTTCTATTATTACCTTACATTGTTGGGTATTAATATCGTAGGAATCGGACTTAATTTTTATAACATAATTGATTTGAAAAGGTGGAAAACAATGAGTAAATTGCCAACTTCAAAAGAAGAATACGAAAGAATGATTCTGGAACATGAGGAAGAAGAATATTATCTTTGGCTTGAAGAACAAAGACAAAGAGAAGAGGAACTTCAAAGACAGAACTATGATTTTGAACGTGGTGATGTAAAATATTAAGGAGTAAGATATGGCAAAAGAACTTAAACCGCATAAGTGGATAATGCATAAAGGAATTGTACAGTGTGAAAACTGTGGTTATATCACTCTATATGGTTATACAGATAAAAATAAACTTTGCTTTAATTGTGGAGCAGGGTTTTTCAGATATAAAGAAAACGAAGTGAGAAGTATGGATTTAGTAACAGAAGGAGTTGAATATGAAACAATTGAAGAAGCAATCAAAGAAATGTAAGTGCAAATATTGTAAAGGTAGAGGACTTGTTCTGATTGCAAAAGATATAAAAGGATTGCAGGAATGTCCTTACTGTAATGGAACAGGAGTTATTCAAGATGAAAAAGTAAAATAACAGGAGGAAAAATATGAAAAATACAAGAGAATTTTTACATAAATTCGGCAAGAAAGATGCCACCTTTTAAGGTGGCTATATGAATTGCCGTAAAAATTACACTTGCAATCGTAACTATTAACTATTATAATATTGTTTGGCTCAACAAAAAGAGCTGAGTGGTTGGAACAACCCTCCGCTGAGACATCAATCACTACACAATCAATCGCTAGTCGATTGGTTATGCAAATTGAGTCTGTGAAGCGAGAACAAGAAGCCACCACCTTTTAAGGTGGTGCGTAGTTCACATGACCTTACAGATGAACTGATTGAATCTCAAGTAAGCAATCCTAGAGATAGTAGAGTGATTTTTGACATTTTAGCAAAACATATTGTTCCTATTATAAGGGAAAGAAACAATCTTATTAGTTTTATAAAAGGAACAATAATTAATAATACTGCTAACTTTATTAAAAGTTATGAAGAAAACGAGGAATACCAGATTTAGAGAAATTAACTAACGGTATGATTCAGAGAACATATTAGAGGTGAAGTAATGACAGAAGAAGAATTACAAAAGCAGAACGAAAAAATGAAAAACTGCTTGAATTGTAGATGGGAAAGTCCAAGTAGTTTCTGTGATAATTGTAAAAGAGCAGAAGGACAGATATTTGCTGATACATTAACTGATGATAATTGGGAGTCAAAAGAATGACATTGGAAGAAAAAGCAGTAAAACATTCCTTACAATATGATGTACCGTATTCTGAAGAAGCTACACTTGAAGATATGTTGAGCAGACCACAAGATTTCACGATTGAAACTATTTTAGGTGTAGTAAAAGTATTAAGACAAAAATCATATAAAGATGGATACATAAATGGTGCAAAAGAAAATGGTGTTGTGTGGCACGACCTTAGGAAGAATCCTAAAGACCTGCCACCAGTATATAAAACAGTTTTAGATGATGAGGGATTTGAATGTTTTTATGTTAAAGTAGCAGTAAAGAAAGATGTTTTTGTAGAAAAATGGAAATATTATGACATTAATGGTGATGAGTGGGAGCAAAAACCACCTATAGCATGGTGCGAAAGACCACAGTTTAAGGAATAAATGAATATGTTATTTGATGATGTAAAACTTCAAATTTCAAGTTCTTATACATATAAAAGAATTATTTATAATGATTATATATGCAATTGGTCAAAACCACATATTTATAGGAAAGGAATACATGGGGAACGGTCGTTGTGTGGTAAACACTATTATTCAGAAGATGGTGGATGCGAAGTTGATATGTATGTTGTTAGAGAAAATCCAAAATTAGTATGTCAAAAATGCTACAAAAAATATATAGAGGAGTAAATTATGTTTGAGAAACAAGCAGAAAGCAAAGCAATAGAAACTTGCCCTTATAATCTTGATATGCCAACTTATGCACAAGGTTTTGTAAACGGTGCAAAGTTCGGCTATAACAAGGCTAATGAATGGCATTATGTAAAAGACTGTTTACCACCTGAACCTGAATGTGACGGAGATATACTTAAACCTTTAGACTATTTTTGTGCTTACAAATTAAAAGATGGTGGTTATGAAACAGATTTCTTTACTTACTATGGTAACGGTGAGTTTTTAGGAGAAAATAGAGAATATCCTATCTATGCTTGGTTAGGACATCCTGTTTGTGTACCAGAACCACCGAAGGAATAGAAACAATGGATTTAGTATATGCTCCTATGGGTAAAATTGAAAAGAAATGTTTATGTTGCGGTAAGGTTATGGAATTAGACATAACTGAAGATAGAGATTTTTGTGACAGGTGTTTCATTATTGTGTGTCGGGAAGTATTTAATAAGGCAAACGGTAAAATGGGTTATGAGAAATTTTTAAGGAGATAAAAGAAAATGACTAAAGACGAAGCACGTTTATCTGTTATGGGTGCAATCAGTATGGCACTTAAAGACCCGACATTGCAACAGGGATTTGAGATTATCTGTAAAAATCTTTCTGAACTTGAAAAAGAAAATGCAGAACTAAAACTAAAACTTGAAGCCTTAGACGGACAGGTACCATGGGAAGACATAAAGGATAAAAGTGAAATAATTGGAAAACTTACAGAAGCAAAAGACCTTTTGATAACATATAAGGATTTCCTTGAATATGATGCTCTGACTACACGGCTAGGTAATTTGTATGATAGAACTGTTAGGTTCTTGAAGGAGTCATAATGCTAATATTTGAATTCTTTATGGACATCTGTTGTATTATTTTATGGATATTTATCAGTATATTGTTCTTACCTCTGTACATTGGAGCAGGAATCTTTGCATGGGCAGAAGAGTTATATAACAGTTGTATTAAAGAGGTACAAGATAGCTATAAACAATATAGGAGGCAGCAGAGTGACAGAAGGTAAAAGAGAAAAATGACAAATAAAGAATACCAGACTTCAAAGCAAATTCATTTGAAGATTTATCGTTGCTAAATGCTTTATCCGAAGCAGAGCAATTTTTGAAGGAAAGATAAATGAAAGAAGTTTTTTATAGAATTATATTGTTTCTAATACCTTATGTTCTTGGTTTAATATTAAGTTTACTTAGTTATAATAACGTTAATGTTATATATAATATATGTTTGATTTTCGTTGTTAATATTTGTTTTTGTATATTGTTGGATAAATTTAAGGAGTTATAAAATGAAAAGTTATAAACAATTGTTTTTGGAAATCGCCAATTCAACAGATTATAATAAGAACTGGTTAACAGGTGCAAGTTGGCGTTATTATATAGATGAAAGTGATAAAAGAGTTTATGTGCAGTTCCAGGAAACAAAGACTTGGCAGGACTGGATTTTTAATTTTATTATAATTCCAGTAAAGCTTAAAAATGATTTTGGTCAGTGGATAAAAGTTCCACTAGGAAATTATCTGCAATTCAAATCCGTTTATAAAGAGATAAATGGAATCATTAAACCGTATCTTGATAATGGTTATCAGTTGTTTATATCAGGATGGTCACAAGGCGGCGTAACAACAGGACTATTCGGATTTATGAATCCATTTACTACTATTATCATGTACGGTACACCTAAATTCCTGAAAAGAAAAGAAGATGTGGAAACATACGATAATTGTGTAAATTACATAAACTTTCTTTATCCTGATGACCCGATAAGGGAAGTTGTTCCTGGGTATGAAAGACCGACACACACAATGTCTGAAGGATATATTCCAGACTTCCCGCCAGTAACATTGGACGACAAACATCGTATCTATGGTCATTCTACTTATAAGGATTTCAGAGGTAATGAGGAATTCTAAGCTTGTTTATTATATAAAAAGATAAATACTTATATAATAAGTTAAAGGAGTTGGAACAATGAAAGTTTATTTTAACGGTTACATATATTTTACACTTGACGGACAGGATTATTTTGCTGATGTACAGGCAGAAGGAACACTTGATTCATACGATGACCCTGTTGATATAAATTATCTTTATGTTGATTCAGTATATATGAATGACGAAGATAATACTGAAGTTGAAACAACAAAAGAAATGGAAGATACAATATCCGAAAATCTTCTTTATCTTCCTGTAGGTGACGATGAAACAGACAGTTCACAGTGGCATTACGACCATGGCGAACCTTATTCATTGGACGACTGGAACTAAATAAATGTGGTTTTGTATAACTGAAATAATATTAGGTTTAATCATCTGCATAGCAGTATATTTCAAAAGTATAAACGATGCAGAAGAACTTGAAAGGTTTATACGGAACATGACTAATGAAGAAGATTCTTGAGATATCAAAATCAATTCATATCAATTTTATATTGTTCTCATTACAATTATTAGTATTAAAACTAAACGATATACCCATTTCATTATATACAGTCATATTTCTTCCTTTAATCCTTTTTGTAATTTCTATAATTATAATAAGGGTTTTTAATTAATTATATAACAATAACTTATATATTTAATTATAATATAAGGATTTAACAATGGCTGACAAGGCAGAAACAAAAGCGAGACTGATTCGCCCGATAGTTGATATAGAAACATGGCTTACTGATAAGTTTTATGTAGGTCCTGAAGCAGACTACATACGTCCTTATGTGGCGGATTTTATCAAAGAATACAATACAGCAACATATATAAACGAAATCGGAATAAGAGTACCTAAAAGGAAGTTCCTGTGTACAGGTGCAGCACGTACAGGAAAGTCATACGGTGCAAGGTTACTGTTGATGCGTATACTGTATGAAATGAGTTGTTATGAGAACTTCCCATGTCTGTTTGGTCTGTCACCCTCTACCACGCCAAAAATATTTTGGCTGTCGTATACTATATCCAAATCAGAATCAACAGGTCTTAAAGGTCTTATCAGGATGGTAGACAAAGTACCTTACTTCCAGTTACCAAGTCTAAAAAGAAAACCGTTGGAATCGGAATTGATTTTTCCTTTCTGTGAAATAAGAAGCGGCAGTAACGTATCACACATCGTTGGTGAAGATATGCTGGGATGTATACTTGATGAGGCTAATGTCCGTAAAGTAGCAAAAGGAACGGAAGTTGAAGAAACACAAAAGATGTTCCAGGAAATGAGACAGCGTTCGGTAATGACATTCAGTAAGAACGGTATATGGGGTGGATTCAGCGGCATAATATCTTCATCAACCACATCATCTTCATTCGTAGCACTTGAACTTGAAAAAGCAAAAAAAGACGGTGATACGGTAATAATGGAAGCAAGCGTATATGAAGCAAATCCGGAACAGTACAGCAAAGAAAAGTTTCCGGTGTTCATAGGTAACGGAACAATCCCGCCTTTCATAGTGGACAAGATAGATGCAGTAACAAAAACATTAATAAACGATACCTACGGAATGACAAGTGACGATTACATAAAGAACAATCCGCAGTATATAGAAATGGTTCCTGTAAGCATAAGGAAGTTCTATGAAGAAGATTTAAGCTTTTCACTTGCCAATATGTCGGGTAAGGTACAAAGTGGTAATTCATTCTGGCTTAATCAGAAATACATAAAGACATTATGGAATGAAGACAAAAAGCCGTTTAATCAGGAACTTATAAATGTAGGTATATTTGATGATGTTGATTGGGAAAGTTTATTTGATGAAACATATATTATGCTCAACTACCATGGTGAGAATGTCTATATTCATATAGATGCTGGTTTGAAAAATGACCATACAGGGTTTAGTGCTTTATTTTATAATATAGAAGAACATAAAATAAATTCACTACTCACAATGGAATGTACTGTTAATAGAAATATTCCAGATAATCAAACAGACCAGACTAAATTGTGGGAAGTAATATTATTATTAAAAAAATGGGGTGCTAATATAAAACTGGTAACAGGAGATATTTGGGCAAAATCCTATATCATTCCTCAAGCCAAACAACAAGAAACATTTACAGGTGAATATTATTCTGTTGATACTGATGATATGGCAGCGTATCTTACAATGTACAATTATATGAAAGTAGGATTATATTCTATACCTTATTATCAACAAATGGAAACAGAATTGAGTGAACTTCAAAGAGATATGGGTACAGGTAAAATAGACCACATGAATAATCCTAATCCATCAGAACCGATACATTTTAAGGATGTTATAGATGCTTTTGCTGGTGCAAGTTTTCAGTTGTTTACGAGAGAAAACATTTCATATGATGACCTTATAATACAAAGAGGATTGGAAAAAGTACAGGATAGAATAGTATCGGATAACTTTTATGAAACCATATCAAAAGATGAAGAAGCAGACATAGAAGATGAGATGAAATTATTTGAAACCAGTTTGTATGGTGAAGATAATGATTATGTGTCAATGGACCTTTTGTAATTATATATTTTAATAACTTAAATTAAAGAGGAAAATTAAAATGAGCAGATTCATTTCAGTTACTAAAGTAAATGACGAATATCAGGTAAATACTAATGCCAGTTTGGTGGAAGCAACACCGAAAGGTATGTCCATAGCAAGTTATGATACGGCATATTGTTTCCTTAATATTGAAGAAAGTCCTATGGTACCAAAGAAAGGCGGTACCACTTATGAGGCTCCTACAGCCGAATCATGGGAATTATGGAGTGAAAGTGACGCAACTTATGACAGTGCAAGTAAGGCGGTATTTGCAAGTAACTATTATTCCATAATGCTTACCAATGGATACACCGGTTATGCTATTATGAAAGTTGGTAATAAAATATACGCTTTTGATTTGGATACTACTGATACTATAGTTGACGGTATTGAACTGGAATTTGACAGTACACTTCCTGTACCTATAGTAACAAATCACAGTGGTGTGGAATACGAATCAGGACATCTTGTTACAGTAACAGATAAAAACAACTATCATATAAAATTCAACGGTGATGACGGTTTCTACAGTTATGAGGACAATATATGGAATGCAGTATATGGAGATTCTGATTATTATTCACCTGACTCTTCCGATGTGTACCAATATATTACAGTAGGTGCATTGGATACTACCAACAGAACAATCAATATAAAAAGATACTGCTTACAGGGCATTGATTAATCATAACTTTCTTCCCTTATATATTATTGTAACTCACAGTAATCTTATAAGGGAGGAAAATGAGTTGGACACATTCTTAACAAATACCAAAAACAATAATTATTCTCACAAAAACAATGTTCAAAGGAGTATGGAACTATGAGTGTCAATGTTTATGACAACGGTGAATTGAAGAATATTAGTGGTGGCAGTGGTGGTGGTGCAATCAGTTATACTACAGAAGAAGTACCTACAGGCGGTACATGGATAGACGGTAAACCTATTTATAGGAAAGTATTTAGTGCTGATACCAGTAGTGTTACTAGTTTTAGTAATCCTCTTGTTGTGAATACGGGACTAGCAAATGTTGTAGACAATCTGATTAAATTTGAGGCAACTAGAAAAAACACAGGTGCTGTTGATTCTACATGGTTTACATCTGACTTTCTCAATTACGGTACGGCAGACAATTACCTTGTTCACATGGATTTTGTTGCTAATACTGGTGAACTTAGGCTTTATTCTGGTAGTAATGGATACAAAGGAACTGCTATAGTTATTATGGAATATACTAAAACCAATTAAAGGAGTATGAATTGTGAGTACTAAAATCAAAATAAACAACGAATGGGTGGATGTTGCCAATGTTTCAATATCTGACGTAATAAGAAATCCTGACTGGAGCAGGGTTGTTGAAATTCCAAGAACTACAATACAATCACCATCATCAGGATATGTATGTCCTGAAGACGGTATTATTATTGTAACATACTTTATTGCAGCGGATGATAGTCCTACAGGTCGTAATGTTTATGTTAATGGCAGAAAAGTAGCGGCTGCTTATAGCAATGAGACTAATATGGACATTAGAAATTCAAATTGTCAGATTCCTGTTGGTAAAGGTGATGTTATTACCGCAGACGCTGAAACACAATTTCTTAATGATGCAGTTAAGTTCGTACCTTATAAGACAACTGTAATCGACAATAGATTTCCGATAAATTATTCAACTTCAGAACAGGATACCGGTAAGTATTGGATAGATGGTAAGAAGATTTATTGCAGAGTATTCAAAGGTACAAACGCTACACCTGTAACCCAAAATTCTAGGGATGCTTTTAATAATGAGTTTGTTATTTCAGGAGGAGTTGACACCCTTATTACTTGTAATGGAAGTGTAAGTTGTTATCGTTCTGGTGAAACTGACCCTTATATAACTCAGAATTTCTTTTCAGCTATGATAGACCAAGATATGGGAGTCTATTGGAGTGGAAGAACATTTAAGTCTAGTACAGGTTTGATTCAGACTTTCTATGCCCGGGCAAACACATTTGTTAAAATAGATTATTCCACCGTATATGAATATACAAAGATTACAAACTAAGGAGTAAATAAATATGAGTAAACAATATCTTGACAGAGACGGATTACAGATTGTAGCAAACAAGACTGAAAAGAAATTCCGTTATGACGCAATGCCTCCGGCAGGTAGTTCCTTTGAAGGCAAAATCATTCAGTATGTCGGTACAACTACACCGAACTATAAACAGGGTTTCTTCTATACATCAGTAGAAGATAGTGGAAACTGGTCATGGGAAGTTGTCAATGTAAGTGAAGGGCTTGAACATTGGATAGGTACTCAGGCTGAATATGAAGCACAGAAAGAAAATATTCCTGACGGTGCCATTATTGCATTGACAGATGAAATTGATACTACCTATGACTACGGCAGGTACAGTACTGATGAAGTAGTAACTGGACAAAGGTGGGTCGATAATAAACCAATTTACCGTAAGGTATTTACAGGACTTAGTTTGACACTTACTACATCATGGACTCAAGTACCAAGTATTGATACTTCTGAAATTGATAATATCATTCATTCTGATGGTATAACAACTGGCGGTGCTGCAATTACAGTAGATGCTTCGCCACGTGCTTCATATCCTGATTATTATTTATCACTTGAAGCACCGCTTTCACCAGCACCACTTGGTATATTAATTCTTGAATACACTAAGACAACAGATTAAAGGAGATAATTATTATGGGAATGTATAAGAAAATAGACAATAATACTTTACAGAAACTTTCAGGTTATACTGTAATCGCAGATGGAAGTTGTGCTGAAGTTAGACATGGTACGATAACATTTAACAATCCTACATGGGGAATAAGCCAGACAGTAACATTTGAAACTGTAATGCCTGATACTGATTATGAAGTTATATTGGAACATCCTGTATCGGGACAGAATTACGGAACTGACCCTGTTACAAGTCCTTCAAACATAAGTATCAGTAACAAAACAATCACCGGTTTTACTATGACAATGTATCCTATAGGAAGTGTTATTAGTGCAGTTGTAAATTATACAGCAATCAAGCTTATAACAATGGAAGGATTTACTGAAATACAGAACAAGATAACAAACCCTGATTCAGTACCTACAGAAAACAGTAACAATCTTTGTATAAGTGGCGGTATATATAATGCAGTTGTAAACAGAAGGTCAACGTTTGTCGGTACACTAGCACAATGGGATGCTTTAACGGCAGCTGAAAAGGATGAATACGAAGTTGCTGAAATTAATGATGGTGTGAGTGTTTCAAACACATTGTTACAGCAGATTTATCCTGTAGGTTCAGTTTACATTAATACAGTTGATGTTAATCCTTCTACTATATTCGGTTTCGGTACTTGGGAAAGAATTGCAAGTAATATGGCTTTATGGGGTGCTAGTGGTAATGGACAGGTTGGTACTACTAAAGCAGCTGGACTTCCTAATATATACGGTCAACTTGGTTTGAATAATGTTGGTGTAACTGTAGCTCCTGCTGACCCAAATGATTTTATAAATCCAAATATACCTTTGCACGCAATAGGAATAGAAGGTTCAAATGGATATCAATACACCAGTGGTACGACAGCTACGATGTATGGTGGAATTGTTGTAGATGCTTCTAAATCAAATTCCATATATGGTAACAGTACAACAGTACAACCACCTGCATTGGTAGTTAATGTCTGGAAACGTACAGCCTAGGAGATACTATGAGTACTAAAATTAAAATAAATAATGAATGGATTGATGTTGCGACTAATTCTGTTAGTGACTCAATCCGTAATCCGGATTGGTCAAGAAAAATACAAGTTTCTTTTGCACAGCTTTATGCTGGATATACTTGTCCAGAGGATGGTTTCTTTTGTGCAACAGTTGCCAATAATTCTGATGCCTTGTATCTATATATAAACGGACAGGCAGTAGGTGTAAACAATGCTAATCAATATTCTGAAGTCTTTGTTCCAGTGGGTGCAGGAGATATTATTAAATCATCTGTGCAAGGTACACAGGGTTTTGCTTACTTTATACCTTACAAAATATCAGTTGCCGAACCTGTTTATGTAGGTGAAAAGATTAACGGTACTAAGCTTACACCGACTATCACTACATTAACTGATACCACTACAAAGATTGGTGAGATTACTTTAACAAAAGGAAAGTGGCTCGTATATATCAATTCATGGACACCAATTGCACTTGAAAGTACTGAATGGGCTTTAGTGATATTTGGTGGTTGGACTGTCAATGTAGTACCAGGATTAAATGCAATGATACCGTTGGAAGGATATGTATCAGTTAATTCTACAACCACTTATGATTTGAATCTTCGTACTATGCTGGCAAGTCCTAAAACAGCTACACACGATTATGTTTTCTATGCTGTAAGAATTGGATAACAGGAGGAATGAATGTCAGTAAATGTTTATGATAATGGTGAACTGAAAAAGATTGCCGGTCTGACTAATTCAACCGATAACAGCATCGTAGAATTCTTTAACTTCGTTAAGCGGGACCCTGGATATGATTTCGCAATAAGAGATAATATTTTGGGTAACTTTGTGTTACCACAAGGAACTTGGTTGTTGTTCGGGGAATGTTATACTGATTTCAGTTGGTTTGGAATAGGTCCTACTCAAAGTGAGAGTGATAGAGGCATACTTCAGATGAGATGGATAACCCAGCTTGATGCTGAACAGTATGGTTATAGAACCGATATAGTTAAGAACAATAATGATACTACATATTATGTTCATCTGTTTAGAGATGCTGCGGGTACTGCAAATATCTATGGGATAAAAATAAAAGGCATTAAAATAGCATAAGGAGAATAAGATGAGTAAACAATATTTGGATAAAGACGGACTTGAAGTAGTAAGGAATAAAGTAAATGAAGCTCGTGAAGTATCTGCAGGAGCTATGGCACTTGCTGAATCAATTAGCCAGAATGTTACACCTACTTTTACAGGAACATTTGCTCAATGGAACGCTTTGAGTTCGGCTGACAAATCAAAATATAAAATTGTAAACATTACAGATGATACAAGTGATGTTCAGAATGCTGTAAGGAATCCTGATTGGAGTAGAGCAGTAAATTACACAATCGATGAATTATATGCAGGTTTGCAGATGCCTGATGATGGTATCTTTATTGCTGTAATACAGAATCGAACCAAAACCAACCCTGGCTATGAAAATCGTTTATATGTTGCAGGCAAACCTATCGGATACTGCTATGAAACCAGTAATACGCCTGAGCCTTTGATAAATTGCCAAGTACCTGTAAACAAAGGAGACTCTGTATATTTAGATGGTGTAGCTGGAGCATTCATTCCCTATAATATGCTTTTCTTCGTACCATACAAGACTGAAGTGGTTATAACTGAACCGATGAACTATTCTACTACTGAGCAGTTTACAGGTAAATATTGGATTGACGGTAAAAAGATTTATAGACAATGTTGGGACCTTACCTTAACAAGTTATAGTGATTCAGGTAATAGACGTGTTCATACCTCAGCTGTATTGAAGGCTGGTGTTACATTTATTTCTGCTATTGGTGGTATGTATGCTGCTCTTCAGAACAATTCAGGTACACTTGTTCATACAAATTGGTTCCCTATCACAAACATTGTTGCAAGTACATCAATGACAGAAAACTGTAATGCTGGTTGTGGAGTGTCACCTAGTGGTGATTTAACGGTATCTGTTACAAGTATAACAACTTTGGATTGGCAGGAAGCCTATGCTAAGGTTTGGATTGAATATACTAAATAATGAAGGAGAAATTAAACTATGAGAACAATTACAGTAGAAAAGGTTGGAAATAACTATCCAGTAAATCCAAACGCAAGTGGTGGTGGGTCAGTAAGACTTTATTCATTTTGTCCTGATGAAGGATTTACATTTTGGTCTCCTAAGCAGGTACTTGAAATTGGTGATATATTAGCCGGTTCTCAATATGAAGGTAGTTCTTTAGATACTGTATTACCTGTTCTTGATGTTAAGACTGTTGCAGAAGTAAGAGAACTTACAGACCGTAGTTATTCAGGTTTTGATGATAATACAAGATGCTATAGACTTTATGAAGATGCTTCCGACCATTATAGTTGGTATATCTTAAATTCAGAAAATCCTAATTATTCTAGTGGCACATTGTATATTGATTTCTAAAAGGAGAAATAAATTATGAGTAGATATGTAGAAATTACTAAAGACGGAAACAATTATACAGTAAATCCGAATGGTACATCGGCAGATATTGAATCAAACAAAAACGTAACTATTGATGTTTCAACATATTCTGCACCTGTAGAAGTTATGCCGAGTGAAGGTAAAGACGCTATGGCACAAACAACCGTAACCTTGAACAACATACCCGGTGTAACAGGTCTTTATGGTGCTACAGCAAGTCAGTACATTGAATCCTATGTTTTTCTTAGTGATAGTGAAATCACATTATTTGAACATTATGAAGGTAGTGCAGCCACTATAGAAGATGCATTGGCAGATGAGGAAGACTGGTATGAGATTAGTCCGAATTTCAGTCAGCAGGTAAACGGTATTTATTGTACCATTCGTGAACAATCTTTTGTAGTTCATGGTTTTATTAGGATTACTATTTCGGATAAAATCTATGCTTTTGAAGATGGTACTTTAGGTAGTAGTTTTTCTCAAATACCTCAATATTAATAATAACTAAAAGGAGAAATAAATTATGAGAACAGTAACAATTGAAAAGAACAACGGTAATTATACTGTCAACACTAATGCGACATCAGGTGGCGGTATAACAAGTATCAATGAAACAATTACTACTTTTGGTGTAGAAGATAGTGTTTATCCTTGTTATTTGGCAATAGATTCAGAAAGAAATATTCTTACTGAAGTTTCTGAACTTCCAAATGCTTTCATGATTCTTGATGTATCAAGCGGCGGTGGAAATCCAAGAAGTTGTTATCGTACAGATGATTCAAGTGAATGGGATGAGAATGCCGGAGGTGATTTGTATTACAATGATAATTGTACATTCACACTTTCAGGTTCGGACTTCGTTATATTACCTTCAGATGGATATGACGTTACAACCGAGAACATCATTGTAAAGCAGACACCGCTTTCTTATATTTCAGTAGGTCATGTCGGTTCATAGAGGTGAAGCATGAGTACACAATTTCTAGACAAAAGTGGTTTACAGAAAGTTGCAGAAAACGTCAACACCAGATTAAAGACAGTGGACACTTTACCGCTTACGGCAGACGATGGTACTGTACTTCTTTATAAAGGTGTTGACGGTGCATACGTGAAAGGATGCACTTATCAGTATAATGCAACTGATGATGAATGGGTGAACATCACACCTTCCCTTGCTGAACAACATTATAATCCTGAATCCAAGAATGCTGTATCATCCAATGCAGTTGACGAAGCATGTTCACTACTTTTTGACAAACTGTTCAAAGTAGATACATGGACTTCAAAGACATGGGGTGGTCAAGTTGCTTCTGTTTTTACAGGTGACCAGGTTTGGACTGACGGTGATGACTGGTATATAAGTACTCTTAAAATCGACCTGTCCACTTCAAGCCTCGTTTATGTCAACTGGCAAGGATTGAACAACATTGATGCACAGAATATATGGAGTGACGGTGTGGATACTTATTATTCCAATATGGATTCACATTACAAGCTTAACAAGGATACTTATACATGGGTGCCGTATTGGGAATGGCAGTACAATAGATTCCAAGGTTGTGATGTATGGACTGACGGTGACGACATTTATGTTTCCAGAAGCAGCACACAATATGTCCTCAACAAACAGACTTACACATGGGATAATATGGACTGGGGCGGTTGGGAACCAAACGGTGTTTTTATCTGGACTGATAATGTGAATATTTACCAGTCATGGGGTGACACCAACAAGGTTCTCGATAAGAAAACAAAAAGATGGAATACTGTAACATTCAACGGTGAAAACGATATTAATGGAAGCTGTGTTTGGAATGACGGATTCAACAGTTACTTTTCATACGGTGCAACTCAATTGAAACTTAACAGACAGAAGCTTTTGTGGGAACCGGTTGTATGGGACGGATTGCCTGAGTTCTACGGCAACAATATCTGGATACCGCACAAGAACACCGTTTATCTTTCCATCAGCAGAACAAGTCAGTATCAACGTCAAGTAACGTTTGATACATTGGTAACGACTTAGGAGGAAATATATGAAATATTTGAATGAAGAAGGATTGCAGAAAGTTGCTGACAATGTAAATACAAGACTTAAAACAGTAAGTGAAATGCCTGTTACTGCAAGTCCGGGTGCAATAAGACTGTATGTCGGCGAAAACACAGCGAACTACAAAAGAGGTCATACCTATCAGTGGAAGGATGCTACAGTCGGTGATGTCTATTATGCATGGGTTGATATTGAGGGACCTTGGTATATCTACACTAAGACTGCAACACCCGATTCTGAATCAACTATTTACTGGAACGAAGATAATCATGGACAGCCTGTAACTGACAAAGCACCTGTTCCTGTAATTGGTGTTGATATATATATAGCATCATACGATTCTTCGACCAACAGAATTACGGATAGCGAGGGTTATATTTATGAATATGACCCTGAATACAATTATGACGAAAATATTCCTGCAGGTTGGAAAGATTTGGCGGGAGATACGGAAAACATAATTCTCAGTGATAAACTTCTTGACGGACTTTCAGACAAGAGTGTCATACTTTATATCGGTGAAGATAGGGATGAAGATATGCTTAAACTGCTTAAAGGTCATTTCTATGAGTTTACTACCAATGGAAACGACAACCTTTATGCCTACACCTATGACACATACTCACACCTTTACTGCAAGGACAAAGAACCTACGAGCGACAGTGTTCTTTATAATGCTTCCGGTGAACCTTATACGAATTATGTTAGTAAGACGTATTCAGACGACAGCTTCTATATTATAATAGAAGGCGGCAGTGAAAGACGTTATGGAAGAAATCCTGAACAGGACATAATCAACAACTGGTGGACTGATATTACTGCAAGGATTGGCACTGTCGTTTCAAACGTTCTTCCCAGTGTTGCAAGCTTTGGTGAATCAATCCTTTACACCGGTGAAACACCATGGAACGGATATCCTGTAAACGGTCATACTTATGTATGTGACGGTTCTGCACTTTATTACGGATGGTCACGTGAACACCATCCGGGATATTTTGCTTATACTTATACTACAATGGAAAATCCTCAAGTCGGTGACCATACAACATCCGGTGGTGAAATTAAGGAAGTCTATACTGATGGAAGTGGTAATGTCGAAAGAATAAAAGTCGGCAATTACGACTACTATAACAGGGAACCGTCAAAGGATTATCTCAATGCCGACTGGCAGGATGTAACACCATTGGAGTTCTTTGAAGTCAATATTACTGAATCAAGCGGAACGTATTTACTTGATAAACAGCCGACAGACTTTCATGAAGCTTACACCAACGGTAAAAGAATTATCGCTAAGTTCGGCAATATGGTAACGACAAACATAATCGCAGATGATAATAACAACGATTATCGTTTCAGTTTCATCAACATTGAATACGACAGTGTTAATAACATGAACTTCATTGTTACGACCCAGGTTCATTGTACGGCAAGCAGTTCATACTCTAACTGGAATCTGATTGAGGCAAGTACATCAGAAGTTCCTATGGAAGACGTTTACAGCACGAGTGAAACAAGAACCAGTAAAGTTTATGACGGCAAACCTGTTTACAGGAAATGTTATAACGGTAATATAATGCTGGGCACCATGACATATATAGATGTAACGGATGTTGAAACGCCTGTATGGTGTCATTGCCATTTCATTGAAAATGATGCGGTTGTTTCTTCCATTGAAGGTGTAACACCACGTTTCTCTTTTGCCAACAATGAATTGTCGTTTGTAGTATCAAACACAGTCGGAAATAAAACGGGTGCGGCTGTTATGGAATATACTAAGACAACGGATTAAATCTTGTATAAAAGGAGTTAATAAATGAGCAAACAGTATTTGGATAAGGAAGGATTACAGGTTGTAGCCGATAAAGTAAACGAAGCCCGTGAAGTATCTGCCGGTGCAATAGCATTGGCAGAACAAGCCAATGACGGTGTTACGGCACTTGAAACTGCCGTTGCACTTTACAACAGCTACAGCTTTGATGAAAAGTGGACTGGTGGCACATGGGTTGACGGTAAAAAGATTTACAAAAAGACATACGACCTGGGTACTGTTCCTTCAACTTCCAGTACAAGTGTTTATTGCCGTATTCCGTTTGATGTGGATTTTGAAACCGTTGTTGAAATTAAAGGTATAATTGTTCCTAACGAAAATGCTACTGAGGCTCAAAGGGAATATTATTCAATTCCTAAACCACCAAGAGTTGGTTCCAGTGATTTCAATGTTTCTCTTAAAATCAAACTTTATAACAATGTGCTTAATCTTGAACTTGAAACTAAGAGTGACCTTGGTAATAAAAAAGCCTATGCAACGGTTTATTATACTAAAACAAATAATTAATAGGAGTATAAATTATGTCAAAACAATACCTTGATAAAGACGGATTACAAGTTGTAGCAGATAAAGTGAACGAATCAAAGGAAGTAGCCAGTGGTGCTATGGCTTTAGCTGAACAGGCTAATGAAAACATCACAATGACTTTCACAGGCACTTATGCACAATGGAACAATTTAAGTGCTGTCGATAAGGCTAAGTATACTATAGTAAATATTACTGATGATGTTGGCGACAGCAGTATGACAGTAAGGAATCCTGACTGGGATAATGCTGTATCAATCACAATTGCACAGCTTGACAGCGGTTATACGTTTACAGGAGATGGTTTGTTTGTTTGTACAATCAAACCTAATTCAGGTACTTATGCCGGTATAAACATCAACGGTATTCCTGTAGGTGTGGTAACAGTTGACCCTCAACGTGGTCAGATACAATGTCCTGTTAAAGAAAGTGATGTTGTACAGACTACAACAGGAACAATGCATACAACTGCCGAAGGTAGCGCCTATTTTATTCCATATACAGTATCCGTTGAAACAGTACCGATGAACTATAGTACAGAGGAACAGTTTACCGGTAAATTCTGGATAGATGGTAAGAAGATATACAGGAAATGTTATGAAGGAAGCATAACTACTTATACAGATTATGGAGCTTTAAGACAGTTTCAAACTAATGTAGATTCAAATTCTGATATAGATGCAAAGATTGATGTAGAGGGGTATATGCAAACAGCTCCTTATGTACAAAAGTATTCTATAAATGAAACAGAAGGTAATGGGGGTAATGGGTTTTATCAAACGGCTCAGGTACGTTTGGCAGGTACTATTCCTAACCAAACGTTAGCAGCAGCTTTTTATGATACTGGCAAAGCCCTTACCTCTATAGCTTATCACTTTTGTATCTATTACACCAAAACTAATTAAAGGAGTAACAATATGTCAGTTAATTATTACAATAACGGAACATTGAAAAACATAAGTGGTGGTGGAGGCGGTGCTGTATCATATACCACGGAAGAAGTACCTACTGGTGGCACTTGGGTTGATGGAAAGCCTATTTATAGAAAAGTAATAACAACTGCACCTACTTTGACATCATCTAGTGGAATATATACGTATGATTTTGCAGAAACAATAACTGGTGTTGAAACTGTTGTTGAAATGAAAGGATTTTTTAACAGCAACACATCCACCACAAATGGATATTTTCTTCCATTACCGGAAGTTTCTTATTACGACCAGGCACACATGATAGAATTAGTATTGTATGAGGGTATAGTCAGATTAATTACTAAGACACAAATAAATCTATCAACAACTAGTTCTTGGCAAGTAATAATAGAATATACCAAAATTAACTAAAGGAGTACAAATAAATGGATAAAAGATATCTTGATGAAGATGGATTATCAATAGTTGCCGGTAAGGTGAATATGAAAGTGGAACCTGTTAAACGGCTTCCATTGGATGCCATTGAAAACAAAACGGTTATCTATAGCGGTGAAACAGGTAACAACGTTATTAAAGGTCATATCTACAAATATGAAACTCCTCATGAGGTAACATTTACATTATCGGCACCGGGTACGGATTCAACAGGATTCATCCTTTCCAACTTCAGTGAATTTCCTTATGAGAACAACGGATGGTATTTTGATGAACCGAGTAATGTGGAACTGTTCAGGGAATTGATAATCAGCGGTGAGACTATTACATTTTCCAGTTCTCCAAGATTCACATTTGAAATATATCCTGAACCAGACCCGATGATTATCGGTGCCATGTTCAATGCACTTCACGCTTCGTGGAAAGAAGGACAGACACCATCGCCAAGTGCTTATTCAATTACACTTCAATGGGGTGAAAGTAGATGGGTTGACATTACTGATGACGGAACCAGTGCCGCAAACAAGGTATACAACACACTCGAACAGTTGAAGAACGATACTTTCCAGTTTGACTCACTTCCTACAAACATAGGCTATTACCTTGGCAAAAACATCCAGCTTGAATCGAATGGATATTTCTATAAGGGTGTCGGTGTAGGTGAACTTGAGGATGTTGATACTACAGGCAAGTTCCATTCATTCCTCAGTGATTACGGAAGGAACATTATGGTTATAGCTGAACCTTATGCCGGTCAAAGCGGTTCTGTACTGATTAACGGTTATCAGTATTTTTGGGATTCAGTAACAGGCGGCGGTGCTATGAAAGTTGAAACCGATACTTTCCATAACAGGATTGACTTGTTCAACGGTGAGTTTGTTGTTGAGTCTGTATCGTTACAGGAAATAATCGACCTTGGTTTGAGGGTATATACAGATTTCGATTGGGAACAGATTGTATTCCCGGACAGTGAAGCAAGAGAAGTTGCTGCAGGTGCTATGGCATTGGCTGAAGCGGTTTCTGAAAAAACAACGGTAACAAAACAGACACTTGCTTCGGGTAATACTTCAGTTACGTTCACAGTTCCTACAAGCGGTGATTACATGGTTGATTTCTTTATAAGTGACGGCAGTTCCTATAACAGCATTAATACAAGTGTAGCCGGTCAAGTTACCGTTAATTATGACAGTGCTAATTCAAACAGAACTGTTATGTGCAGGATTGAGGAGGCATAAGTTATGGTTGCTTATAGAAGTGATAAAAAAGGTACAGTCAAAGCTTATTATTGGGGAATAAACAGATACTTCCAATTTGAAGTTGCTCCTCCTCAGAATACACCGTTGAGTGAATTAAACGCCATGAAACTTCTGGATTGTGTTCTGGATGAAGAACGTTTTGCTGTCACACCTTTTGAATTCAGATACGGTACTATAATGGAATATTACAGATTGTCCGATACGAGTTTCAGGGTCGTTACCGATATCAACGACATGACATTAACTCGTAACAGTCAGTACGATATTACATTGTGGTAAAAAAACACTTGACAGATTTTAATTTGTGTTATATATTTAATGTACAGGTTGGTTAACAGCCTGTACATTATTTTTTTTTGAGGGATAATTTTTATGGCAAAGAAAGAAGCATTAAACAAAAGACCTTGCTACAAATGTATCCACTATACACGCTGTCAGGTAGTGGATTATGTTTACAGTCCGTGTTATGAAACAGACAAGAATAGTGATGATTATCACGGTGCGTTTGAACTTAACACAAACGAAGATGAGGAATAATTATATACTATTACAGGAGTAAAACTAAAATGAAAACAAATATATCCGTTGAACAGTTTGCAAATATTATTTCTGATATTACAGCCGATGTTGTTTTGATTTCAAATCTTGACAACAACGATTCATTCAGACTGGACAATCCTGACATAAGACTTGAAAATAATTACATCAAGTTTTCCAATAACGGTGGTGAATTAAGAATAAAAGCCGATACCATTACAGGAATAAACGGAGCAGGTGACAGCATAGGCTTTTTTACCAATGATAAGATGATAATGTTGATGATGGATAATGTAAATGAGGTAATGGATAAAATATCACAATTTGAATAACTTGTAACTTAAATCATTCATTACTTCATCAGGAACACCGTTTTTATATTTTTCTTTTAAGTAATCAAGGTGTTCCTGGGTGTTGGTATAAGTTGAACCCGAATACCTCATGTTAGTTTTGGTTCTATAATATATTTCTTGATACTGTCTTTTATATTCAGTATCACCAATAAGTTTACGGTATTCAGTGAGTTCTTTATCGGCTTTACTACGCATTCTATAATTTATTATATAAAGGATTTGATTATTTATGACAGACGAAGAATTGATGGAAAAAAACTTGTCCATACTTGCCTCAACAAGAAGGCACATGGACCATCCGAAAAGGTACAAGGATTTGTATTATGTACCGGATTTTGAAAAAGCGGTTATCACTGTTGCACTTGATTTGTTTGAAGAGGCGTACAAAAGTGATGTCAAGAAAGTAAACGGATTGATGGCAAAGAAAATAAGGGAAGTTACAAAGAACAAACAGCCTATGCAGAAAGGTTGTATCTGTAATGACTGCACCTTGTTCAAGAAAACCTGTGCGATGAAATTACAGCCCGATGAGAACGGCAACTGTGATTTTTATGACAGTAGATTGAAGATGGAGGAGAATCTAGTTGATTAATTCCCAATCCTTTTCAAGCATTGGGTGTCCTTTAATATAGTTGCTGCAATTGTAGTAAGCTGTATAGGTGAACAAGGATTCAATTAAACAAAAACCATGCGGTTTATTGTCCTTCTTTCCGCAGTTCACCCAGTAAGAACACGTTTCACATTTTGTTTTGGGTTTTTTCATAACATAATTAATTATAGAGGGAAATAATTTATGAATTGGTTTAACAGTACTGAAAAGAAACCTAAAGAGGATATAGAAGTTATCGGTATAGTCAATGATAAGTATTATTTTGTAGTATACCATAACGGTTATTTCTGGAACAGGAACAAGGAAATTGTTTCTGTTGTTGAGTGGGCTTATGTAGAACGATAATGTTCTATAATAATAAGTGTAATTGATTATTTTCATAATCAAAATCTCCAAAGGAAGCCGTAGCAAGCGGTCGCTGACTTTTGTTAAGAATCCTACTCCGAATATTCAAACAAAAGCGAAATCAGCAAGGGAACAGGATTAAAAACTGTATTGTGCCAATTATGCAGTAAACCCGACCAATCCTGTTCCCATTGTTTTTTAAGTGAGGGGTATTAATTTTGACAACTTACATTTGTAAAGAAACAGGTAAATTATTGGTGCCGAAAGCAGAAGTTGATTCATGGATGGATGATGATGTCGAAATCATTGAAATTGTAGACAGGATTGAACAGAATGTCATTAAAGACACGACTGTACTGGATTTATACGATTGTGACATATTGTACGGTGACAAACATTATACACATTGTTACCAGTGGCATAAACAAATCACATTCATAGACACAGTATGCCTTCTTACGGATGAGGAAGTTGACCGTTTCTTCAGAAAAGCCGTCAAGGACCATTTGAAGATTAAATGTTTCAAGACAACTGAAGAAGCCAACAAGTTCCTTGAAACAATGGATATAGAATCCATTAAGGATATTAAAGAACGAAGTAGAAGTGACATTATGATAACTTACATAGTAAAAGGAGATGTTTTATGAAAATAGAATATACTTACAAGTGCAGCAGATGTGGTAAGGAATACAAGTCATATAACAACAGATTAGGAATCAGTAAAAACTTATTTAAGAACATTAAAACCGTTAATGAATATAATGAATATACTAATTACGATTTATGCTGGGAATGTTATGATGCATTGAAAAGCTGGCTTAAAGGTATTGATGATGAAGTTGACGATTTAAGAAGAAGACTTGAAGAAAAATCCCACTGGTGTGATAGATATAGAAAAGAAAACGATGAACTTGAAAAAATAAAAAAACAATTTGAAGGTTGTAAAATATTGTGTCCTTATGAAGACTCTTCATGGGATTGGAATGTTTGGGATGATTATAAAGATTGGTACAGACGTACCAAAGGAAACAAAGATGAAGAATATCAAGTTAGAAAAGATAACTAAAATAAACCTTATAAAGAATAAGAAAGTGTTTGCAACCATAACTGATGACGGTAAGATTACTACAATCAATTGTGATGTGGATAATCCTTATGTAGTATCTTATAAATGTACAATGGACGAACTGAAAAAGCATTTTGAAAAATACGGTAACAATCCTGACTTCTTTTCGATGCACTGGATTGGCGGTACTTATCATTTCCTCAGTGAAGAACTTGATGAAGACAAGTTCAATGACTATATCAAGGAATTTGATATAGACACCAGTTATCCTTATATTGAAATGAGTGACGCAATCAACATTGTGCAGCCTTATTGTACGGAAGAAAATAAGATGTGGGAAGCCGTAAAGAAACTTAGTTCATTCAGAAAATATGATGAGGGGTATCTTAAATCATTGGAAATACTGGAGAGTGTTTTCAAAGGGGAATGATATGACTCTTATTGAAAAGGCATGGGAATATGCCTACACTGTATTCAAGGACAATACTTATGAAGAAAAGATGATAGCAAAGAAAGCATACATTGACGGTGCTGTCGGTACTACAACCGATGAAGTCAAAAGTTATGTTGACGATAACGAAAGACGTTATGAGGAAATCTGTAAGAACATGAAGGAGTGATTTTATGAACATTATATTGTTGATTATCAGTATGGCACTGATAATAGGTGTATTGTGGTATGTTTCAAGATAAGGAATGATTATGGAAATACTGAAGAAAGAAATGAAAAAATGGCACAAGAAACTTGCTGTCATTATCAACAAGAATGATTTCAATGAGTTTAAGGATTTTTGGATTAAGAATAATACATTCATTACAGGCGGTATGTACATACCTAATGACGATATAATGAGAGTTACTATGTGGAAAACTGCTTGTAACATTAAAGGTGTTTATCCTAAAATAAAGGAAGAAGCAAAGAAGAAACTGGAATCAATGGGATTTTCCACAACAATGGAGGTGTAATGAAATGAAAATGGTTTATAATGGTGAAACTTACGAACTCGGTAAAAATGTTGAGGTGGAAACAATAGATAACGTAAGAAGCCATAACGTAGGTGATTCGGATTATGCCAAACATAAGATACAGCCTTGGGATATCTGGATTGATTACAAACTTAATCCTTTTGATGCCGATATTGTTAAACGTGTATTAAGAAAGAAAGTTGAAAAAGGAATGACTGAACAGGAAAGTCGTAAACTGGATTATCAGAAAATCATTCATATCTGTGAAGAAAGAATAAGACAGATTAATGAGGGGATTGAATTATGACTGTTTTTAACTGCATAATATCCGACTGGAAACGTGTAAAGAATCATTGCCGTACAACCGTTGGTAAAGAGTTTACTGATAAAGAACCTACTGAAGAATTCAAAAAGAAGTTACTTATATCAGAACATACACCGATAAGACAGATTGAAGTGGATTGGAGTTGGAAAGGTATTAAATCATGGGTCGCAACTGAATGGAGCAGGCACAAATTTGAAAAGTATATCACTTCACAGCGTAATGACAGACAGAACAAGTATGACCGTAATAAAGCACCGCAAGATAGTCCTGTCAATTATGACGGTTATGCCAATGCACAGAATCTTATTGATGCTTGGCGTAAAAGATTATGTTTTCAGGCAACAAAAGAAGCACGTGATTTAGCTTTGGATTTCAAAAAGGAATTGTCAAAGACCAATCCGGAACTTGCCGATGTACTTGTTCCTAACTGCATTTACAGATGTGGTTGTCCTGAATTCAAACCTTGCGGATTCTTTCATAATTTTGAAAAGTACTGTATGCAGAATGATGTTCTTAGGGATATATCTGATATCCAATGCAGATATAACGCTTATAATGACTATTTGAACAAGGAAGATTAATAATGAGCAGTTACTTTAATTTTACTATTGAAAGACAGGATGAACATAATAACTGGATATGTGTAGGTAAGTCGTTTTATGACGATAACCTTGACATTATAAGTCCTTATATTCTTAAACACGTCTTTTATGATGAAGAAAGGAACGGGATTAAACTTGAAGATTTGAGCAAAGAATCTTTTAATATGTTTACTTATAAGATTGATAAATACAGTAACGAACATCCATACAACTTTCCATATAAAGTAGATGATACTGAAATAAAAGACATAAAAGATATTGAAAGTATTATGGAAACTGAAGACAGGAACAATGATTTGTGTCTATGGTTTGATTATGATTATTTAGTCAATAATGAAAAGTTAATTAAGATGTTTACTGTTTGTGAAGAAAGTTATACTGATACAAAAGACTTAATGGAAAAGACAAAAAATATTGTAATAACTGTACCAGGAGGACTTACCGGTATTGTATTCAATATGTCGCCTTTTTCACTTATTGAACTGATGAAGTATAACAATACACTGAAAGAAGCAGTACCATACATCAAAGGTTATTCCGTTGTTGATTATTATAAGGACCATAAATTAGTCAAGCAGTATTATTATGATTACAATGTTTCTTATTATAAGGATATTGTGAGGATATGTGGTGAAAACGAATTAAAAATAACATGGTATAAGAAAAACAATGATGCCAATAATATCGCTAAAGGTATTGTAGCGGACATTCTTGAGGAATATCCTGAAGATAAGAATACTAAACTGTATAAACGGCTTAAAAAGTATAGCAAGGGTGCTTCCGATTATGACAGTGAGTACATCAATGAACTGCTTCAGAACAGACATGAACTTGAATTGTTGAAAGATTTTATGGGTGAAAATGGAAGGTTAATCTGGAACATTATCTATTGACAAGAATATAGATTATAACATATAATAAATTATAATTTTTTAATTACAGGGGTAAATTTTTAATGAGTACAAAAGCTAAACTTAATGCTTATAAACTTTGGATATGTATGGGAGCTGATTAAGGAATATGAACATTTTCTATTTATTATTATGGGGAACATCTGTATTAATGATTATTCTTGGAATAATTGTTGGTAAGAAGATAAAAGATGAAATGTCAGTCATACTTATATTTGGCGGAACATTTGTTATGATAATATTGATGATGTTATTTATCGTATCGTTTATACATTTTAGATAGGAAAAATGAAGTTTTATGTTGACAAAAATTTATATTCGTTTTGGTGAAATTCCAGAAAATGAAAAAAGTAAACGTGGAAACGGTTTAAGTGGCGATGGTTTTGAATGGATTGGTTATGAGGAAGGTGTATCTGTTTGGAACGCTGCCTTATTATCAGACGGTTATCATCTTGTAGCTCCATTACATCCTAATTCCTGTACCTATGGAGATTTTACAAGAATGGCTTTCCCAGATGAATGTTTAGGATGTAATCCAAATGAAAAAATTTATGTTGTTACTGGTAATGAAGTTGGTAAAGGTGCTGATAATGAACCTTTGATAAAAAATATTAAGATAATAAAAGAATTACCTTTTGATTACTTTGGAGAAAATAAAAATGACCAGAATAGAAATACGAAATAAAAAAATTTTTAAACAAAGAGAAAAATTCAAAAAATTATTAAAATTTTTAACGAAAAAGAACATCATTCATACTTGGTGGTACAATGATGGAAAATTTACAATAGATTGGTATGGTGAATGTGGAGAACAAGAATATGACAACAGATGATTGTAGACGTAAAAAAGCTTTATTTGATAAGGTAAATTTTATGACACTTGGAACGGAAAGTGATTATAAAAGACTTTTTCAGAATCCTGAGATACATAAACTGTATTTACAAATTGACAAAGAACTTGCAGAACTTGTTTTACTTATGGAAAAGGATTTTGATATATGAGACATACTAAGACAATATCTATAAATTTACGTTGTCCAAAATGCAATAATCCTATGCAGAATGTTTCTAAAAGTAAAAAACTTAGGTGTATATATTGTGGATTTCAATGTATGAAAAACGATTGTATAAAACTTAAAGAAGAAGGATAAAAGGAATGTTCAACAACGAAATTAAACTTGACAATAACCTTAAACAACAGGCTGCCTATATTGTTGAAAACGGTAAAAGAACATATCTTGATAAAGACGGTAATGAACTTTATGCAGAAATGTTTCAGAAAGATTATTGTATTAAGAAGGATGATAAGGAATAAATTATGACATTATCAATTATTCTTAATTCATTGGCTATTATTATATTAGCAGTGGGTGTTGTGTTCCTTACTTTCAAAATTAAGAAACTGGAAAACATGATTTATCATCTTTACTACTTTGATGAATTGCTTTAGAACAAAATTAAAGAACTTGATGAGGAAACAGAAATAATGCTAACATACAGACAGCTTGCCAAATGGGTTGCTCAAGGATATGGTGAATACAAGAATCTTAAAGATAATCCTACAGTTTGTTGTTCTGGAAAAGCAGAATACAATGAAGAAAATGCAAATCACTTAGTAGGTGAACATATTCTTGTTCGTAAATGGTGTGATACTGAATGGCACAAACCTACAAAAGAATATTGTTTTGGACAGGAAGAAGAATGAGTAACAATCTTAAAGAATCCATACAGGGTGCGGTCAATAATTTTCCTTACATCATTGACCCTTGCGACTATTGCCAGTTCAACGACAGAAAAAACGAAGAAGAAAAGGAACAATGTTACCACTGTTGTTATTATTATGCAAGCAACTTCAAGATAAAGGATTAAAATCCTTTGTTAGCCAATAAAATTAGTACCATAGTAACGTTTTATTTCTTAAATAATAATAGAACACTATGGTGCTGAAAAAGTCGCTGTAAACTGTTGTTTTTAGAGGTTAATGATGAAAAAAGAAAAACAATATGATTATTTCTGTATGAAATGCTGTAAACGGTGGACAAGCAGTAAGGAATATAAATTCTGTCCATACTGTAAAGACAAAGTATTCAAGTTTGAAAGGAAACGATAGATGAAAGTAACTGCATGGACAAATGAAGGATATGCAAGAAAGCACTATAAGGATTTATTTACTTTATAAAGGTGATAAATTTGTACATGACACTTGTGTGGTAAGTTCAGAATACACAACAAATGCTACATTAAAAATAAGTGATTAAAAAAAAATACCGTCTTTCAATTTTAGGCGGTATTTATCTATCTTTTAGTCTGTTGTTTTTGTGTATTCCATCGTTATGTATAATTTATCGCCTATAACTGTACCACTAGCCCCAACTTGACAATATATCCAAAAAGTATCCTCACCACTTTGAGTAATTTCTTTTGAATAATCAACATACATATAACACATATGTGTTGTATTTGACGGTAAAGTAGCCATAGGTAAAGCATGTGATGATATATTATTTACACTTGCTCGTATACCTTGTATCTTTATTATTGTATCTACTTCACCATTAGGTATTCCATTAGAAAATAGTTCTGTTGTATTTGTGGTTTTTGTCAGTACCCAAGATTTCTCATACACAGGTTTACCATCAATCCATTTTCTGCCTGTTTTTTGTTCAACTGTTGAGTAATCTATTAATACCCCCCCCAGTGATATATTAGTTCTACCGATAGCCATAATAAATATTCTCCTTAAATCTTTTTTTCAACAGCAAATTCTATAATAGCTGTCTCGTTACTTAACTATATAAGTTTTAAGCAACTTATATTAACTTGCTGTTTTTTAGCTATTATAGAATTTGGTTGTTAGTTTTTAACTGAAAAATTTATAATTAGGAGAAAAGAAATATGGCAATAGGAAGAAGTAATATTGGATTTAGAAACATAAACATAGAAGCTGGAAATGTGTTTATGCATTGGCACTGGGACTCTGGTAACACACCAGGCTGGAGAACAATAAACGTTGAAAAAGGTAAAGTTTATGCTTTCCATGCAGTAGCCACATACATTACCCAGGCACAAACTGAAGCTTTCACTGTGTCAGGTGCAGACACTCTGTACAGAATAAATAGAGCGTTTCAAGGTGTCGGTGATAACGGTTTTTGTGGTATGATTCTTCTAGCCACTTCGGACCAAATATCAATAGGTTCAAATACAATTACACAAGCTGGTGAGTGTCATTTGTTTTAAAATACAAAAGGAAGTCGTAACAGACTTCCTTTTTGTTTAATCTTTAGTATATTCAATACATACTTCGTAATCTACGCTTGTTGGATTAGTCGCTCCTGAGAAGTTAAAAACCAGATTTACTACATTCGATGTGTCTTTGTCTGCTCGCATAAAGTAAAAATACTCACTGCCTTTGTTATAATAAGCTGAAGGAACAGCATACGATATTCCATTAAAATAACCACCATTAACTACAATATTTCCATAAAAGTTTACTAATTTGGTAGTAGCTGGTAAATCTGTAGTAACAGATGCATTTTTTATTGTACCTCCTGATTCTGAAATCGCAACACTATTACCTGTAAATACTTTACAATAAATTTTTTTACCATCTATCCAATAATTACCTGTCCATTGTTCACTGTTTGAATATTCAAACGTACCATTTCCAACATTGGTTCTACCAATCATAATTGATTCGCTCCTTAAAATTTCAATTTAAAAACTAACAACCAAATTCTATAATAGTTGAAAAACAGCAAATGAATATAAGTGATTGTGAAACTTATATACTTAAAAAGTGAAGCAACTATTATAGAATTTGCCGACATAAAAATATTGAATAATTTAGGGAGAAATATATATGATAAGTAGAACAAATGCACGTTTTAACATTAATGGAATTGATTTTGATAAAGTTATTACATCCAGTAAATTATCCGGTTATCCAGCTGTAATAGATACATGGACGAATATACAATTTACTACACCTGAAAAAGCAAAATTTGTTATAGAAATATATGAAGGTGCAGGTGATTCTCTTGTAGGTCTTTATATTTCTGATGTAGAACAGCAAAAGACAATCCTATGTGGGTCAACTGCAAGTTCTGCTATACCACCTTCAACAGTATCAGAAGTACCATATGATTTAACCGTAACCGACAATAGTTTAATTGTAGGTTCAAGAAATTGTAGTGGAACTTATTTTAATAAAATGCAGATAGTAATATTTTATTAATTTTATAGAGAAACAGCAAGAAAACTGCCGAATCTTTAGTTCGGCAGATGAATTGCTAAAATTATTAAAATAATACTTTACAAGCCTTAATTTTTATTGTATAACTTAAATTAAGGATAGGTATAATAAATGATTAAGGCTTATGAATACAGAATATATCCGACACCTCAACAAGAAGAGCTTTTCAACAAAACTCTCGGTCTTTGTCGTTTGTATTGGAATATTGTTGTATTTAATAAGAATCAGAATCATGATATGTTGATTGAAGGATATAAGCCTACTTTTCAGAAATATAAACCTGAAGCTTTAGAATGGATAAAAGAATCAGCTTGTTCCATTCCACTTGCTCAAATGTGGTCTGATGTAAAAGCAGCCTATACAAACTTTTTCAAAAGTTGTAAAGGTGAAAGAAAAGGAAAGTTTTCTAATCCACCTAGATTTAAGAGTAAGAAAAATCTTAAAGATTCTTTTAGATATTCTTGTTCAAACTGCAATCCTAGAATTGATGAGAATGGTTTATGGATTACAAATAAAATAGGTTATCTTGATATAAGGGCAAGTTGTAGATTCTGTGAAGGTAAATGGAAGAACATAACTTTCAGAAGAACTGCGACAGGAAAATGGTTTGTAAAGATTTGTGTTGAAAAGAAAGATGAACTTAAAATACATAATGGAAAAGCAATAGGAATTGATTGGAATTGTGATGATAACGACTTTATCTCAATGTCTGATGGCACGAAAATCAAGTGTCCAAGATTTTTGAGAAAGAAAGAAAAACAGTTAGCACATTAGCAGAAAGAACTTTCAAGAAGGTTTGTTAAAGGTAAAGAAGTTCAATCAAATAACTATTATAAAACCAAGATGAAAGTTGCTAAATTACACGAAAAAGTATCTTGGCAACGTAAAGATTGGTTACATAAAGTTAGCAGAGATTTAGCCAATAACTATGAGTATGTGATTGTAGAAAATATTAATCTGCAAAATATGGCAGAAAATCTATATCACGGAAAAGCTGTTGGTGATGGTGGTTTCGGTACGTTTAGGGATATGCTTGCTTATAAAACCACTTTAGTCAAAGTTTCTGCAAAGAATACATCTAAAACTTGCTTTGATTGTGGGTATATAAATCCAAAAGTAGTCTTGGGTGTAAAGAAATGGATATGTCCTGTTTGTTCAGTAGAACACGACAGAGATATAAATGCAGCCAAAAACATCTTGTATAAAGGTGTGACTAGTCTTGGCATAGTAGGAAGGGAACTATCCGAAATTAAAAATGCTTCTGGAGAACCAAGTAGTTCTGTGAAGGAAGAAAGTTCTGAATCATCTGAGCGTATTGCTTAGTAAATTCAGAATCTGCTCGGTCTTTAGCCGAGCAGTAGTTCAAAAAATCTATCTATAATCCCAAGTCTGATACCAGCTTTCCCAAGCTGCTTCATTGAACGTCTTTTCCATATTCTGCCAATCCCACCAGTCACGCCATTCATTGTCATCTTCCCATGTTGCTTCACCGTCATAAGGTATTCTTATTTCCAGCTGTAAGAAGTAGAAATCACTCGTAGCCTGTAACGGCTGTGCTTTAGGTGTGAATACGACATCCGGTACATCCGCTGTACCGCTTGGTATGGTTATCTGTCCCCAGACATTATCCTGAAAACTCTTCTTATCTTTTGCAAAATCAGGCTTGTCCCTTACCTGGTCTTTCCATATACGGAATACGAATATTATTCTCAACATACCAGGGTCGAACCTTACCCATCTGTATTTCCGCAATCCCCAGATATACGCTTCCAATACTTCTTCATTCTCAATATGTGCTTCAGGATACAAATCTTTCAATTCAACCTTTGTTTTGGTTGACAGATTGTTTATGATACCCGACAAGTCAGTATATCCCCTTGTTTCATCGTCAGTGTATCTTAGTTCACCGCCTTCAGGTGGTTTCCAACCGTCCAGTTCATAATCGGGATGCGTTTCCCACCAGTCCTCATCAGTGTATCTCATATCAATACCCCACCCGAAAGGACTGCTGAACGGTTTGGTCAAATCAACGCCGCAAGTTTCGGATTTTGAATCACTACCTGTTATAAGGCAATATCTTTGATAAAACAGAAACATATTTATTCTGGCAGGTTTACTTGCCGTTATAAGAAGCTTACCTTTCTGCAACTGATTCCATAATTTGTCAAGACTTTGATATTCGCTTCCACGTCCATCTTCAAGAGGGTCGTCACAGAATATACAATGCATACCTACATACAAGCCTTTATCACCGATACTTTCTTCCATATCCGTAAAAAGTTCTTCATCGGTATTCCTTAAAGGTATTTCATCAGTTTCGGAAGTAACGTCCTCTTCAAGAAAAGGACTTCTGAATGTCCTTAAATATCCTGTGAACAATGCCCATTCAAGCATCCAAAACAATCTTTCGTCTTTCTTGTTCATACTGTAACTGACAACAGCACGACATATCAAATCATTTATACGACCGTTTTCTTTCCAGTATGACAGGAAGTAATTGAAGTTAGTTCCGTTACAGGTTATATCATCAAGTATCTTATAAATTTCAACAACATCCTTACTGTTAAGGATTGCATCCGTATATGCCTGTAAAACTTTCTGTTCTATAGGCATCTTGGGTGATGTATTTCGTTTTGCGTATTCCTGTATTAATGCCCTGTCAACAAGTACATTGTCTTTAATCATACAATTGTATTCCTTACCATATTGACTTTAACGCCTTTAAGCCGTCTTATTCCGTTCTGCACACCGATTGCCAAAGTACCTTTATCCGCCATGCCCCAGTAACACTTGAATACAGCGTCTCCTTCCCATTCAATACCGGAAAAGTCAACCCTTACAAGGTTTCCGGTATGCGTTCCTTTAAGTTCATCGCTGCCTTCAAGATAAATGTTCGCAATCTCATTGTTGTTAGGTTCAAGGTCTTCATAGAACTTCAATGTTACAACTTCACCCTGGTCATTTTCAGGAAGTACCAGTTCATAGAATCCGTCACCAAGTTCCTCTTCTTCATAACTACCCAACGATACTGATTTACTGCTTGAACTTATGACACGTTCTTCATAGTGATAACCAAGTATGGTAAGACCCATGAAATTCTGTGTCTTGTCTTCAAGTATGGATTGATAAACTTTTGTTATATCAAGATTGTTGAATAACGAATATCCTTTCTGCTGTATATAGTCCAAATCATAATGCATTTCAACTTCGGCTTTGACATAAGGAACGAAAGCATCAGGATTGTCTGCACTCGTAAAAGTACAAATGATATAGTCATATACTTCACTGAACCTTTGTGCTTTTAATACTGCTATATCCTTAAACGGTTGTATCCTTTCATATAACATCTGTATCGTAGTATCGTTCATGATGTTACCCTGTGAATCAACAAGATAAACATCAACCTGATTCGTATACTTCAAATCGACTTCACCGTTTTTAAGATACTTCTCCCAGTCACCCTGAACCATAACATCACCGACTTCAGGTTGTGCCATAAACCATGCAGTATATTCCGGAACTGAAGAAATGTTGATTCCTGTATATAATCTTTGTTTCAGATACAATCCCAATTTACCGACACCGGGTTCATTTACACCGATTGTACTTTCCGTATTACTTATTTCAATGTCACTTTCATTTTCATCAACATCATAAAAAGTTTGTCCGTATGCAAGTGTATTTGCATTGATTCTTCCCTGTACACCGCTTGAACTGATATAACTCAATTCATATTCCATACCTTCAGGATTATGAACAAGCGGTCCTGTGAATACCTTTACATAAAGGAAACCGCCATAGTAGTATGCATAATATCCGTTGTGCGGAACAACATAAGTGTTCTGGAACTGTATAGGCTGCAGGTTTGTCGTTGATGAAATGGGTCTCCAATAATTGCCGTCATAAACAACAAGGTCACCTCTTTTGAACTCGTATGTTTCACCGTCATCCGCAAACTTTGTTGTACCGTTTGCAACTACATCATAAAAATCACCTTTCTTTCCATAACCGTTTCTCAATGCCGGTGTACCGTTCATATTCGTTTCGGATGCAGGACTCCAGGAACTTTTATAGGACAACGTATCATAACTACTGTCAAAAGTTACCATCGGTATTTCTTCACCGTTGACAACCAACTTGATATAATCCATATCCGGATTCGTAGCCTGCACTTTAATCATTGTTGAATATGTACCACGTTCAACAATTCGTTTACCTTCAACAACCGTAATTGTTCTGCTTGTACCTTTTACAAGATACAAATCGTCAAGCTGTACATACTGCTTACCGTCTTCAGTTTTAAGAATCGTATACTTAGGAATATGAGTAAGTCCTGTATCACTTTTCAAAGTTACTGTTATGTTACACTTACAACTTGTTCTGTAAGGTGTACGGTGTAGGAAGAACGCAAGCCAGCTACGCATCGTATCTTCGTCAAAACTGTTAATATCAGTCTGGCTGTCATTTACACGCTGCTGTTCCTCAAGAATAGCCTTTTCAGCGTTTACACCGATAGCTGACCACAATGCATATAATTCTGTCTGTTTTTCTTCTTCAGTAAAATATGTTGAAAATTGATTCAAAAATGCCATAACATTTCTCCTAAATCACATTAGAAACATCAATTGTAATGCCGTAAACCTGAACACGGCTTCTGTCAGTATCAAGTGAAACCAAAGCACCCATATCACGCAATCCCATTCTTATTGCGTTTTCTTTTGTACCATAAGTGAATTCAAAAAGGTTAACGCCTCTTGTATAATAAGGAATGGATTGTGTGGTGTGTTTAAGTCGTGTTCTTACACGCTGGGCAACACCCTCTTTTCCCGATACTTTTTTATCCAAATAATCACTGAATTCAACCATTACAGAAACGGAGCGAGAAAGGATGCTACCATTTATGGTGGCTTATGAATCGCTCCTAGCCTCCTGTTAATATAATATATAATTATAACGAACTTCCAACAGTCAACAGTTCAATAAAATGTATTATCCTGTTTCTTTCTTCATTACAACCTTTTTCAACACTGGACCATAAATCATTACAGAAGTTTTTTAATTTTTTGTAATCATCATCGTCTTCCCTAATGTATTCACCGACATCTATGTTGTTAAATTCATTCTTTGCGTCAATGTAATCCTGTTCCAAATCTTCAAGGTGATTACGGAAGTATGCCGCAATCAAATCGGCATCTGTCGTAGTTAATGTAATCGTGTTCATTACCATGCCTGTGCAATTACAATTACCTGTGCATCGTGTTCAACTCTTTGCACAAGATATACCCAAGGATATTCTCTTTTGTAATTTTCCAATTTTACAATATTACAACAGGTAAGAATCTGAGTATTGTAGTCAATGTGATACCAGAATGAACTGAATTCCTCAATGTCAGGAAGTTCACCCCTGTCCAATATTTCCTTACTTGAATAAACCTTAACAATAACACCCATCATAATCCTATCCTCCTATTCGGCAACGGTAGTTCCTACATGAACCAAACCTGTTACAAAACACAACGGCAACGCACAGAATCCGCCTGTACCTGTCGGTGGTACGACACCATCTTTTGTCAACAATCCACCTTTTACAAGAACATCAGGTGAATTTATAGTTACTTTACTGGAATTGTTTACTTCGACAGGACCGTCAAGGTTTGCACTCGTACTACCCTCAACGTGTTTTGAAACATCACCCTCAACGTGCATTTGTACATCGCCTTCTACATAAAGTTTAGCATCACCTTTAACATCAGCAAGTAAATCACCGTTGACTTCAGCCTGTAATTTATTGGCTTGTACATACATTTCACTATCGGTATTCATATAGATAAATGCATCATTCTGTCTGAAAATCGTATAACTGTCAGTTTTTATGATAAAGGATTCTTCACCGAATCTTGTAACAGAACAGTTCTTTTCACTTTCAGGCTGTTCCGTATAATGTTCAGTACCTTCAGGAAATTCCCATTCTTTCCAGAACCATTCATCAACTTCTTCTTTTTTTCGCCAAAGATAAGGACGTGAATAATCATTGTCCGCAAACTTTACAAGCACCTTGTCACCTTTCTTCAAAGGTAACGACATGGCATAAAGTGGAACAAATGTCAAAGGATGTTTATAATTTTTGTTGAAGAATCCAGGAATATCCACATTACAATACAATTTATGATATTTTTCAACAGTATCAATCATGTCCTCAATCAACTCACCGTCATAAACACCAGTTGCTTCTATTTCTACATAAGGTTCATTATCTGCCATTGTTTTCCTCTATTATTAATTATTTAATATTGTTTGAGAAAATAGTTCACGATTACAAACAGAATAGTACCACAAAATACCATTAAATGTTCACTCATAAAAATTGAAACGAACACAAATATAATAATGATACATTGTATGATACTCAACAATGTCTTCATACTTAATATTATAGGAACATATCGTATTAATCAATGTCCTGAAAGCAAATTGGTGTAGGGTCAGGAAAATAGAACAGGTTGAACATCATTCTGTCTTTGACAAGCGGATGCTTTTTCATCATGGCATCTATGTTCGCTTCTTCTTTTTTCTGTTTAAGATTATAATAACGTTTGACAACTTCTTCAACTTTCTTTGCATTTTCTTCAGTATAAAAATTATGACCGTCATGTGTCTTACCATGAGGAACAGGATTCTTTTTAAGAATCTCTCTCATTTTGTTGACATCAATGCCGAGTCTTTCTGCAATCGCAACGGTCGTAAACTTTCTTTCTTCTTCTTTATAATCAATGATTTCTTTTATCTTTTCAATACTGCTGTTACTTAGCCACACATAACCTTTAAGATATATCTGCTGCCTTACAACAGGAATGTTATTATCTTCGAGTAACGATTTCATTCTGATTTGACTTACATGAAGTTCATTACATACTTCACCTAATGTACGATAACCTTTTATTATCCAGTTTTTAATGTCGGTTTTTTCATTAAGAATCAAATTACTTTCTTTTGGTGTATACTTAGTTTTAATTTTGAATCCATACTTTCTTATTCTTTTGTTCAAAGATTCACGTGTTATTCCTATTATATTTTGCAGTTCACGGTATGTCGTGATTTTATTCACATTGTATTGCGGTGTAAATTCAAACTTTTCTTTTTTTGTAAAATCACACATTTTTATTTTCTCCTTTTATCTTTTCATACAAGGTAAATCTAACAAAGGAACTGATTTACCTTTCAAAAACCAATAACATTCTTGAGATGTTATAAATCTTTCTAAATACCTAGCCATTTGAAAGCTTATCAAGAATCTGTTTTTCCGTTTCCGTAAGGTTCAAAGTCCTCGGTTTGTTTACAGCAAAAACATACGACATTTTTGTGTAAACTCACGCATTATCGTTCTCCATAATTTCACCCTTGAAATGCTCTATTCCTGTTGTTTGTTTGATAAACTTCTGCACTTGTCTACTAGCAAATCCGTTGTTTGTTATACCGAATACTTCGCCAAGATTAACTTCTTGCTTGTCTTTATGTACTGCAACACGCTTACCAAATGGTTTATTTTCACGCATTGGCGGTCTCCTGTGGTTTTGCTTTTTTTTCAAGTGAGATTGTGTAAACAGTCTTATCATCGCAAAATGAAAGTTTGTTATCCTTGCCATCAATATCAATTAGACAAAGCAATGTGTCGTAAAACTCGCTTGTACAATCATCTTTTTTTATCCATACGGTATTACCGTCTTTAAGTTTTCTTGTTGTTCCTGCATATACTGTTCCAGTGATTCCCATTCCGATATGATACATTCTATTCCTCCTGTTATTTTACTTTCCGTTTTTATTTTTCCAATCATTTGTACAAGAAGGACATAAACAATTAGTCCAATTTGATGCTTGATATAAGCAGCGTTCTTTAATTTCCTTTTCTGACAAATAAATAGGATTTTTACATTCCGCACATTTAATAGGTTCTTCAAACAATGTTGGTCGAGAATAAAAATCCTTTAATGCTCTTAAATCTAAAAAATTCATCCATTTCCCTCTGTTCTGTTATTTTAGTTTTCTGCTAACTCCCATTTTTTACACTTACAAGTTACAGGATTTTCAATATCTCTTATTTCTGTCATATCAAAACAACACTTAGATTTCCAATCCATATAACAACGATATTTACAGTTGTTGCAACACTTCATTTTATCCATCTGTTCTTGCAGTTCTTTTGTTGCTTCAAAACAACCTGCAACATACATATCAATAAAGTCATTTCTTAGTTGTTCAGGTAATATCACAAAACCCCTTGCTTTTGTACACTTGTCAAGATAAGCACTTCCCATTTCTTTGTAATGTTCTTCTTGTTTCTTCTGTTCTTCTGTCATAATCTCATTCCTTTATACATCTTGCACCGATTTTGAAACACAAATGTTCCAATGTCGTTTTAATGCGTTTATTGAAATTCTTTTGCGGTACAGTCGATATTATCTCTACAATGTTCCTTAGCAGTTCAACTTCATCTTCGGTGAACACAAACATATTCAAACCAGTCTTAATCATATTCCTGTCGAACCAAACCCATTATTATTTCTTTCAGTGTCACTAAGTTCCTTACAAACATTCCATTCGGCTTTAACAACAGGTGATATTACAAGCTGCCCGATTCTATCACCATCATTTATGGTTATAAAGTTATAGGAATGGTTGAAAATAATAGCCTTTACTTCACCACGATAATCAGTGTCAATTGTACCTAAAGCACCGACTACACCTTTTGACATCAAACCGCTTCTACCACGAATCTGCATTTCATACCCTTCAGGAATTTCAACACAGAATCCAAGCGGTATCATAGCATGTTCGCCAATGGCAATAGTAACCGGATTAGCCAACCTTGCATAACAGTCAGCACCAACACTTCCAAGAGTTTTGTATTCAGGAAGTTTTCCACCTTCAACTAATTTTATTTTAATATCCATATTATATTCCTAATAAAGATTAATAATTTCCTTTTTATCAAGTTCTGCATCAGCTTTAATATTTTTAAGTTTATTTACAGCTTTATCAACTGTTTCTTTATCAACAAGAAGTGAATCCGTATCAAGACTTTTAATAACTTCGGACAAACTTTCAATAATATCTTCAAGTGATGTTTCGGCACCGGACCGTATTTCTTCATTAAGATTTTCAACACCATTAATTTCATCTTCAAGTTCTTCAATACGTGTATTAAGGTTTTCTATTGTTTCTTCTTTCTCATCTGCATAATCATCATTTTCAATCATGGAAATAATACTGGCAGACATATTAACCACTTCACCATATTTGGTTTGTCTTGCATTATCTATACCCAAAGATTCGACAAAATCAAACAGCATGTCGTCCAATTTCTTTTCATATTCACCGGTCATTATCATTCTCCCTCTTTGAAAAAATTAAACCAATTTATAGCTGTATCCCAAAGTACACTGAATATAGAAACAAGTGCTATTGGTAATGTTATTAACAATACCAAAGGCAGTGTGACTATATACAATATTAACTTCAATACAGCAATCATAATTCCTCTTAAAAATTATAGAAGTCCGGTACATAACTATACCGGACTACTTTCCATTAATAAGCGTAACCTTCAGTTTCCGCTTCTTCGATTGTAAGATTTATAGCACGTTCTTTGAATCCAATTGAAGCATTGTGATAAAATGCTCTAAGGTTATTGTCCTTAGATTCCATAGCCATTGATTCCAATCTGTTGGAATCTTCCATCAAGTTTTCAAATTTTGTCATAAAAGTTATCCCCTTCCTAAAAGTAATTTATACAGATATTATATTATGTGTTACAATATCTGTCAATAATATTAACGTACATTTTTGCAAAAAACTTTAGTATTTTTTTTCATAATGAATACAAATACAATTCTTTTAACCTTTTAAGAACTGCTTCATATTCCCATTGTGGTTCAGGACTACCTTTCCACAAATGTCCGTCAATTGATAACAGCCTGTTTTTAAGTCTTTCTATATCTGTACAGTTTTTTACTGATTCTTCGTTTCTGAAAGGTTCTGCCATTCTTCGTCCTCATTACAATATTCAACCAGGAAATAACACATCACAAAATAAAGCATCAATCCTGATAAAGCAATAAATGTTTGATTCAACATCAATGCTATTACAATAGTTATTGTAAGAATTATTTCAATTACTTTCAATACGGTTTCCATATATTCACTCCTCACATTTAATTTCAATATTATCCAATATCGCTCTATTGCAGTGTTGCTTGAACCATTTTCTCCATATTCTTTTCTTCTTTGATTTGTGAACTACCTACACCCTAAAGAGTGTAAGCTTCGTGCTTCTCCGACTGTTGGTTAGAAGATTCACTATAATTATAGTTGCCACATTTAAGAGCCGAATCAACTAGAGCCTTCATCTCCACACGCTTATAATTGGTACGTTCCATACCTATGTTATTTTTATAAAACCAATTCTTTTTAATCATCTGTTTTTCTTTATGAATAATCAGCAATAACAAACTTACAACCAATCATAGTTTCATGTATAAGACACTCAGTTAATTTATTACAAGCAATTTTAATATGTTCCATTACCTCTTCAAAAGTATCAGAATCATAAAACCCAAATTGTTTTACAAGTTCTTTTTTAGCATCTTCTGTAGTTGGATTTAATTCAATCAAATATTCAAGATTATAAATTGCACCTGCCAAATCTTTTATCTTAATTTTGTCTTTATCTTTATCATTTTTGAAATAATCAAACTCTTTGAATATTTTGAACATAATATACGAAACAGGTTTAATCGTACTTTCTACATTACCAATTGAAAAATCTCTACCCATTTATTCACTCCCTTATAAATTCTATCTCCTATCTTTTCATAACAAAAGACATGACTATATCGCCCTCATTATTAGAAACTAAACCTTGTACATATTTCTTTGGTGATTCCAACAATTTATCTAAGGCATAGTGCATACATTCTTTCTTTGTTCTGAAAGAACAATCTTTAATTTCTAAAGATGGTTTATCACTGGCTAAACAACGATTAATCCCCTCATCTTGAAATAAAGTAATATCAAATCTCATAATTAATATTCCTTAGATATCATAATAATCCCATTCATTAACAGTATAATGAGAAAGAAAAACATCTAATGCTTTTAAAGATGATGTTTCAATAATATTTTCAAAATCACCTTTTACATAACATTCTTTTCCTTTATAAGCTTCAAAATCATTTATCCATTTATAATAGTCTTCATGAACTTCACCTATTACAGTCCAACCAGTACTTTCATCAAAACCAGGACTTGGTTCCAACGTTCTTGCAGAAGAACAAGCACGTTCTACTTTAGGATTAAACACAATTTCCCAATGACTATCTTTCTTTTCAATAGATATGATTGATTTTTCAAATTCCTTTATGTGTGGATATTGTTTTAAGTCTACCATAATCCTACTCCTTAATCAGTCACATAAAATACAAAAGTAAGTTTCTTTCTGGAAAATAATTTATTGTGTTTTACACAATCTATTAATTCGGAAAGACAATTAAATTCTTCAGAAAATATATGACAACATTTACTGCTGTAATAAATTTCAACCCCATCTGTTCTATTAAAAACTTCACAATAAATATCTTTACGTCTGGCTTCAAAATACTTGTATTTAGGAAAATAATATTTCAAACCTTCGTATAAAGTTAATTTTTTCTAATTGTTCTACCCATCCTACCAATCCTCATAATCAGGTTCTTCCGGTTCCTGTGGGAATACCCATTCATCTAAATCCAAATCGTACATATAATCTTCAAGTTCGCCTGTCATTTCGTCTGTAGGTTCAACTTGATTGCCGTTAAGGAACCATTTGGCTTCAATATCCTCAACTTCCCAGTCCCAATCTTCAGGCTGTCCAGTACCGTCTTTGAAGTACATTACACAAGGTTGATATGAATAACTGCCTGTTGCATGAACATTAACAGTATATTCAATACCGTTAACCGTAAGTTTTAATTCCTCGTTATTGTAAGATATTCTACAGCTATAACTTCTTCTCATTATTCACTATCCTCAATATATTTAGCATTAAATATTTCAGCAACTTCTTTAAGAGTTTTTTCTTTTTCTTTAGAATAAATCCTTTTGTTTGTAGAAATGAACTCAATACAAGACTGAACCATTATAAATTGTTCATTTGTAAGTTTTACCATTTTACATTTATCAAATTTATTATTTATACAATTTTCCCATAATGTACAATAATCACATTCAAAATGACTGTCGGCAGTTCCCCATTCAAAATTAAAAGGACAAATAGGTTCTCTCATTTATGTACTCCTATTACGCTATTTTCTTGAATCCATAGAATTCACAATCTTTCGCAAGTCTGTTGATGCAGGCTTTCAAAGATTTGTATGTATAACCACATGAACCACTATAGCCTTTACCATAAAAAACTTCCTCTGATATACACCAACTACCATCACTCCATAGAGAAATAGTAATCACTACTCTGGTATCAGGATTATTGGGAGATACCAGTTCTTTTGTGTAAAGGTAGCCATTGTCATTGGCTTTGAAACCGTAAAGGTTAAGAAGTTCTAAGTCGTTTCTTTTCATAAAAGTTATCCTTCGTTAAAAATTATTGTAAGTTAAAAACAACTTACATTAATTATAATACAACAGGTAATAAAAAATGTCAATAGGAAAAAATAAAAAATTTTAATCAAAAAGTATCTGTGCGTATCTGTTAACCATTCTATTGTTGTTCATTAAATCACAATCAGTATAAAAACACAACATCGGTTCAGGTGAATCCATCTGACTGCTGTTAGTGAATTTAATCGTATACATCTGGGCAAATAAAGCCGGTTGTAAAGTTTTCATTTCATAAGTAACACCATTAAGTCGTCTTAAATAATCTTCTTCAACCCATTTTCTTGGATAAGCAGGTGTCATTAGATAATTTTCAACACGTGAATCATAAATAGATACTACATCACTACCGGCAAGTCCTTCCGGTATTTCAAGACTATTGGCTTTACTTTGAGTCATTGTCTGCCATGTTTGTGCAGTTAAAGTATGACTATTACAATAAAGAAAATATGCTTCACCCATTTGACGTTTAATTGCAGCGTCATTGAAACTTTGCAACCTTATTATTCTCATTAAAGCATATACTGGTTGATTTATGACAGGACATTTTACAGGAAGGTTACTTGAACCGTCATTAAGTTCAACACCAATGAAAGAAGCAAGTGAACGTAAATCAACACAAGGCTTATCAACCAGTTTGAACATCTGTTTAGGTAAGGCTTGTATTTTATAGTTCCATACACCGTCTCCACCTTGTCCTGAGGTAAAATTCAACGGTATCCATTCCAACGTGAGAAAGCGAAAATAATTATCTTTGTTTGGATGAAACACAAGGAAATCTTTACAATTGAATTCAATGTTGAGCATTGTACATGGATTTGCTATAAAGTCAGTGATATGACCATTTACAACCGTTCCTTCACCTGCATCCAAATCTATCTGTAAACCGCTTTCGTGTGCTGCCATTATATCCTTCCAAAATAAGACATAAACAAAACATCTGTTATTATATAAGCTGTTTTCTTTACTAATGTAATAGGAGATATATTCGACATATGATTGTTTATGATTTCATTCCTCATACTGTTATTAAGAAAATCTGGTCTGTGCTGTGTATTTTCTGTAACAATAGTTGCTGATATGTGGTCTTGAGCAAATAAATAAGCTACTCCACGAGGAATTATCAAAGGTTTAACCATCTACTTTGCCTCCTGAACATTGTAAGTACCTTTCTTATAATAACCTGTATAAGCATTAATAACTTCCATAGCTGCATTGGCAACAGCCTGAGTCTTTTCCGATACGACATTAATGAAATTATGAAGATTTTCAGCATTATCCTGGACTGAATTAACGAGTATGTTACCGGATGAAGAACAGACAACACTATCGGCACAAGTACATTTAACATCAACTTTTGCAGATAATGGATAACCGTTTTTGTCAAAACTTGAACCGAATTCAACATTAACATTTTCAAGGTAACAGTTACCAAGATTAAACATCTTACCTACTATAATATCAACAGCATCACCTTTATGAGTATTGTAACCGCTTTCTGTATTTGATGCCAACAAAGACGGTCCAGGTATTTCCCAAACTTCAAAAGTATTCAACAAAGCACCTACAATATTATCATTTTTAGACATATTAACCAATGCATTTCCAGACATAGGATGACCTTTAGCTATTAAATCCTGACCAGTATTTTTTACAAAAGTTGAAGCTTTATAACCACCTTCGTTTGGTTGTGTTTCATTACCCCAAGAATTATCTGAATTATTTGAATTAGGATTATATTTCCTAGGATAACAGAAAGATACCAAAGCAAGTACAGGTTTAACCACATCTTCTTTTGCACTATCTATAGCTACAAAATTGAGTGGTAAACTAAACGAAAACGGTTTTGTATTTTTATAAACTTTACGGTTCATCCAAGGCTGTTGTATTGTCGCACCCATAGACCATTGGATAAGAGAGTTGGCAGTTCCAAGAATAGAGTTTGTCATTGAAGCAATTCCGCCACCAAACATTTCTTGCCATTCAGATTGTATATTAAGTGTAATCTTTCCAGAAAGACTTGCTCTAACACGTCCTTGCTTATTAAGACAAGTTATAACAACTTCTTGAGGATATGCAGCATTACCGGCACCCAAACTTTTTGATGCAAGTGCATTCATATTGGCTATGGATTCAGGACCACCGTTAGCATTTTGATTCATTAAATACTGGTCTTCAACCCAATCACTTTTTTTACCATAAGTAAGCATAATCTACCTCTTATCTTCCTGCTAAATTCTTTTGTGCTTCACTATAAGTTGTATTAGTAACAAAAAGACTATTGTTAGCACCCTGTCTTGTATCATTGACATTTACTTTTGAACCACCAACATCTATAACACCACTGGTCGGTTTAACATTCAACGGAGTACCAATAAAAGCATTACTTGTCGTAGATATTAAATTACCTAAAGAATTCAAAACAGGCATTTCAGCACCTAAATTCTTTTCAGTAGTAGTTAATTCTCTAAAATGTCCGGAAGTAGGTCCGTCTTTAATCCATTCACCCAATAGATTTTTCTGGTCATCCGTTAATGGAATTGCTTTACCTTTTCCATAATAAGATGTCATGAAATAGCCTTTATTATAAGCATCAACAGCACGTGAATATGTCATGTCTTTAGTAAACGCATTGAATTGTCCTGATAACAAATTAGCTTCTTTTTGTTTTGCAGCTGATTCCAAATTAGATGTTTTTTCATCTTCCCATATCTGTCTTTGTTTATTAACATCACCATGAATAATACTTGAAGTTTGAACGGCTTGTTTTAATTGCGGTGATTGAACAGGATTCAAGAATTCAGTACCACTTATAACAGTACCATCTTCAAGAACATATTGACCGGTCAAAGCTTTTGTTTTCTTCTTCTCCAAATCGGAAATATCTTTTTCAAGGTTGACTTTTTTTAATCTTAAAGCATTGAACTGTTTCGCTTCTTCTGAATCCCTATCGAAACGATACATAACTTCAGCTTCTTTTTCACTCATACCACCATGCTGTTGAAGCCATGTATCCATTGCTCTTTGTGTACCTGTTCTTTCACTTTCCAATCCAGGCATTTTGGATTTATATTCTTGATAATTGTAATAAGCTTCTGCAACATCTTTATTAGCCTCATAATGTTTATATTCCTCAACACCAATTCCTAAAAAATCAGCTACGGCTTTATCTTCCTTATCTTTATCCCAATTTAACAATTTAATAACTGACACACCTATTTTCTGTATCATAGGAAAAAATGCAATTTTCAAATCAAGGATTGCGTTTTTAACAGCAGTACCCAATGTCAGCATGGCATTTTCAAAATGAGTAGGAATCATGTTTATAAAATGCAATAATTTCTCTCTAAGGAAAGATACAGCATAATCTATACCTGTTTTAATAAGTGGTATCGCTGCCATTACGCCAAGTATGGTGAGTCCGGCAGTCATTATCCAATTACTTATAGTACCAAGTGTAAGATTGGTTTTAGTAACACCCTGATTTATCTTTTCACTTTCTGCACTACGTTTCTTTTCTTTGACAACACCTTCTTTCTTGTCTTCTTTACGTTCATTCTCTCTTTTACGTTCATTTTTGGTTTCATTGACTTCCTGTTTGGTTTCTTTATCAACAGTTTTTTCAGTATTGGATTTTATCTGAGTTAAAACACTTTGAATCTGGGTCATATTACTATTGACAACTCCAAATTCAGGATTAGTATCACCGTTTTCTTTTTTACCAAATTTAATCGGTGTATTTGCAATTTTATCAACAGTACCCAAAGCACCTTTAATAACAGACTGCAAACCTTTATCAAAACCCATTAAAGGATTTTCAGCAAATGTGCTTAAACCTTTGAAAGCCTTGTCAAAAGTACCTTCAAGATTGGACTGGAACTTTTTGAAAGTCTTTTCATAGTCATCGGACATCTTTTTAAGTGCTGCCCTTCGTCTTTTATCATCTTCTTCTTCATTTTTCTTTTTGAGTTTCTGTAATTCCTGTTCCTTTTTTACAGGATTACTATTATTATTTTTTCCAAGTACACTTGTATTAATACCTTCACGAATCTGAGCAATAAGATTGTCCGAATTGTCATCCATGTTTTGTAGTGATTCTTCAAGACTTCTTACAATAATACTGCCTAAGTCCTGACTGGGAAGAAGTGAACTTGTATTGGTTGAAGGTGGTAAACTACCTGAAGATGTTTGTCTTGAATATACTGCCATACTTAAAATTCCTATTATAACAATATATAATTATTTGGTCTGGAATCCATGAATCATAAGAAATTGCTTTTTGAAATCATCGTCTTTACAACATAACTTCAATTCCTCAAGTTCATACATTCTCATTTCCAACAATTCGTTAATAGAACCACAACCGAACAGCATAAGAGGCATTAGAACATTTGTATAAAAATCGTCAATACTACCTTTATTAACCAGTGAGTCCATCGAGTAAGGGTAGGGAGTAGACTAATCTACCCCCACACTCCTTACAAGTAATTTCGTATAGTTTTGGTGCAAGACCATATTTATTGACTTCTTCAACTTTTTCATAAAGTTTGTGAATAGTAGGATAATCGTTCTTATCAAGCATCTCACTAACATTTTCAAAGTCAGTTATCTCTTTAATAATTCGTTCGTTGGTTTCTTTATCAATCAGGTGCATAACACTTCTTGTGAATGTAAAATCAAAAGATTGTTTTTTATCTTTTAATAAATCGTCACGAGTTATTCCTTTCTCAGTCAGAAACCAGTTCAACACTGCACATTCCATATCAATAGTAGGCGGCATAACCAAATATTCTTTTTTCGTATCCGTAACAACAAAGTCAATTACAGGAACTTTATAATTCTTTGGAGGATGAACTAAATCACCGTCAGACAATTTGAATTTGAACGTATTTTCACAACCACATATATTTCCATCTTCCTTCGTATGTGTACAACCAACAGTTACTTCATACTTGTTTTCAAGTGAATAAATTTTAACCATTGTGAAAAGATAACGTTCTTCGTTGAGTGTAAGCTTGTTTGCATCCTCGTCCATCAAATCTTTAAGTATACCCAAAGCAACTTCTTCAGGCAATTGTCCATCACTTACTGCAATTTCAGCATAATGCCGTCCTTTCATACAAAGTTCAATATTAACTTCTTTAAGTTGTGAAAGTATTGGTGCAGGAAGCTTTACATTCGTTTTCATACTATCCTCCAACAATTAATTATAGATTATTTTCTTCATCTTTTTTATCACAATAAATTGAAATTGAAAGTATGTTAATTATATCAATAAAGAATGACGGCACAAGCAAGAATATCAATTGTATAACATTACCGCTTATTCCAAGAATTGAACCCAATAAGTCAGTCAGTGTCTTTGCCCTGTCTGTTTTGGATTCATCCTTAGTCATATCAACACCACCTTGGGCATATTGTATCAACAGTTCATTTATTTCCTTGTTCCTGTCCTGTAGTTCAATTATTCTAAGGTTGTTTTCTTTTATCTTATCCTGTGCTGTAGATGTTATTTTACCTTCAATAATAACATTCTTTTTCAAATCATTATCCCAGCTTAACACATATTGTGTCTGCTGAAACTTAATATCATCGTTAAGTTCTTTTATTTGTGTCTTATTATCTTCAAGTTCATCTTTCAATATGTCATAAGAAAGTTTTGCACCTTCATTTACATTGTATTCAACTTCAGTTTCCTTATGATTCAATTTATATTTGGCATAATTAACGTCAATGGAAGATAACATTGAAAACGCTATAACCAAAGTTGATGTTACCAGATAGACAATAAATTGAAATTTCCTTTTCTTTTTAAGTTCTTTCTTTGCCATCTGAAAACCAATGACACCGAATAACAGCATTGAAGTTGATATTGCATAGGCTATCAAAGTATCCTGCAATCTTTGTAAGTAGGTTGCCGTAAAATAAATGGATAAAAACGAACAAATGACTGCAAGACATAACATTATTTTTGGATAAAAGAAATCAAAAGCATTGAATACTTGTTTCTTTTCAATAACAGGTTGTATTGGTTCCTTTACTTCCGGTTGTAAAGTTTCCTTAACAGGTTCTATCTTTACAGGTTCTACAGGCTTGATTTCTTCAACAGGTTTATTTTCAACCACAACAGGCTTTTCAACTGGTGTTATAGGTTTATTTTCTACAGTTGTCAAAGAATCTTTGACAACT
>Ga0310690_10000801_pt1 | contig 62263 bp, 48 predicted proteins | sample AusTroGonzalo_MG_2_FD_207661 | JGI IMG/M metagenome (GOLD analysis project Ga0310690, IMG submission 207661) | Bovine rumen microbial communities from tropical cattle in Woodstock, Queensland, Australia - Gonzalo_04 (v2) (version 2) | ecosystem: Host-associated > Mammals > Digestive system >... | reverse complement strand
CCCGGCGCGTTCGCCATCGCGGGCGCCGACGGCAACTTCGTCTGGGCGGACGCCAAGATCGTCGGCGACACCGTCGAAGTCTCCTCCGACAAGGTCAAGGAGCCCAAGACCGTCCGTTTCGCCTACATCATGTACCGCGGCGACGTCAACCTCATGAACAAGGACGGTTTCCCGGCCTATCCGTTCCGCACGGACAAGGTCAAAAACGAGTACGAGAAGAAATAAGAGATCCTGAACCGTTTCTCCGCCGTCTGGAGACGCGATCCCCCGCGGCGTTTCAAGCTCGAAATCATTCCCCGGTACCGCTTTCCCGCGGACCGGGGATTTTGTCTGCACTTGAGGCGGGCGCGGTTGCCTTATTGAGACTTTTCGTCGTTTTCGGGGCGTTGCCGTCGGAAAAAGGCGGGAAAAAACGGAAAAAAGTATAAAATCCGCTTGACAAGTCGGACAAAATGATGTAAGTTGAAGTCAAAGAGAACCGGACCGGGGAGTTTCCGGCCGGTTCCAGAAAACATAATGAACCAAGGAGGTCAACATGGACATTACCGTCAGCGTTCGTCACTTCGACCTGGACAACGAGGTCCGCGATTACGCCGTGAAAACGGCAGAGGATGCCTTCTCCGAATTCAGACTGCGCATCAGCAGCGTGAATATCGTTCTCGACATGCAGAGGAACACGATCACGGCGCATCTCGATGCGGCCGTAAAGGAACACCCGATCACGGCGGCTTCCCAGGCGTTCGACAACGTCTACAAGGCCATTGACGAGGTCGTCGCGAAAGCTTCCGCCCAGATGCGGCGCTATCTTGACAAGAAACAGGACCACAAGCACACGCCGCCCATCGGCGAGGCGACCGCGGAATCCTGATCCCCAGAACCTCGTCCGCGGCGCATGAATTCCGCCGCGTTTGCGAAAACGGCATGCTCCGGCTTATGAATGACACCGGCGCATGCCGGACTTTTTCTACGAGTCTGCCCTTTTTCCGGCAAAAAAGGCGAAAAAGACGCGAAAAAGCCTGAAAACGGATTGTTTTCTCTGAAAAACGTGCTATAGTAAGTCTTTTCCACTTCTATAAGGAAAGGAATCCGGATAAAAATGAAACAGGACACCACGAAACAACTCCAGAAACTCTACGAACAGAACGTCATGAACACCTACGGGACTCCGTCGATCGTGTTCGTGCGCGGCGGCGGCGTGAACCTGTACGATGCGAACCGACGCAAGTATCTGGATTTTTCCTCCGGGATCTCCGTCTGCGGCCTCGGCCACTGCCATCCCGCCGTCACCGAGGCGATCTGCCGCCAGGCGCAGACGCTGGTGCACGTGTCCAACCTCTTCCTGAACGAGAACATGCCGAGGCTGGCCGAGCTCATCGTGAAGAAGACGTTCGGCAAAGGCCGCGTCTTCTTCTGCAACAGCGGCGCCGAGGCAAACGAAGGGCTTATCAAACTCGCGCGCAAGTGGGGCAACGCCACAGGCCGCAACGAGATCGTCGCCATGGAGAATTCGTTCCACGGACGCACGCTCGCCACGCTGGCCGCCACCGGCCGCAGCAAATACCGCGAAGGGTTCAACCCCGACATGCCCGGCTTCAAGTTCGCGAAATTCAATGACCTGAAGTCCGTGAAGAAAGCCATCGGCCCGAAGACCTGCGCCGTGATCCTTGAGGCGGTCCAGGGCGAGGGCGGCATCCTGCCCGCCGACGAGGACTTCGTCAAGGGGCTTGAAAAGCTCTGCCGGGAAAAGGACGTCCTGCTGATGTTCGACGAGGTGCAGTGCGGCATGGGCCGCACCGGCACGCTCTGCGCGTGGCAGGGCTACGGCGTGAAGCCCGACGCTTTCTCGTTCGCCAAGGCAATCGCGAACGGCATCCCGATGGGTGCGTTCGTCTGCAACGAACGGCTCGCGGGCGTGCTCACGCCCGGCACACACGGCAACACGTTCGGCGGCAACGCGCTCGCCACTGCGGCTTCCCTCGCCGTTTTCGAGACGATCTACCAGGACAAGCTCCTCGACAACGCCAGGGAAATGGGCGCCTACCTGCGCGGCAAGCTCGAAAAGCTCGCCGAAAAATACGATTTCGTCAAGGAGGTCCGCGGACGCGGCCTCATGCTTGGCGTCGTGCTTGATTTCCCGGCAAAGGACATCCTCCCCATCCTGAGGGAGAAAGGCCTCGTGGCACTGTCCGCCGGTGAGGTCGTGCTCCGCCTGCTGCCCCCGCTGATCGTGAAGCGGGAGGACTGCGACAAGGCGGTGCGCATCATCGGCGCGGCGTTCAAGGAATATTCTGCTTCAAAAGGAGACCGGAAATGATCAGACACCTCCTCACCGGGCGCGAGTTCGACCGCGCCGCCCTGGAACAGCTCATCGAAACGACCGCCAAGCTGAAATCCGGCCGCGGCAAGCCGGGCCAGCCCAGGCCGCTGGACGGCAAGTCCATCGGCATGATCTTCGCGAAATCCTCGACCCGCACCCGCGTGTCGTTCGAGGTCGGCATCCATGAACTCGGCGGTCAGCCGATCTACCTCGACGAGAGCAAGACCCAGATGGGCCGCGGCGAGACCATCGCCGACACTGCCCGCGTCCTCAGCCGCTTCCTGCATGGCATCGTGATCCGCACGTTCCGCCAGTCCGACGTCGAAGGGCTCGCCCAGTACGGTTCCATCCCGATCGTGAACGCGCTGACCGACGACTACCATCCGTGCCAGGCGTTCGCCGATCTCTTCACCATCTGGGAACGCAAGGGCAAGCTCGACGGGCTGAAGATGGCGTATCTCGGCGACGGCGCCAGCAACATGGCAAACTCGCTTATGATGGCATGCAAGCTCGCCGGCATGACGTTCGTCATCGGCGCGCCGGAGGAATTCCGTCCGCGCCAGGCGATCATGGACGAGGACCTCGGCCCCGGCAAGGTGGAATGGACCACCGATCCCGCCGCCGCCATGAAAGACGCCGATTTCGTCTATACCGACGTGTGGGTCAGCATGGGCTTCGAAAAGGAATCCCGCGAACGCATGAAGATCCTGGAGCCCTACCGCCTCGACATGAAGATGCTCGGACACGCCCGCCCCGACGTGAAAGTGATGCACTGCCTGCCCGCCCACCGCGGCGAGGAGATCACCGACGAGGTCATGGAGTCCTCGCACTCCATCGTCTTCGACGAGGCCGAAAACCGCCTCCACATGCACAAGGCGATCCTCTGCACGCTCTTCCAGTGATGGTCCCGCCGCAGGCGCCGCGTCATGGATCCCGTGCCGGAACACTGGACCGTCCCACTCCGCGCGCAGCTCCGCCGTGCGCGCTCCGGCGCGACTTCGTTTGAACAGTCCTGCCCCGCGGCACTGTTCCTGCTTGCTGCTATCACAGCCGTTCTCTCAGTCCGGGGGAACGGCTTTCCTTTTGTCCTGGTCCCGGCTGCCTCCGCCCTGATCGTCTGGGCGCTGATCCCGACGCGGGACGCGCTGCTGCGGTTCGCCCTGCCGATGCTGCCCGCGCTGATCTCCGCGCTGTTCTGGTCGGCTGGCCAGCGCAATTTCATCGCGGAGGAAGCCGGCCATGCGCGGTTTGCCGCCGAAGCGGAGCTGATCGTGGACGACCCGTCGGCATCCGTGCAGCCGGGCGAAGCGTTCCGCGTGAAAAACCTGCAATGCCGCGTGAAACGGTTCCGCTACGGCGAAAACGCCCCGTGGATCGCGTTCGACGGAGTCCAGCCGATGATTCTGATGGAATGCGGCGGAGAAGACAACCCGGCGGCAGTCCCGCTCGGATTCGGCGACGTCGTGCGCGCCCGCGGCGTGTTTTCCGCCCCGGAGCCTCCGCTTTTCCCCGGCTCGTTCGATTACGCCGCCTATCTGGAGCGCGACGGGATTTACGAGCTGTTCCGCCCCGGTTCGCTGGAAACCGTCTCGCGGGGCAGGGGATTCCGGCGGGTGCTCTACGATTTGCGCGATGCGGCGCTGAAAGCGGTCTGCACCGGATTCCGCGGCGTCGAAAACGCGAGGATGGCTGGAGCGATGCTCGGAGGCCGCAAGATCGCCTTGCAGAAAGAAACGCGCGCCGGATTCCTCTCCAGCGGCACGATCCACATCCTGACGGTCAGCGGCACGCATGTCGGCATCTTCGCCTCGCTGCTGCTGTTTCTGTTCCTCTGGGCGCCGTTCCGGAAACGCTGCTTGATCGTGCTCGTGCCGCTTCTGCTGTATTCGCTTTCGACCGGGATGCGCGAACCCGCGATGCGCGCCTATGCCATGATCGCGGTGTTCCTGCTCCTCCGGTCCCTGCTGCTGGCGTCCGCGCATATCAACACGCTGATGCTGGCGGGCTATGTGATCCTGGTGGTTTCATCGGGGAGCCTGATGAAGCCGGGCATGCACTATTCTTTCCTGTCCGTGGCGCTCCTGCTGAGCCTGCCGCGAGACCTCGGCGCGGCCGCGCTCGGATTCTTCTCCCGGAGTCTCATCCAGCCGCTGCCGGCACGCTACATCACGGACCGTCGGCGCAGACTGGTGCGCTGCCTTGAGATATTGCTTTCGACATTGGTCGCGACCGCGGCCGTGAGCCTGGGAAGCGGCGTGCTGTCCATCCTGTATCAGGGGCTTTTCCCGCTATCCGCGGTCCCGGCGAACCTGCTTGTGATGCCGCTGGCGTATCTGGCGTTTCTTTTGGCGGGGGTGACGCTCGCGTTCGCCTGGCTGCCGCCGGTCTCGCTCCTTTTCTCGGAGCTGCTGGAGCAGGTCTTCCGCCTGATCGGATGGCTGGGGCGTTTCTTCGGCGGTCTCTTTGAAACGGCGATGCCGAAGCCGTCGGCATGGACGGTCGTTTTATTTCTTGCCGCGCTGTTCTTCCTGCTGAAGACGGACCATTGGCGCAGGGGCGTCGCGGCGTGCGCTGTGATGACCGCGCTCTTCCTGTCCTGGTGCTTCCGCACGTCGTTTCTTCCCGCCGAGATCCTGGTCGCCAGCGGCGGCGGGACCGAACTTGAACCCGCGATTGTCATCACGGACCCCGCGCTCCGGCGCGCCGACGTGGTGAACGTGCCGGACTACCGGACGGCAATGGCGATCGCAGATTTCCTGCGGTCCCGCGGGATCGTCGTATGCCGTTCTGCCGCGGTCTCCAGCGGGCGCAAGTCCTCGTTCGACGGCCTGGGCGATCTTGCCGCCCAGATTCCCGTGCTGGACGTCTACTGTCCCGCAAACGCCCTGAAAAAGATGCCGGACGGCCCGGCTGTCACGGTTTACCCGTACGACGGAGCCGCATCGGCATATCATCTTTCCGACGGACTTTTTTCCTTTTCCGTCGGAACAATTGACGGCAACCTGCTGTCCAATCAAACTGGAAGCGGCCATCTGACGCTTCGGAAAGGCGGAGTCGCGCTTTACGACGCCGGTTTTCCGCAGAGTTCAGTCCAGCGGCTCCATATTCAACCCCTTGAAAGAACCACACCATGAAAGTCTGTCATCTCATTACGCGCATGATCGTCGGCGGCGCCCAGGTCAACACGCTTCTTTCCGCCCGCGGACTCCACGAGGCGGGGCATGAATCCGTCCTGATGACAGGCCCGTCGCCGGGGCCGGAGGGCGAACTGCTCCGCAACTGCGGCAAGATCGATTTCCGCGTGGAGACATGCCCGTCGCTGTGCCGCGAGATCGACCCCGTCCGCGACTGGCGGAGCTACCGCGCGCTGGTGGAGTTTTTCAGGAAAGAGAAGTTCGACGTGGTCCACACGCATGCGTCGAAAGCCGGCATCATCGGGCGTTACGCCGCCCGCGCCGCCGGAGTCCCGCTGGTGGTCCATACCGTCCACGGGCTGCCTTTCTCCCGCATCTATCCGGCGTGGAAGAACGCCGTCTACATCCAGCTGGAACGCATGGCCGCGAAGCGCTGCGACCGAATTTACGCCGTGGCGCAGGACATGATCGACCAGTGCCTTCAGAACCACATCGGGCGCCCCGGGATGTTCAAGGTGGTGTACAGCGGCATGGAGCTGGAGCCTTTCCTGACGACCGAACCAGACCCGGAACTCCGGCGTTCCCTGGGGATCCCGGACGGCGCGAAAGTCGTCGGCACACTGGCGCGGTTTTTCCCGATGAAAGGCTACGTGGAGCTCTGGCGGAGCATCCCCGAAATCGTGAAGCGCGTCCCGGACGTCCATTTCCTGCTGATCGGAAACGGGATTCTCCGGGAAAAGCTGGAGGCTGAGGCCGTCGAACGAGGCTTCCGCGACCGCCTGAGCTTCGCCGGACTCGTGCCGCCCGCGCAGGTGCCGCGCTATCTGGCGCTGACCGACGTGCTCGTGCATTTCTCCATGCGGGAGGGGTTGCCGCGCGCCGCGGTGCAGGCGCTTGCCATGCGGAAACCGGTGGTGGCGTTCGACATCGACGGCACCCGCGAAGTCGTCCTGAACGGGAAGACCGGATATCTGCTTCAGCCCGGCGGCGACATGCCCGGCGCGGAGGAGATTTCCGAGCTCCTGCTGAACGACGCGAAGCGCCGCGAATTCGGCGAGGCGGGCCGCGCGCTCGTGGAACCGATGTTCGACTGGCGCACCATGTCCGACACTCTCATCAATGAATACACGAAATATCTGGAAATCAAAAAGAAAGGCTTGCCGATCCCATGAAATCCGTTTTCAATACCCTGTTTGCGGTCCTGGCGGGCGCGTGTGCCGCGCTGCTGGTCCTGAAATTCGTGAATCCGCCCGAGACAGAGGAAGAGGATTATCAGACGAAGATGCGGGAGTATGCGCCTGCACAGTCCGCCGCCGCGCCGGCCGCCGCCTGGCCGGATTTCACCGGCACCATCGAACGCGCCATGCCGGCTGTCGTCTGCATCTCCAACCAGCGCATCGTGCCGTCGCGCCGCGGCGGATGGGGGCGTCCCGCCCAGTATTATGAAGTCCCGGCGGGGCAGGGGTCCGGCTTCTTCATCCGCGAGGACGGCTACATCCTGACGAACTACCACGTGGCGAGCGGCGCGAACGCCCTGCTGGTCACGGACCACGAGGGGCGCGAGTATCACGCGGACCTGGTCGGGGCGGACCCGACGTCCGACCTGGCGGTGCTGAAAGTCGAGCCGCCGAAAGGGAAGAAATTCATGGCGCTTACGTTCGCCAATCCGCAGAACATCCGCCTGGGGCAGTGGACGATCGCCATCGGCGCGCCGTTCAGCCTGGAGCACAGCGTGACCGCGGGCATCGTTTCCGGCGTCCAGCGGTCCGGCGTCGGCGTGAACCTGTACGAAAACTACATCCAGACGGACGCCTCCATCAACCCCGGCAACTCCGGCGGTCCCCTGCTGAACGCCGCGGGCGACGTGATCGGCGTGAACGACTGCATCCTCGCGCCTTCCGGCGGCAACATCGGCATCGCGTTCGCCGTCTCCGCCGAGATCGCCAAGACGGTCGCCGACACACTGATCGCGCACGGCGAGATCGTGCGTCCATGGCTCGGCATCATGGGTGCGCGCCCCTCTCAGATGCGTTCGCCCGGCGATGAAAACGAGGCGGTGCAGAAAGGCGCGACGATCCGCATGATCATCCAGGATTCCCCGGCGGACCGCCTCGGGCTGCGCGACGGCGACGTGATCGTAAAACTGGATGGCGTCGACGTGACCGACACGTACGAACTCCGCAACCGGATCCTCTCGCTCGACCCCGGCACGATCGTCAAGCTCACGGTCCTGCGCCGGAACCTGCTCCATGAAACGAGCGTCAAGCTCGAGCGCGCCCCCGCCAACTGGTTCCGCATCATCCCGCAGATCGACTACGCGATCCCGCTTTGACGCGCATCGCTTTTCCGCCCCGGACATAACAAGGGGCAGGGCGGCCGGGCTTTCGATGGTCCGGCCGTCCGTTTTTTCCGCAAAAAAACGCATAAAGCGATTTGAAAGATATCATGAGGAGAAGTATATTAGAAAGATACTGAAAAATGTCTGTTTGCGCTTGGCGCGCGCGAACACCCCCCGAACTTGTTACATGCTGTCGCGTCAATCCACCCTTGAGGAGCGAAGAAAACCATGACCGCCGGAAAATCGCGTTTCCATAGCCTGCAATCCTGTTTCATCCTTTTCCTGGTCGTTCTGACCTGCGGCCTCTGCAGCTGCCGGAACGTCCCCGTCACCGGGCGTTCGCAGTTCCTGCTGACGACGGAATCCTACGAGAACAGCCTGGGCGCCGAATCCTACGAGGAGTACAAGCAGGAATATCCGAAGAGCACGAACGCCGAATACAACGCCGCGCTGGAACGCTGCGGCAACGCGATCAAGGATGTCGCGAACGAATTGGGAGAAACGGACGACTTCGAATGGGAGTTCACGGTGCTGGACTCCGAGATCGAAAACGCGTTCTGCCTGCCCGGCGGCAAGGTGGCTGTGTACAGCGGCATCATGGACGGCATGGACAATGAAGCCGAGCTGGCGTTCGTGGTCGGGCACGAGATCGGCCACGCCATCGCCCGCCACGGCGGCGAAAGGATGTCCCGCACCATCGTCCAGTCCCTCGGCGCGGTCCTGATCTCGATAATCTTCGAAAATGAGACGCTCGACGCGATCTACGGCACCGGCACCGAGGTCGGCATCATGCTCCCGTACAGCCGGAGCAACGAGTCGGAAGCCGACGCCATCGGGCTGATCCTCATGGCGCGCGCCGGATACGACCCCAGCGCCTCCTACACGTTCTGGAAACGGTTTACAAACAACGCCGAGGGGTCGAGCAAGCTCGATGCGATCCTGTCCACGCACCCCTGCGACGCCGACCGGATCGCCGCCATGGAGGCGGGCGAACCTGCAGCCCGCGAGGAATACAACAAGGCGAAGACCAAGTACGGCTTCGGCAAGAAGTTTACCCATAAGTAATTAACTCCGAAAGCACGTCCGCGTTCGGTACCTTTTCTCCGTTGCCGCGCCCGGACCTGCGTGTATCTGTCCGATCGGAGGCGATTGATCTTTTATGCGAGACCTGCGGCGATACAGCTTTTTACTCGACTGGATCCCCATCGCAGCCGGGGTCGCGTCCGTGGCACTTGTGATCCGGCGTGAACTCTGGTTCGACGAGGCGATCACGGTCATATCGTTCATGCTGCCGCTGAGCCTGCCGCAGATCTATTTGTCATACCTGATCCCGAACAACCAGATCGTGTATACGATGCTGCTGAAGCTTTGGCATGCCCCGTTTGCTGGAATCTATCCGGCGCCGGTGGCGTACTGGCGGCTGCTTTCATTTCTGTGCGCGCTCGCCGCGATGGCAATCCTGTACCGTCTGCGCGGGAAGCTGCACGACCGGACCCCGTGGGGCGCTTTGACTGTGCTGACAGTGTTTGCGGTCTCCCCGGTATTTCAGAATTACGCCACTGCCTTGCGCGGGTATGCGCTGAGCTGGTTCTGGATCGCGCTTATGCTCAATGGCGCATGGCGGATCTTCCATGGGCATGCCCGAAGCGGCTGGTGCCTGTATGCCGCCGGAGCGCTCGGGGCGGTCGGGACCGTGCCGACGAACCTGCTGGCATGCGCGGGCGTGGTCCTGTACGCGTTTCCATGGAGCCGGCGCGACTTCCTCCGGGACAGGCGGCTGTGGATGCTGGCTGTGGTGCCGTTTCTCGCCCTGGCAGTCTTCTACGGGCCGATTCTGCGCGCGTTCCTGAACACATTTACGCTGAACGAGGGATTCCCAAGCTGTTTCGGCGCATTGGCTGTGGTCTACGGCGCGGTCATCGTCACGTTCGGCATCCTACTCCTCGCCGAAATCCCGCGCCTGAATCGTGGCGACTGGCGGCGGCGTCTCCGCTGCCTCATCTGGCTTCTGCCGGTGCCCACCGTGTTTCTGCTTCACCGCGCGCCGTTCCCGCGTGTGTTCTGCACGCTTTTCCCGTTGTACATCATGCTGCTGGCGGACGGGCTCGCCTGCATGCGCCGGATGTCCCGGTTTCGGCTGGCAGGACTTGGCGCGGCTCTGGCGGTTTCCCTGGCGGCGCTGCGGTTCCTGGCTCCGGCGGCGGCCTCTGCTTCGGGCTTGAGCGAATACGACGACGACTATTTCCGCCCGTGGTACATGGAGAAAGACTACAGCGTGAGCGGACTGCTCCCGGAACTTGAGAAGCATCCGGACATCCCGGCAGTCTTCCTGAGCCTGAACAGCGATCCGTATCCGCTGCTTTTCTATGCCACGCTTCGCGAGTTCAAAAAGGATTTCCGCCCTGACAGGCCGGCGGGCAGCGTGAACTCGGTGCCCGCGTCCGCCCTGTTCGTCCTGAGGCGGGACGAGGACCCGGATGATTTCGGGACGCGGTTCGGCGGGAAGCTTTTCCGGTTGTCCGCCGGGCGCGACTGCGTCATCTACCGGTTTGCCGCCGGCGCGGCGACCGCGGAATAGGGGGACGTTCCGTTAGCCCGGATGCGGCACACGGATGAGGCGCCCGATCTTTCCGGCGAAAAAAAGGCAGCGGCTCATCTTTTTGCGGTTTGCCGCTTGATTTTTGGGGGCAAACGGTGTAAATTGGAAAGAACGAACCAGGACCAGCAACCAGCGGCACGCTCCGGCGCCGCACAACCGCGAGCCATATTCATGCAGAACAGATCATTCCTCACTCCCATACTCCTTTTCCTGTGCCTCATCATCCTGTGCGTCATCGGGGCTGGCGTCGTGACCTCGATCGACCGCCAGCGGTTCCAGACCGAAGCGCTCACGAAAGCCGTTTCCGAGCTGTCCGAACGCATCGACCGCCTTTCCGTCGGCGGGGGCTTCATCGCGGGCGGCGCAGCGGGCGTGGTTTCCGCCGAACCCCCGGCGGGCAACGCGGAGTTCTACGACCCGAAAGCCGAGCCGGGCGGACGCTTCATCGGCGCGATCGGTTCGGATACGGGCAACATGAACATGATCATCAACAACGACGCCACGGTGTCGGATTTCTGGGGGCTCACCTGCGACTCGCTGGCGGAGCGCCATTACAAGGACATCGACAGGTTCGTGCCGCGGATGGCGGAATCCTGGACGCTTTCCGAGGACAAGCTGACGTACCACATCAAGCTCAGGAAAGGCATCCTGTGGCATGATTTCACCGACCCGGTGACGGGGAAGAAATGGGAGAACGTCGAGGTCACGGCGGAGGATTTCAAGTTCTACGTGGACGTCATCAAGGACGAGACCGTGAACGCCGCCCCGATGCGGAGCTACCTCGCCGACCTGAAGCAGGTCAACGTCATCAACGACTACGAGTTCGACGTCGTGTGGGAGCGCCCGTACATCCTTTCCGAGGAGATCACGCTCTCGCTCCTGCCGCTGCCCCGCCATTTCTATTACGACTACGACGGACCGTTCGACGGCGCGAAGTTCAACGATGACCACGTCCGCAACCGCATGATCGTCGGCTGCGGCCCGTACCAGCTCGACAGCTGGGAGAAAGGCAAGCGCGTGGTCTTCAAGCGCTTCGAGAAATACTACGGCAAGCGTGTCGGCATCATGCCCGCGCTGAAGACCGTGGTCTACGAGCTCATCCAGCATCCGAATACCCGCCTGCAGGCGCTCCGGTCCCAGACGCTCGACGCCGACAGCCTCACGACGGAACAGTGGGTGAACAACACCGGCACGGCGGAATTCCAGGAGGGCGGATTCCTGCGGAAGATGCGCCTGCCGAGCATGTCCTATTCGTACATCGGACTGAACCAGAAGAACCCGCTTTTCCAGGACCGGAACGTCCGCGTGGCGCTCAGCCATCTGGTCGACCGGAAACGCATCATCCACGACGTCTATTATGACCTGGTGCGCCCGGTATCCGGACCGTTCTTCGTCGATTCCCGCGCCAACGACCCCACGATCGAGCCGTATGATTACGACGTGGAAAAGGCGAAGAAGATGCTGGCGGACGCCGGATGGAAGGACACCGACGGCGACGGCGTGCTGGACAAGGACGGCAAGCCGTTTGTCTTCACCGTGATCTACGCCAACTCCAGCACCACCGACCAGAAGCTCCTGCCGATCCTGAAAGAGGACTTTGCGCGCGCCGGGGTCAAGCTCGAAATCCTCTCCCTCGAGTGGTCCGTCATGCTCGAACGAATCGACAAGCAGCAGTTCGACGCGGTCCGCCTGGCGTGGCGCATGTCCGTCTCCAATGACCCGTACCAGCTTTGGCACTCCGAGACCATCGGGCAGGAGGGCTCCAGCAACTTCATCTCGTTCAAGAACGAGGAGGCCGACCGCCTCATCATGGAAATCCGCACGTGCTTCGACCTCGACAAGCGCACGGATCTCTACCACAAATTCCACCGCCTCATCCACGAGGAGGAACCGTATCTCTTCCTCACTTCCCCCTACGACCTCTTCGTCATCAACAAGCGGTACCAGAACGTCGTGGAGTACCCGCTCGGAGTCTACCAGAACACGTTCTGGGTCCCGAAAGCGCAGCAGATGGCAGTGCCCGGTTTATAATCAATCTTTCCTCGAACGGGCATAAGAAAGGCGGCCCCGGCGAGTTCATGAGACTCCCGGAGCCGCTTTCGCTTTATCTGGATTCTTCTGAAAATCCGCCTCAGAGGACCGGATAGCTGCCGAGGAGCTTGAGCTCTTCGGTGAGCGGCTTCAGCCCGGCGAGCGCTGCGGAAACGCGCGGCGCGTTCGAAGCGCCCTCGATGTCCACGAAGAACCGGTAATGCCAGCAGCCGGAGCCGGAGGGACGGCTTTCGATCATGGTCAGGGTGACGCCGGCGTTCTTGAAGGGCTCCAGGCAGTCGTGGAGTGCGCCGAAGCGTTCGCGCGCGGTGAAGCAGATGCAGCATTTCGCGTGGGGCATCAGGCTGTTTTCGGCGCGGGAGAGGATCAGGAAGCGCGTGCGGTTGTCCGGGTTGTCCTCGATGGAACGGTCCAGCACGTTCAGGTGATACTGCGTGGCGATGTTCTCGCCGCCGATGACGGCCGCGTTCGGGCTGAGCGCGGCGAACTCCGCGGCGCGCGCGTTGGAGCCTACGCCCACGGTCTCGACGTCCGGGAAGTTGCGTTCGAGGTATTTCCGGCACTGCCCGAGCGACTGCACATGGCTGTAGATGACGCCGATCTTCTCCTTCGGCACGGACGCCATGAGGCAGTGGTGGATGTTCATGGAGGTCTCGGCGTAGATTTTCAGCGGCGTTTCCGCCAGGACGTCCAGCGTGCCGATCACGACGCCCTCGGTGGTGTTCTCCACAGGCACGCAGCCGAATTCGCATTCGCCGGACTCGACGGCCTTGAAGACGTTCTGAATGCCGGAGCAGGGGCGGTATTCCGCGGATTCGGCGAAGACTTTCCGGGCGGCCTCGTGCGTGAACGTCCCGGCGGGGCCGAGGTATGCCACGTGCGGCTTCGCGGCGGAAACCGCGTGCTGGGTGCCGTGGCGGAGGCGTTCCGCCGCGCTCAGGATCAGGCGTTCCGTCTCCTCGAATCCGATGCACGCGTCGGTGATGGAGATGCGCGGATCGGGCGGGACGCCGGGCATCAGGTTCTGCTTGCCGGGCTTCAGGCAGCTTTCCAGCATCATGCCCGCGATGCCGTCGTTTCCGACCATTTTCTGTGTGAGGACGTCCTCGAAGACGATGTGCTGGCGGCCCGGGTCGCGGCGGGAGTTGCCGTGGCTGCAATCGACCGTGAGCGTGCGCGGGATGCCCGCGTTTTCGAGCTTGCGGAGCGCGGCGTCGATGCATGCCGCGTAGTAGTTTTCGCCGGAGATGCCGCCGCGCAGGACCAGGTGGCAGTACGGATTGCCCGTGCTGCGGATGATGCCGGTGCGTCCGTCGTGCAGCACGCCGATGTAGCTGTGGGGTGCGCGTGCGGCGCAGATGGCGTCCACGGCGATCTGCAGGTTGCCGTCTGTGCTGTTCTTGAACCCTACGGGCATGTCAAGCGAACTGGCGAGCTGGCGGTGCGTCTGGGACTCCGTCGTGCGGGCGCCGATCCCGGCCCAGGAAACGAGCTCGGACAGATAGTTCGCGATGACCGGGTCGAGCAGTTCCGTGGCGGTGCCGAGCCCGAGCGCGGAAACGTCGAGCAGGAGCTTGCGGGCGAGTTCCAGGCCGCGGGCGATGTCGCTGCCGCCGTCGAGGTCCGGGTCGTAGACCAGCCCTTTCCATCCGAGCGTGGTGCGCGGCTTCTCGAAGTAGCACCGCATCACGATCTTGATCTCGTCGGAGACGCGTTCCGAGAGCTTCGCGAGCTTTTCCGCGTATTCCATCGCCGCGGGGATGTTGTGGATGGAGCACGGGCCCGTGATGACCACGAGGCGCTTGTCCGTCCGGTCGAAGATCCGGCGCAGTTCCGCACGGTTGCGTTCGATGTGCTCCATGATCGCTGCGTCCGGCGCGAGCTCGGCCGCGAGCTGTTCGGGGGATTTGATGGGTTGTTCTGTCTGGTTCATGTCGTCGTTCCTATGGTTTTGAGGTTTGTTTGCGAAAAAAGTAAAACCGCATTCGGGTCTGTCTGCCCGGATGCGGCTGTCTGCTGGGAAAAAGAAAGCGGGTCGGGCCTCTTCCGGGGCCGAACCCGTTCGGTGTCATGTCTTTCGCGTGAACAGATACAAACGGGCTTCGTCAGGCGGTAAAACGCCAAAAGAAGCCGTAAAATCGGAAGCTGTTCACGCGGTTCGTTTTCATAATGCTACTTAATTTATCACGTTTTCGGGAAAAAACAAGCGGAAACCGGAAAAAAACAGAAAAAAAAGGCGTTTCATCATGTTGTTGCGCCCTGCTGTTGACGAAAGACCCCCTGAAAAAAGAAAGATGTTTTTTTGCCAAAAAAGCAGAGGCGCATTTGACTATTTGTTGAAAGAGGATATATTAAGGCAATATACTGCTTGAATATCAACATATCATAAACAGAGGCCAGACAGAGACCATGACTATCAAACGCCCAGCACACACAAGACTTTTCACTCTCGTCGAACTCCTGATCGTGATCGCCATTATCGCGATCCTCGCCGCGCTGATCCTTCCCGCGCTGCGCTCCTCGCGCGACACGGCGAAGAAGGCGGGTTGCATCAACAACGAAAAGCAGATCGGCCTCTTCATCCACTCGTATGTTTTCAACAACAACCAGTATCTCACCGCGCTCCAGAGCTACGAAGACTGGTACCAGAAGCTCACGAAAGAAGCCGGCGGCACCTACAAGAACGAGGCCGGCTCCCACATCGCGCCGGACAACCTCGACGGCAAAGGCCAGGAGATCGTCAAAAGCTTCAAATGCCCGAACGACATCACGAAAGGCACTGCCAGCTACGGCCGCAACGATCCCAGCGGCGGCTGGACGATGTTCAAGGATAAAAAGGATCCGAGGTTGGTCAAGAGCCGCGTCAATGACGTCAAGACTCCCTCCGACCTCATCATCGTCGCAGACCGCTGGTCCGACAACCACACGCCCGGCGTGAGGAGCAAGGTCGACACCCGCCTGGGCGCCTGGCCGAACGGCGGCGAATTCGACACCGTGAACGCGTTCAACCTGCGCAGCGACCGAAAGGAAGGCGATTATGACGATTACGCCTCCCGTCACAAAGGGACAGCACCGATCCTTTACGTCGACAACCACGTCACCGCCCTTGACTACAAGCAGACGGTGCGGGGCTACTCGGTGAAAGAGATCTACGACAAGATGAACTGGACGCAGAACGCCTACGGCAGCTGGTCCGACGATCCGCTTCTGAAGAAGAAATAAGCGTCCGAATCAGCATGCATCGGGGGGATATCGTGATGTCAGGCAGACGCAACGGCCGGGAAACCGGAGTCCACGCTCCGGCGCGGCCCGGTTTTTTCCGTTTCACGCTGATCGAGCTGCTGATCGTGATCGCGATCAGCGCGATTCTCGCGGCGCTTCTTCTGCCCGCGCTCCGGTCCGCCCGCGAGACCGCGAAGAAAGCCGGATGCATTAACAACGAGAAGAACATCAGCCAGTACATCCACGAGTACGCGGACCAGAACCGACAGACGCTGTATCTGCTCGACAACTGGCAGGACTGGTATATCAAGATGGTCATCCTCGCAGGCGGCCAGTACAAAAAGTACCCCGCCCTGGGCGAATCCCACGTCGACCCGAAAAACATGAACGGCCCCGGAAAGACCATCGCCAGGATTTTCAAGTGCCCGTGCGATCCCACCAAGGGGACAGTCAGCTACGCCAGAAACGACCCGCTCGGCGGCTGGACCATGAAGAAAGGTTCGCGCGACCCGCGTTCCGTCCGCAGCGCCATCGGACGCTTCCGCATGCCGTCCGACTTCATCGTGGTGGCGGACCGCTGGTCCGACAACCATACGCCGGGCCTGACCACGGCGATCTACGCGGGGAACCCCAGCTGGTCTTCCAGCAACGGGCAGTACGACACCGTCAATTCGTACAATCTCCGTCCGACCCGCCAGGTCGGCGACTACGACAATTACGCATCCCGTCACAAAGGCTTTCCGCCCATCCTGTATCTCGACGGGCATGTGGACGCTTCCAGTCTCCTGAACACGATCCAAGGTAAGAACTGGAACAACATGAAGAACTGGACTGAGACCGCAAATGGACGCTGGTCGGACGATCCCGAGCTGAAATAACCCGGATTCGCCTTTCCCGAGGAAGAGCGGCATATGAAGAATCAGAGTATTCTGCCCCGTCTTCTGCTCAATATCCTGCTGATTCTGAACATCATCGCCTACATCTGGGCGGATGCGAAAGACCTGTTTACGCTCCAATTTGTCCTGGGGATCGTCCTGCTTGCACAGATCGTCTTCCGGTGGCGCTGGTTGGGACCGAAACTTTGACGTGAGATCGAATCCAGGCAGCCGCCCGGTTTTCGTTCCCGAGGATGTCAACGTCCACGTTTTTTTATGCCCTTTTTCAGGAATAAACGTGGCGGCCATGCAGGACAGCACGGAACGATTCCGCCTGACCTTTTTTATGTCGGGATTTCATGTTCCCGTTTTGTTCTACGACGGCAAAAAGAGACTTCCGCCCACTGCTTCGGCAGATTTTGGAAAAAGGTCAGAACTTCAGCTTGTATTGTCCGCCAAGTGTCATTGCGTTTGACTCGTTCAGGAAATAGTCATCGGAAAGAATAGAGTTTTCGCTTCTGGTAAATGAGCTGTTCAAATTCATAAGGGAAAGGACCAGATCAAACAGCAAATCTCCCGTAAATACTCGACCTGCAGCACGTTTCAGCTGTCCCTCAAGTTCAGGTTTTTTTGCCAGACAATCCGGTGAGACATAGAGCCAGAAAGGGATTTCCGTCATCACCTGCGTAAAGACTTCCAGGCGTGGATCATGCGCAAGACCGTTCGCGATGTCTTCAGAATGGTCCGAAAGATAAAGAATGGCGGAAGCGTTCCGATCATGGAAATAATCGAACAGTTGTTTCAGGACCAAATCGTTGTAGCAAACGCTTTTGACATAACTGGAAAGCGTTGAATCGACCATATAGTCCGGAGGGATGACATCCGAATAAGGGGCATGGCTTCCCATAAGCTGAATCACGATCAATTCCTTTTGATCAAGCCGATCCGGAAGAAACGGCAGAAGATCCGCATCCGTGATCATGTGATCAATCCGGCTGCGGACCATAGGCAAACTGAATTGATGCTGAGCCGATCCTGCCAGGACCGCCGTGGGAGAATCCAGAAACAGAGAATTCCCTTGAGCCGTAAACCAGCGAGTCGTAAAACCATTGTATCGAGCAACATCAAACAGAGAAACCGAATTGTCGAGTCTTTTATCCTGATTGTCATATTGATTCTGATTCGTCAACATGTATGCCATGCAGCGAATCGTTTGCGCATAAGCGGAAAAAGGTCGTTGAAACACGGTCAGGGAATAGCGTTCTTTCAGCTCCTTCTGAAATGGCGTTGTATCGTATTCATCATAGTCGTAAAGACTCATATAATGGCGATTAAGAGACTCGCCGACAATAATCACATACACACCTTCCGCGGAAGGATTGAGCGGCTCGTTCCGGAACTGCTCCTGAAGGAATGCTTCATAATTGGCACGGGTCTTTTTGAATTCTCGATTTTCCTTGAAATATGAAATCGGACTTGCAATCAATTTGAACATATTGGAGGAATAAAGACTTTTGCCCGCCACTATTTCTGTTGAAACGAAAAATATGACGGAACACGCCAACAACGACAGGCAGAATATGGACTTTCTGCGATTCCACATGTATTTGAACGGGAAATGATTCAAAACCAGCACAAGCGAGAAAGCAACGATTGTCAGAGTCAGAAGCAGATACCGATGGTTCAGCCTTGAAAAATACCCTCTTGCCTCATCATAGTTGGTTTGGCATATCGCCATGATCGCATTGTAGTCCAATGAAATATTGCCTGAAAGAGTGTTGAAAAAAACAAGGAGAAAAAAGAGAAACAGGAATCCGGTCCATATCCTCCAGATGATTATCATTCCCCATTTCACATATTTGTTGATGGACAATCCTTTCTCCAATGCGATGTCAATAAGAAGAAAAATCGCGCCTAAAGAAAAATATAAGAAAAACTGCGACAGGGAATAAGCCATATTCTTGTGTTGGCTGTTGAAATAATCCGCCGCAAAAACAGTGTAAGGAAGCAAAAGACAAACAGAATGGCGAAGATATGCGGATACCCGTAAAGGAATTATCGACTCTGTTGCAGACCAAAGGATGATAGCTGCCAATGATAGGATGATCGTTGTCGGATACAGAGCCGAATCTTTTTTATGAAATTCAATGTAGCAGAAAAAATAAAGAAGAAGATTGAATGATAAATAAACAAAGAACGGGACGCGACGTCGCAAAAAAAGCTTGAAGTCGAGTTTTATAACATCCCACAACTGGAGATGGACAGTTTTTTTATGCGTTTTCATGAAATGCCCTTTCTGCCTACAAATCTTTTTTCTTGATACTATACCATCTTTTCAAAAAAATACAAACCGTTTTTTAGAAGCAAAGAAAAAGTTTCTAAGGATTTAAGCTCACAAAAAGTGATTTGACTATTTCTTCTGAAGTGCGGTAATTGTCAAACAGATCAACAATTCGCTACTGGCAGCGTGCATATATTATACCCCAGATGGATTCAGGAATCGTAAATCACGCAAGTCGGCACGGCAGGATCGCCATGCGTTTCCTTTTCAATCGTCAATAATAATTATTTGCAAGAAAAATCAGGTGCGGATTTGATTTTTTGAAAAAGTGTGTTATATTCTAAAGCTAAAATTTTAATAAAAACAATCCGGACTCCATTTCCGATGAAGCTCCAAGCGAAAGGTTTCGCCATGAAACGCCCCGTCTCCCGTCATTTCACCCTCATCGAGCTGCTGATCGTGATCGCGATCATCGCGATCCTCGCCGCCATCCTGCTTCCCGCGCTGCGTTCCGCCAAGGAAGCGGCGAAGCGGGCGCAGTGCCTCGCCAACGAGAAGAACATCGGCTTGTATGTGCAGCAGTACGCGCTGGAAAACAAGCAGTCGATCAGCGTGCTTTCCAACTGGAAGACCTGGTACCATGACATCCTGAAAGCCAACGGCGGCATTCAGGACGGCAAGGAGAGCTCCAACGACTACATGCATCCCGACCTGAAGACGCGCGGAAAATGCCTTACCGCCGCGGGCCTCGGCATGTCGAAAGTCTTCCACTGCCCGGCGGACTCGACGGGCGGGACCGCCAGCTATGCGCGCAACGATCCGACCGGCGGCGGCACCATGCGCTGGACGAATTCCAGCACGCCCGACACGGGCGCAAGGATCGTGTCGAGCCGTCTTGTCAGCTTCAAGAACCCGTCCGACCTCATCGTGGTCACGGACCGCTGGGACGAATCCCACATCCCCGGCCAGGCATGCAACGAGGGCAGCGGAGTCCGTTCCGCGGCTGAAAACGACACGACCAACGCGTTCCATCTCCGCCGCGAAGCCGACGTCGGCGTCGAGGGCGACCGCAAGACCGTCGGACGCCACAAAGGCGACGCCCCGATCCTTTTCGTCGACGGCCACGTCACTGCCAGGGACTATCTCCAGACGATCCCCAAGGAGTATCACCCCACGAGCTCCACGGACATGGGCAACCTGAAAAAGCTGAACTGGGTCGGCTATGCCGTCGGCAGCTGGACCGACGAGCCCACGAAGAAACAGTGACACCCCCGCGGACGATTCGGCCGCGTTCATTTCCCCCCTCGCCAGCCGCTTCCGGCTCAGCGGGGCTTGCTTTTTCCGTTTGTCCGGGATTGTCCATTGACAGGGTGTTTTTTCCGAAAAAAACGCGGGGGGCGGTTTGCTTTTTTGAAAAAGGCGTGTTATAGTGAAAGATGAAAGACATTCAACCACAACCGAGACTCCATTTTGATGAAGCCGCCCCCACAATCAGAAAGGATTCCGTCATGAAACGCCCCGTCACACGGTTCTTCTCCCTCATCGAGCTGCTGATCGTGATCGCGATCATCGCGATCCTGGCAGGCATCCTGTTCCCAGCCATGCGTTCCTCCAGGGAAGCGGCGAGAAAAGCCCAGTGCCTCACCAACCAGAAAAATATCTGCGTGTATGTCCACAATTATGCGCAGAACAACAACCGGTCGGTCAGCGTGCTGTCGAACTGGCAGACCTGGTACCGCGACCTGATCTACGAAAACGGCGGCTTCAATGGTGACAGCAAGCCGAGCAACGGCTATCTTACGCCCGACAAAAATGGCGAATACAAGTACCTGAACAGCGTCGGCCTCGCCATGGCGAAGGTCTTCAGGTGCCCCAGCGATGTCTCCATCCGCGAGGGCGCCCTTGCCAGCTACGGCCGCAACGACCCGCAGACCGGCGGCACGCTGAAATACAAGGAGGGGACAAACGGACGAAGCACAGGCGACGCTCTCCGCGACCCCCGCCTCGTCAATTGCCGCATGAGCGACATCAACCGGCCCTCCGACCTCATCCTCGCCGCCGACCACTGGGGAAAGACGCACCGACCCGGCGAAGGCGAAAACAGCGAGGAATACGAGTCGAACAACGTGTACCACCTGCGTCTCCGCGAAGGCGATACCAGTATCGGCGACCTCGGCGGCAAGCGCGACGATGTGTCCCGTCACAGAGGCGCCCCGCCGATCGTCTTCATCGACGGTCACGTGACCGCGGTCGACTACAAGAAGACGATCCCGCCGCGTTTCTTCGACGACCTCAAGGACTACAACAAGGGCCTCGGCTGGCAGGGACGCGCGGTCGGCAGCTGGTCCGACTCCGAAATCGTGAAGAAATAAGTCGCGTCACCTCATTTTGCCTCAAAAAGTTTGAGCCGCCCGGAGTTGATCCCGGACGGCTCTTTTGTATCTTGAAAATGTGTTGTCAGTTCATTGTGCCGAGGAGGGGATTCTTTGAGCCCAGACAGGCACACCGTTCTCCGTGAGTCCGGTGAAGAACACGGTCTGGCATTTCCGGTCCTGGTCCCAGCCGTAGGCGCACGTGCCTTTTGCCTTCACGCCGCCGGGGAGCTCCACGGTCATGGAGATGCCGTTCGGATAGAGCTCGGCGCCGAACTTCCCGCCGTCCTTCGTTCTGCCGTCGAAGTAGCCTATGATGGAATTCTCCGGGTCCAGCGACCACTTGCCGTCGCCCTCGATGGTCCCGTCCTTTTTGAGCGTGTAGATCGTCGATTCGTCGATGCGCCGGAATGTGGTGTCGTCCGTGACGCTGAAGACGATGAAATCCCATTGCGCGGACTCGCCGGAATTCGTGATGCTTTCTTTCGTGACGATATTGTCTTTTTTTCCGAGGGGCTCTGATTTCGTTCCGATATACAGGTCCTCGCCGCCGTACAGGCAGGGCGAGAGCAGCGGCCAGGCGTCCTCCGACCAGAAGACCCGCCGCAGTCCGACGAACGACCCGGGCACGCCCTGCCACTTGCTGTTGCTGCCGAACATCAGGCTGAAGCAGTCCGGCGGCCGGATGCCGTCATCGGGGGTGTAGAAAAGCGTGGTGTGTCCGGTCCCGACCCAGCCCGCGCCGGTCGATTTCCAGCGGTACGGCCCGATGAGCTTGGTACCGTTCACTTCCTCGGGGCCCTGTTTCTCCTGGTCGTACATCAGCGGTTTGCCGTTGTAGTCCAGATACGGACCATCGACGTCTTTCGAGCGGCCGACGCGCACGTGGTAGGTCCAGTCCAGCCGGTCGTAGGAGACGAAGAGATAGTAATACTCTGTGGCATCGTTATAGACGATGCTCGCGCCCTCGATGCCGTAGGCGGAGAACTTCTCCCCGCTCACGCTGGTCGTCGGGTTGCCCTGGAATCCGTCCTGCTCGTAGACTTTCTCGTAACCTCGGCTGGCGATGGTCCTGCCGTGCGTGCCGGGGTGGAGGAGCTTCGAGGGATCCTTCGGGTCGAGCTCCACGATGGCGATTCCGCCGAAGAACGAGCCGTAGATCATCCAGAGGCGGCCGGCCTGGTCCTTGAAGACCGTCGGGTCGATGGCGTTGTACAGCTTGCCGTCGCCGGTGCGCGTGTGGATCAGCTGGCCGCAGTCTTCCCAGCCTTTGTCGAGCACGGCGCTCTTCGCGCAACCGATGAACGAATTTCTCGTGCCGTAGGCGGAGCAGGAATAGTACAGATAGTAGGTCTTGTCCGCGTCGTTGTAGTAGATGCACGGCGCCCAGAACGGCTGGTTGGTGCCGAGGCGGTAGTTGTTCGCGCCGGGCGCGCGTTCGGTCAGGAACTCGTATTCGCCCCTGTCGTCGATCTTCACGGCGTTGAACTCGTAGTTCCAGCCGCGCGGCCCGAAGTTCAGGATCTTCGGCGCGTTCTCCCGCGCGAAGACTTTCCCGACGTCCTTCCAGTTCACCAGGTCGTCCGACTGCCAGATCGTGATGCCCTGTCCGCGGACGTCCGTGCCGACCGCGAAATAATGCTCCTTCCCGTCGGAGCCGAGTCCCCAGATCATTTCCTCGTCGTGCGTGGGGCCGCACATCCCGGCGGTGCGCGGGCCGTTCTTGTTTACCTTGAATTCGAGCACTGGCTCCGCGGCGAAGAGCGAACAGGCGAGGGCGGCGGCGAGGAGCGAAGCAGTCAGAACGGTTTTGAATGGCATAGTGAAAACCTTTCTTTTATGGGAGAACGGAAGCGTTCATTGGTTGCTTTTTATAGTCTTTTTGAGCTCGGCGAGCGTTTTGGCTTCCGGGCGGTTTCTGTACCAGTCGTCGAGCGGGTAGCAGCCGGAGATGAACCCGGCGCGCGGTGCGTTGGTGCAGTCGCCGAACGTGCGGCAGACGCAGGCGCGGCGCAGGGGGCGTCCGGCGAGGACGTCGGCGCAGAATCCGGGGTAGGCGAGCGCCATGCGCCCGATCCCGACGAAATCCGTGAGGCCGTTCGCCACGGCGTATTCGGCGGCGTGAGGGAGATATTCCTGAAGCGCGGTGTAGCCGGAACCGACCACAAGCAACCCGGGGCAGAGCTCGCGCAGGCGCCGCACGGCTTCGATGTGAAGCCACACGCTGCGGAGCGGGTCGTGCGGCGGCAGATAGCCGTCGGAGACCGGGTAGAACGCCGGGCGCTGGATGTGGACGCAGTAGTACGGGCTGCCGATGGTCGCGCAGATCATCTTCACGCCGAGCGAACACATGAGCTTGACGAGCGCGACCGTATCTTTCAGGTCCGGGTCCATTGCGAGGCCGTCGTCCGCGCCGCCGAACGCGTAGGGGTAGGGGCCGGTCCAGTCCATCGGGACGCCGACGCCGTCCGCGCCTTTCACGAACGGGCGGAGGTCGAAGATGCTGACGCGCGAGGAGAGATCCAGCCCGGGACAGCGTTTCGCGATGCCGGCGGCGATCTCGCGGAAGAAGCGAGTGCGGTTTTCGAACGAGCCGCCGAACGGGCCGGGCCGGTCATATGCGGTGAGGAATTCGTGTCCGAGGTAGCCGTGCGCCAGCTTCACGTCCACGAAATCGAACCCGACGTCCTGCGCGAGCTCGGCTGCGCGGATGAAATGCGCGATGATGTCCGCGGCTTCGTCGTCCGAGACCACGTTCGCCGCCGTGTTGTGAAACTTTTTGTCGAGCAGCGGATGGGCGTACGCGGTCTTCGAGGCGAGCACGCGGTCGTCGTCCGGGTGGGAGAACCGCCCGGAATGCGTGAGCTGAAGCCCGATGCGCAGATCGGAATCCGTGCCGAAGCGTTCGCGGTGCGTCCGCCTCATTTCCGCGCAGAGCCTTTTCAGCGCGCCGGCGGTATGGCCGGCGACGAGGAGCTGGCGCGTGTTGCTGCGCCCGGACGGCATCACGGCGGCTGCCTCGGTCCCGTAAATAAGCTTGGCGCCGCTCGACGCGAACCGGATCCAGCGGCGGCGCGTGAACTCGGACGGCGTGCCGTCGCGCTCGCAGTCCCAGCCCTCCATCGGCAGGATCGCCCAGCGGTTGCCGATCGCGCCAAGCGGTTTCGCGAGCGCGGATTCTCCGGCGGGCGGGAGTTCGGCGATGCCGATGGGGATATTCGAGGCGGCGAGGTGCGCGCGGAATTCATCGGGCGTGCGGAACGAGGCGGGCTTCGGGTATTGCATGGATCAGTCTCCCGGCGAGGTCTGGTAAATGCGTTTTTCGCGGCAGGCTTTCCAGACGGTCTCGAACCAGCCGTCCGTTTCCGGGATCGGGCGGCACGGGACGCGGCGGATCTCCGTCGAACCGTCCGGCGACGCTGTGATCTCCTGGACCGAGGCGCGGAACAAACGGTCCTCGTCCGCGATCCTGAACGGCAGTTTGTCATGGACCGGGTGCCCGTCGGGCGTAAGCACGACCGAACCGCCGCGCGAGCCCACGCCAGCCTCGACCTGTTCGAGCATGGCGGCGAGGTAGACGGCGGCGGCGAAGACGAGGTTGCGCGTGCGGAGGCGTTCGGAGAGTACGGCGGATGATTCGGACGCGAGCCCGTCGTTGAGGAGTCGTGCGAGCTGATTGCGCGTTTCCTGCAAGGCGGTTTCCAGATCGTCTTTTCTCCTCAAAAACGCCCCGGACCTGCTCATGCGCGCCTGCATGATCTCGCGCTCCTCTTTCCAGTCGAAGAACGTCCCTCTGCCTGTTTTTTCGAGGATCGCCTCCTTTAGTTCCTGCGCGGCGGAGTTGAACGGTGCGTCAAACGATCCGTCGGGCTCAGCATACACCGCGGCGATGTATTCCGCAGCGCGGAACGCTCCGACCTGGCCCGCATTGAGCGCGGAGCCGCCGGGCCGGATCACGCCGTGCGAACCGTTGACCTCGCCGACAGGGAAAAGATGGCGGATGTTCTCGGATTCCCACCAGAGATTTGCCGCGAGTCCGCCGTTGTTGTGCTGGGCGCACACGGCGATCTCCAGCGGCTCGGTTGCGAGGTCGATCCCGTGCGTCCGGTACAGCTCCGCTGCGGGCGCGTTCATCTGCAGGAGGCGTTCCAGCGGAGTGCGCCCCGTGCAGCCGCTTTTCGCCAGATATTCACGCGTTTCCCGCGAAAGCGAAGCGATATCGAGGTCGGCGGGATCGGTGCGGTAGTCCAGCCAAACGCGGCGTCCGCGGAGCTCGGTTTCCACGTAGACCATGAGGTCGATGAGCGAGGAGCCCGGCACGTGAACGGCGGCGAACGGCCATTGGTAGCCCTTCAGGAACACCGCGTCCTCCAGCGTGCGGACATCGCCGAAATATTCGCGCAGGAATTCGCGTTCGTCCTCGCCGTTTGCGTCGGTGGAGATGAAGCGCGGCAGGACCTGCATGTAGCTGCCGGAGACGTTCCATCGGAATTTCAGCGACGCCAGCCCGAACTGCGATTCCGGCAGGTTCCGGGCGGTCGCCCCCGCTTCAAGCGCCACGCCGATGCCGCCAGTGTGGACGGCAGGGTACACGCTGCGCGCGTACAATCCGCCGGGGCCGCCCGTCGCGAACACCACGTTCTCCGCGCGGATGAATTCAAGGCTGTCCGAAATGTTCTCCGTTTTGCGGTTCACGAGCGCGGCGCCGACGCACCGCCGGGCGCCGCCATTGTCCTCCGCCGTAAGCAGACGGAAGACCACGCGGTCCTCCAGCACGGGGATGCCACGCGCTTGCACCTCATCAATGAGGCGCAGGCACATGTCGCGCGAGGTATGCGGGCCGCAGCTGGTGGCGCGGCGTTTCGGGTCGTGATCGGTCTTATAGCCGATGTATTGCCCGAATTCGTCGTGGGGGAACGGGACGCCGAGCGCGGTCAGATGGGCGAACGCCTGCTGGGAGACGGCGGCTTCCACGAGCGCGAGGTCGCCGTGGACCGCGCCTCCGGCGAAGAGGTCGCGCGCCAAAAGGGCAGGGGAATCCGGTTCCGCGCCGTACATGCCGAGCTTGTAATAGGTCTGCTTGTCGCTGCCGGTGTTGATGGACGTCCCCATGCGGAGCCCCTCGGAACAGATCAGGACGTCGGTCACGCCGAGCGCGTGCAGCCTGACGGCGGCGCAGAGCCCCGCGGCACCGCTCCCGATCACGAGCGTATGGACGCGGCGCGTGTTCACAGCCTCACGACCTCCAGTCCGCCGCCGACGTTCACGATCTGTCCGGTGGAGTAGCCGATGTCACCGCGCAGCATCATGGCGACGGCTTTCGCGACGTCCTCGGGGTATCCCCAGCGCGGCTGGAGCGTGAGCCCCTCGGCGATGAGCCTGTCATATTTTTCTTTTACGCAGGCGGTCATGTCCGTGGCGATGACGCCGGGGCGGATCTCGTACACGTTCACGCCGTATTGCGCCATTTCGACGGCGAACAGCTGAGTCACCATCGCGACTCCGGCTTTCGAGATGCAGTATTCGCCTCGGTTCGTGCTGACGACCGTGGCGGAACAGCTTCCGATGTTCACGATCACGCCGCTCTTCTTTTCGGCGAAATGCCGCGCGACGAGCTGGGACAGGAAAAGCGTGCCTTTCAGATTGATTCCGATCACGTAATCGAAGCTTTCCTCGCTCATCTCAAGCAGGTCCGCGCGCACTTTCGGGGCGACTCCGGCGTTGTTCACCAGCGCGTCGATGCCGCCGAAATCATTCAGAATGGCGTCGACCGTCCTCTTCCGGTCGTCCGCTTTCGAAATATCGCAGACATAGTAGCGGGCGGCGACGCCGTACTTCCGCGCGATCTCAGCGCATTGGGTGTCCCCGTCGGCCTGCGGCTTCCGCGCCAGAATAGCGACGTCCCAGTTTTCCGAGGCGAGTTTTTCCGCGACGGCCGCGCCGATGCCGCGTCCCCCGCCCGTGATGACGGCGGTCTTTCCCATGGATGGCTCCTTGTTTTTCCGTGTGAAAATGACTTGCGCAAACATGCAGTAATATAGTTTGCCCGGCGGGAAAAATCAAGAGGAAAAACGGCATCGGAAAAAAGTATTTGAAAATCGAAACAAATAATTGTGAAAAAATGGCAATCAGAGGTTGAAAAAAGGCGAAAACGTGCTATCTTTCTTAGAAATAATTTTCTCTTGATCCACTCTTAGATTTAGGAAAAACGAATGGATTTACTGCAAACCAAAGGCATTGAGAAGCAATTCCTTGGGGTCAAGGCGCTCAAAGGCGTCGATTTCTCGGTGAAGTCCGGCGAAATCCACGCGCTCATGGGCGAGAACGGCGCTGGAAAAAGCACTCTCATCAAGATCATCACGGGCGTTTATCCCGCTTCCGCCGGGACCGTATATTTCAACGGGAAAGAGTGCAAGTTCCGCTCCCCGCTGGACGCGGAACACGCCGGCATCAGCACCGTGTACCAGGAAGTGAACCTGCTGCCCGACCTGTCCGTCGCGGAAAACATCTGCATCGGCCGCGAGCCGCGGACGAAGCTCGGCTTCATCGACAAGAAAGAGCGCAAAGTGCAGGCACGCAAGGCGCTTGCCCGCCTCGACATCGACATCAACGTCGGCGAGAACCTCTCCAGTTACTCCATCGCCATCCAGCAGCTCGTGGCAATCGCCCGCGCCCTGGACGTGGACTGCAAGCTGCTCATCCTCGACGAGCCGACCTCCAGCCTCGACGAAAACGAGGTGAAAGAACTCTTCAAGGTCATGAAGAAGCTCCGCGAAGAGGGCATGGCGATCATCTTCATCACGCACTTCCTCGACCAGGTCTACGAAGTCAGCGACCGCATCACCATCCTGCGCGACGGCCAGCTCGTCGGTTCCTACGACGCCAAGGACCTCCCGCGCATCGAAATGGTCGCCAAGATGATCGGCAAGACCCCGGACGAGATCAACCAGATGCAGGCCGGGATCGTCAAGAACACCAAGTTCGGCGACGTCGTCTACGAGGCGAAGAACATCGGCTGCACCGGGACCATCAGCCCGGTCGACGTGAGCGTCCGCGCCGGCGAACAGCTCGGCCTCGCCGGCCTCCTCGGTTCCGGCCGCTCCGAGATCGCGCAGATCATCTTCGGCGTCGATCCCCACGATTCCGGGACCATGACCATGTGCGGCAAGTCCGTGAATTTCAATTCCCCGCAGAAAGCGGTGAAAGCGAAAGTCGCCCTGATCGCCGAAGACCGCAAGGTCACCGGCATCATCCCCGACCTCACCATCCGCGAGAACATCATCCTCGCGCTCCAGGCGTCGAACGGCATGTGGAAGAACATGACGCTGAAGCAGCAGGAGGAGATGGCTGAGAAATACATCAAGCTGCTCCGCATCAAGACCCCGAGCGGCGAACAGCTCATCAAGCACCTCAGCGGCGGCAACCAGCAGAAAGTCCTCATCGCGCGCTGGCTCGCCACCAATCCCAAACTCCTGATCCTCGACGAGCCCACGCGCGGCATCGACGTCGGCGCCAAGGCCGAGATCGAGGCCCTGACCCAGCAGCTCTGCGGCGAAGGCATGGCCGTCATCTTCATCAGCTCCGAACTTGAGGAAGTCGTCCGCGACTGCGACCGCGTGATCGTGCTCCGCGACCGCAAGAAAGTCGGCGAAGTCGCCGGAGAGGACATCTCCCTCAAGAACGTCATGAAACTCATCGCAGGTTAAGGGCCCCCGGACACTATGAATAAGACATCGAACAAATTCCGCCATCTCGTATGGCCCCTTGTCTCGCTCGCTTTGCTTCTGCTTTTCAATGCGATCTTCACCGACAACTTCTTCAAAATCGAGATCAAGAAACAGGATACCGTGAAGGAAGCGGTCCAGCTCCCGTCCGTTCCCGACGAACTCACTGTTCCGGCAGAGGAAGCCGCCGCGCAGGCCGAAGCAGCTGTCGAGGCTCCCGCCGAGCAAACTCCTGCCGCGCAGGCTCCCGCCGAACAACAGACCCCCGCCAAGGAAGACAAAGGCGTCTCCATTTTCGGTTACTACCTGTACGGTACCCCGATCGATATCCTGAACCAGGGCTCGAAAGTCATGGTGCTGGCGATCGGCATGACGCTCGTGATCGCCACGGGCGGCATCGACATCTCGGTCGGCGCCGTGATGGCAATCGCAGGCGCGATCGCCGCGCTCCTGATCTCCCTGCTTGACGCGGGCAATTGTCCCGGCGCCTCCATGGGACCCGCATTCTACTGGATCATCCCGGTCATCGCCGCGCTCGCGCTGGCGACGCTCGCCGGATTCTGGAACGGCATGCTGGTGGCGGGCTTCGGCATCCAGCCCATGGTCGCCACACTGGTCCTGATGGTCGCGGGCCGCGGCGTGGCGCAGCTGATTACCGACGGCCAGATCATCACGTTCGACAACCCCGGGCTGGTGTTCCTCTGCAACGGCCACGCGCTCTTCCTGCCGTTCTCGGTGTGGATCGTCGTTTCGATGTACGTCGTGGCGGGGCTGCTGACACGCAAGACCGCGCTCGGGCTCTTCATCGAATCTGTCGGCAACAACGAACGCGCCAGCCGTTACGCCGGCATCGAGGCACGCCGCATCAAATGGCTCACCTACGTGATTTGCGGATTCTGCGCGGGCGTCGCCGGTCTCCTCGCGGCATCCAACATCAAGTGCGCCGACTCCAACAACGCCGGCCTCTACCTTGAACTCGACGCCATCCTCGCCACCGTGATCGGCGGCACCTCCATGGCGGGCGGACGCTTCTTCCTCTCCGGCTCGCTGGTCGGCGCCATCCTGATCCAGACGCTGACGACCACGATGTACATGAAGAACGTGAGCCCGGCGATCGTCGCCGTGCCGAAAGCCATGGTGGTCATCATCGTGTGCCTGCTGCAGTCGCCGGTCTTCCGCGCGAAAGTCCTTTCCATCTTCGCCTCGAAGGCAGCGAAAGGAGGCGTCCAATGAAAAAGTTCAGAATCCCGATGCGGTACGTGCCGATTTCCGCCACGATCCTCGTTTTCTTCGCCGTCTACCTGATCGGCATCTTCTCGTTCGATAATTTTGGTTCCCCGAAGGTCTTCCTCGACCTCTTCCTCGACAACGCCTACCTCGGCATCGCCGCGATCGGCACCGCTCTGGTGATCCTGACGGGCGGCATCGACCTCTCGGTCGGCTCCATCATCGCCTTCACCAGCATCCTGATCGCGAAAATGGTCTCCACGGGCTGCAACGCGGTGTTCGCCATCGCGCTTGCGCTCGTGATCGGCATTCTGTTCGGCATGCTGCAGGGCTGGCTGATCCACTGCTTCAGCCTGCCGCCGTTCCTCGTGACGCTCGCCGGCATGTTCTTCATCCGCGGCTGCGGCTTCATCGTGAGCGAGGAATCCATCCCCATCCAGAACGACCCGGTGTTCAACTTCATCCAGAACGACCTCACGATCAAGCTCGGCAAGGGCCTGAACCTCCGCTTCATCGTGATTCTTTACATCGTCCTGCTGATCATCGCCATCATCTTCTCCCAGCGCACGCGCGCCGGACGCAGCATCTACGCCATCGGCGACAACGAGCTCGCCGCCACGCTGATGGGCATCCCGGTCGGCCGCACCAAGATCATGACCTACACGATCGCCGGGTTCTGCTCCGCGCTCGCGGGCGTGGTCTACGCCATCTACCTGAAAGCCGGCAACCCGCTGAACTGCGTGGGCCTGGAAATGGACGCCGTCGCGGCGGTCGTCATCGGCGGCACGCTGCTTACCGGCGGCGTCGGCTATGTCTTCGGCTCGCTCTTCGGCGTGCTCGTCCTCGGTTTGATCCAGACGCTCATCATCTTCGACGGGCGCATCAACTCCTGGTGGACCCGCATCATCGTCGGCCTCCTCGTGCTCGCGTTCATCTTCATGCAGAACCTGATCACGAAGATCTCCAAGTCCAAATCGAAATCCCATTGACCGTTTTACACCTACCAACAACACAAGAAAGGCAAGCAACATGAAAAAGTTTGCAACCATCGTCATGATCGCCGCAGCCGCCGCGCTCCTCGCCACCGCGTGCTCCAAGAGCGACAGCTCCAAGATCAAAGTCGGTTTCTCCCAAGTCGGCGCGGAAAGCGACTGGCGCAAGGCCAGCACCGAGTCCATCAAGGGCGAAGCCGCCAAGCGCCCGAACATCGACCTGACGTTCTCCGACGCCCAGCAGAAGCAGGAAAACCAGATCAAGGCCATCCGCAACTTCATCAGCAAGGGCGTGGACGTGATCTCCTTCTCGCCCGTTGTCGCCACCGGTTTTGAAGACGTCCTGAAGGAAGCCAAGGAAGCCGGCATCCCGGTCGTCCTTTTCGACCGCGCTGTTGACGTGTCCGAACCCGGCCTCTATGTCAGCTTCATCGGCTCCGACTTCGTGGAAGAAGGCCGCCGCGCCGGCCGCTGGGTCCTCGAGAACGTCGGTGAGAACGCCAACGTCGCCGAGCTCGTCGGCACCGTCGGCTCCGCCCCCGCCATCGACCGCAAGAAAGGCTTTGAGGAGATCATCAAGGATCACCCCGGCATCAAGATTATCAAGTCCCAGAGCGGCGACTTCACCCGTGCCAAAGGCAAGGAAGTCATGGAATCGTTCCTGAAGTCCCCGGAAGCCGACCAGATCAACGTCCTCTTCGCGCATAACGACGACATGGCGCTCGGCGCCATCCAGGCCATCGAAGAAGCCGGCAAGAAGCCCGGCAAGGACATCATCATCATCTCCATCGACGGCGTCAAGACCATGTTCGAAGCCATCCTCGCCGGCAAGGCCAACTGCACGGTCGAGTGCAACCCGCTCATCGGCGCACAGCTCTTCGACGTGATCGAGAAGATCCAGGCTGGCGAAACCGTTCCCGCCCGCATCCCCTCGCAGGAAGGCGTGTTCGACTCCAAGAACATCACCCAGGAAGTCGTCGACGGCCGCAAGTATTGATCGGCTGACAACGGCCTGAACGAACCGGCTGTCCGGTTCGTCAGTCATTGATCCTGAACCGGGAAGGCCCAGCGCTTTCCCGGTTTTTTCGCGTTTTTTTCCGGCAGGCGGATTGTTTTTTCGCCTGCGCGGTGTATGGTAAAGGAAAAACCTGTTCCGTTCCCTAACGCCACTCCAACCGGGAGTCCCTGACATGAAACGTTTTCTCCTCGCCGCTCTCCTCGCTTCCGCCTCGTTCGCACTTGCCGCCGCCGATATCTACATGGCGGGCGACTCCACCATGCAGACCTACCGCGGCAACTATGCCCCGCAGCAGGGCTGGGGACAGCGCATGCAGGAACTCGTGAAAGACGGCGTGAAGGTCAACAACCGCTCCATCGGCGGGCGCTCCACGAAGAATTTCAAGGCGGAAGGGCGCTGGGCGAACCTCATCCGCGAGGTCAAAAAGGGCGACTTCGTGATCATTCAGTTCGGGCACAACGACGGCACGAAGGACAAGCCGGAACGCTACGCCGACCCGAAGACCGAGTACAAGGATAACATGAAACAGTTCGTCGAGGACGTCCGCAAGGCGGGCGGCATCCCCGTGATCGCCACGTCCATACCGTTCGGCATCTACCTGGAGGACGGCAAGCTGAAGCCTCCGGGATTCCTGAATCCGTATCTGCAATCCGCACGCGAGGTCGCCGCCGAGACGAAGTGCAACCTGGTTGACCTGTACGCCTACGCCGACAAGGAGCTGAATGCCGCGGGCGAGAAGAAAGGCACGTCGCTGTACCTGGTCCTGAATCCCGGCGACTACCCGAATTTCCCCGAGGGCAAATCCGACCGCTGCCACATCTGTTTCCGGGGCGCACTCTTCTATGCGAAAGCGTTCGCCCTGCTCGCGAAACAGAACAAGCTTCCCATCGCCGAACTTTTCAAAGAGTCCGATGTGTCTCCGATGGACGCCGCACTGAACGCGGAGGATATTTACATCGTCAAAAAGGATGAGGCGAAAGCTGAGGCAAATGCCTCAACTGAAGCAGTGCCTGGCTCCGCTCCGGCACAAGACGAGGTAAAGCCGGACGGGAAGGAGACTGCGGCGAAGCCGTGATACAGCTCCATTTTCGCGAAAAAAAAGCCGCTTTGCTTGATTTTATACCTATTTGGCTGTATAATATCAGTGGATAAAAATGTAATACCGGATATTCCGAATGCTGTTCTGGAGAATAGATTTGAAACGCTTGTTTCTTAAACTCGTTTTGATAATGTCCGTGCTGAGCACGGTATGGGCGGCGTTTTCCGTTGGAACGGAGGCCGGCGCCGCGGAAGTGAATCTGCTGGACGTTCCGTCGCGTTTCCGCAGGATCGCGGTTCTGTTTTCCGCGGATACGACGAAGGAAGACCGCGACGCGTTCCTCGCCGGATTGGAAGAGGCGAGGCTCCGGCATCAGCAGGATTATCGCGAGATATTCCGGAAATGGCGCGAATCCGCGCCTGTGAAGCCGGAGAGTAAAGAACAGACCGGGCAGGGAACGGCATCGGGAGGGGCCTCGGGGGCCCGAAACCTTACGGAGCACGACGTCGAACGCGAGGTCCACCACAATCCGTGGTTCCTCGATGTCGTGGACGTGCTGATGAGCAGCACGGAAGAGATGAACCCGTTTCATGACGATTCCAGAGAAGGCAAGTCTTCGCGCTTTTGGGATTTGAACTCCGTCGTTCGCAGACCGCAGTGGAACGAGGGATACGATGCGCTGATCGTGGTCGCTTCGGACGAGCTCGCCGCCGAAACGACGCGCCTGATCCGGCACAACGTTTTCGGCAGTCCTCCGCAGTATCGGCTGGCGGTCCTGCTCGCCGGTGTGTCGTCGTTCGACGAATCGGTCCGCGAGCCTGAGATGATCGGCGGCGCGCTCGAGCCTGCGAAGGCCCCGTACGCGTTCGCCATCAAGAATACGGCAGACCCGTGGCCGAACACGGACCTGGCGCTGGCGGCGTTTCCGAAGACGAAGAAAGTCATCCTGCTGACGCCGGAAAAACTCTGGAACGACGAAAAAGAAACCGCGTTCCGTGCGAAGCTCGGTCCCGGGAAGACGCTGAAGACCATCCTGATGCCGGAGATCCCGAAACGTGACGTGACCGAGGCGGACATCGAGGAGATGATGGACAAGTTCGCGGCGTCCGTCAAGGCGGAGATCCAGCCGGACACGGTCATCGTCTCGATGTCATCGGTCGAAACGGGGCAGGACCCCGTTTCGTGGCTGCCCGCCAAGTTCAGCGCCTGCCCGGTTTTCGCCGACACGATGCCGGCCCGCCCGTCCTCGGTCGGCGGCTTCTGCCGTTCCATGGAGAAGCTCGGCGTCCAGACGGCGGAGCTGCTGGAACAGCTTGCCGAAGTCCCCCTGTTCGAGAACAAGCTGCCGCCGTCCGTGCTGGAGGATGATGACCTGTGCCTGAACGAGGCGGCGCTGAAGCGCTACGGCCTGAAAGCGTCCGATTTCCCGGATACCGCCATCCTGATGAATACGAATTCCAGCAATGCGCCGAGGATCAGAGTCTATCAGACCTGGACGCGGAAACGCATCGCTTTCCTCCTTGCCGCAAACGCGTTTGTGATTCTTTGCCTGTTTGCCTTTGCACTGTTTTCCGTGCGTGCTGCACGCCGGAAACGCCACATCGCCGAATTGGTCTACAGTGCGCTGCCGGTGCGCGTGCTGGTGATGGACCGCGACGGTCGCTTACTGGAATACCACAGGCAATATGGTGAAGTGGAGCAGAAAGGCGAATTCCCGTGGAAGAACATCAAGGACGTGCCGTGGCTTCAGGGGGTCGGCGCGCTTGAGCATGTGCAGGAGGCGTTCGATACCGGCAAGACGATTGTTCGCGAAGTCGAAATCGATGGAGAACGCCGCGTTGTTGTGGCGTCCCGAACGCCGTCGGATGTCTTCGGGCGGCCTGCCGTGATCGCGGTCAGCAGCGATTCGCCCGGGAGGCAAACGCCTCCACAGCAGTAGTGCCGTGCTGCGCGACGGCACAGGGGAATACTCTTTATGATGGGATCCAGCCGCCGCCGAGGAGCTTTTCCCCGTCGTAGATGACGGCTGCCTGTCCGGGCGTGACCGCCCGCTGAGGCGCATCGAAATGAATGAAGACCACGCCGTTCGGCGAGAGCAGGACATCCGCGTCCGCGGGGCGCGAACGGTACCTTATCTGCACCTGCGCGCGGAACTGCACGGCTTCGGCTGGCTTTTCGATCCAGTGCGCCAGCGGCAGCACGATCGAATCCCGAAGCAGGTCGTCCGGGTTCGTCGTGATCCACACCTTGTTTTCTCCGGCGTCGATCCGGCTGATCCAGGCGGGCACGCCCATCGCCACGCCCGTTCCCTTGCGCTGCCCGATGGTGAACGCGTGGATGCCGTCATGCTGTCCCAGGATGCGCCCGTCTGAGGCCGCCGCGAACGTTCCGCCGGGGACCTTTTCGCCGAAATGGCCGTGGAGGAATTCGGCGGCGGTCATGCCGGGCGGCATGAAGCACGCGTCCTGGCTTTCCTTTGATTCCGAGTTCGGGAGCCCGAGCTTGCGGGCAAGTTCGCGCACCTCGGGCTTCGTCATGCCGCCGAGCGGAAAGACGACGCGCGCGAGCTGTTCCTGCGAGAGCCCGAAGAGGAAATACGACTGGTCTTTCTCCCGGTACGACCCGCGGGCGAGGACGGTGTGCCCGTCCGGCGCGTCGACGGCTTTCGCGTAGTGGCCCGTGGCGAACGCGGCACAGCCGTACTGGTCCATCATGGGCATGAGCGAGCCGAACTTGACCGCGGGATTGCAGAGAGCGCACGGGTTCGGCGTGAAGCCGGATTTGTACATATCCCAGCTCGGGCGCAGCACGGCGCGCTCGAACGCCGCGGAGCAGTCGGCATAAACGAGTTCGATCCCGAGCCTGGCGGCGGTTTCGGCGGCTTTCCGGCGGGTGTCTTCTCCGCCGGGCAGGAGCGTCATGTGGACCGCCGTGACCCGGTATCCCGCGCGCAGCGCCAGCGCGGCAGTGACGGCGGAATCGACGCCGCCGCTGAACGCGATGAGGATGCGGGAACCGGGCGGAAGCTGCCGGAACGGCGCGTAGGGGCAGGGTGCGGTGGCGGTCTGCTGCATGGTCATTTACTCCAATGCCGCCGCCAGCGCGTCGGGCGCGACGCCAGGCAGAAAGACGACCTTGTCGCGGGAGGTCTGGCCGGAGACCAGCGTGACGGCGCTTTTCGGCAGTTTCAGCTTTTTCGCCAGGAAGACGCAGAGTTCCTTGTTCGCCTTGCCGTCGACCGGGGGAGCCGCAAGGGATATCTTCAATGCCGTGCCGTAGATGCCCGCCACGGCGGTGCGTTTCGCGCCGGGCTGGACGTGGCACGACAAAAACACCCCCGATTCGTTGACGCGGATCAGGGGTGCGAGAGTTTCAGCCGTCATGGCGGACGCTCCGGGAAGTCAGAACGTTTTCACGGTGACTTCGTCGCCGGACTTGGGCGTATCGCCGTCGCCGGGCTTGGGCGGTTCGGGCGCATCCGTCGTCGTCTTGCCGCCGTCGTCGGGCGGGAGATCGAGCAGCTTGCGGATGTCCTCGCCGGAAATGGTCTCGCGTTCCAGCAGTGCGTTCGCGAGCTTGTCGAGGCGTTCGCGCTGTTCGGTGACGATCTTTGTGGCGCGGGCTTTGCACTCGGAGATGATGCGCTTCACCTCGTCGTCGATCTCGCGCTGGGTCTGTTCGCTGCACGCCTCGTTGCGCGTGATGTCGCGCCCGAGGTAAATGTGGTCGGCGCGTTCGCCGTACTGGACGGTGCCGAGCTTGTCGCTCATGCCGTAGGAGCAGACCATGGCGCGTGCGAGGTTGGTGGCGTGCGCGATGTCCTGGGACGCGCCGCTGGTGATGTCGCCGAGCGCGATCTCCTCCGCCACGCGGCCGCCGAGGTCGGTGGTGATGATGTCGAGCATCTCCAGGCGGCTGCGGGAATAGCGGTCCTCGTGCTCCATCATCATGGTCAGGCCGAGCGCCTGGCCGCGCGGGATGATCGTGACCTTGTGCAGGGGGATGCTGTTTTCGAGGAAGAGGTTCACGATGGCGTGGCCGGACTCGTGCCAGGCGGTGAGCCTGCGGTCGCGCTCCGGTATCTTGCGGCTGCGGCGCTCACGCCCGAAGCAGACTTTGTCGCGTGCCTCCTCGAGGTCGGACTGGTCGGCGGCGGACTTGTTGGCGCGGGCGGCAAGGAGCGCGGCCTCGTTGATGAGGTTCGCGAGGTCGGCGCCGCTGAATCCGGGCGTGCTCTTCGCGATGGCGTCGAGGTCGGCTTTCGGGTCGAGCTTGATGTTCTTCGCGTGGACGTCGAGGATCTTCCGGCGTCCGGCGATGTCCGGCAGGTCGATGACGATCTGGCGGTCGAAGCGGCCGGGACGGAGCAGGGCGGGGTCGAGCACGTCGACGCGGTTGGTCGCGGCGAGCACGATCACGCCTTCCTGCGTTTCGAGGCCGTCCATTTCCACGAGCAGGGCGTTCAGCGTCTGTTCTCGTTCGTCATGCCCGCCGCCGATGCCGGAGAAGCGGGAACGGCCCACGGCGTCGATCTCGTCGATGAAGATGAGGCAGGGGGCGTTCTTGCGCGCCTGCTGGAACATGTCGCGGACGCGGCTGGCGCCGACGCCGACGAACATCTCGACGAAATCGGATCCGCTGATGGAGAAGAACGGCACGGATGCCTCGCCGGAGACGGCTTTCGCCATAAGGGTCTTGCCGGTGCCCGGCGGCCCGGTGAGGAGCGCGCCGCGCGGGATCTTGCCGCCGAGGAGCTTGAACTTGATCGGGTCGCGGAGATAGTCCACGATCTCTTTCATTTCTTCTTTCGCCTCGTCGCAGCCCGCCACATCGTCGAACTTGGTGTGGTGTTCGTCGGGCAGGATCATGCGTGCGCGGCTCTTGCCGAACTGGATGGCTCCGGAGCCCGCGCCGTGTATCTGGCGCGAGAAGATGAAGTAGAAGATGATCAGGATGGGAACTGCGATGGCGAGATTCAGGAGCAGGGATTTCCACCACACGTCGCGTTCGAGATAGACAGTGGCGACGCCTTTCTCATCCAGCTTCCTGACGATGTCGTCCGTGGCGTAGATGCGCGTGGTGTATTTCAGCTTAAGGTGTTTCGCCTGCGCGCTCTTTCCCGCATTCTGCGTTCCCGAGGGCTTCGTCAGATCTTTCTCGACGATTGCCGGAGCGGACGCCTTGTCCTCGCCGGATTTCTCTTCGCCGCTTTTCTGCTCATTGCTTTTTTCATCGGCTTTCTGTCCGTCCGCCTGTTTCGGGATCGTCTTGAATTCGCCGGAAATGGCAAGGATCTTGTCGGATTCGGGCAGGATTTCGGCGGAGACGACCGCGCCCTTGTCAAGCTGGGACAGGAAATAGTTCGCGGTCCATTCCTCCGGCGCGGTGAAATAGGGCGAGGAGTTCAGGACGATGAGGAACGCCAGAACGAGGAATGCAAGCAGCCAGAGGAAAAGAGACGCCGGGGGCTTGCGCTTCGTATTGGGAAGCGGTTTTTTCTGCGGAGATTTCTTGTCGTTCATGGATTACACGTTCCGGGTCGCGGAAACGTACTGAACAGGGGTGTAATCAGCGTTTGCCTGGTTGTCCATGAAGCCCTTGACGAAGAGTCCGAGGATCGCGAGGAAGATGAGCGCGAGGAGGATGACGATGATGACCATGAGCTTGTTGGAGAGTCCGCTGCCCTGCTTGCGTTCCGTGAAGCCGGAGTTCGCGACGGCCTTGATGGTCTGGGTGGTGCTGGCGGCGTTGATGTCGATGCCGGTCTGCGTCTTCTGGATCGACATGGTCATGGTCTTGTCCTCGCTGTCGTACAGCAGCTCGAACGCGCCGATCTTCACCGTGTCGCCGTTCTGAAGTTCGTGTTCCGCCGTGAGCGGGGCTCCGTTGACCTTGGTGCCGTTCGTGGAACCGGCGTCGGCGATGATGAGCTTGCCGTCTTCGGTGCGCGTGACCTTGCAGTGAAGCGTGCTGACGGTGGGATCTTTCAGGCAGATGGTGCGCTCGTCGGAGCGACCGATGGTGATCTCATCCTGTTTCAGTTCAAACATCTGGCCGCGAAGCTGTTCGCTGAGAACGATAAATTTCGGAATGGCGGGCATTTCCTGATATACTCCTGATTTGAATCACCGTCCGATGGGGGTAGTACGGCGAAAGGTGATGAGTTGTTAAAGACAGATATCTTTTAATATAGCACAGAAAAAGAGAAATCAAACCCGAAAACGCCAGATTTCAGGATTTATTTGAGATTTTTTCTTAAATAATGGAAATATCCGCCGTGTGCGGCGGGGAAAAACGCCGTCAGGGCGGGGTAGGGTGCGCGTGGCGTATCCGCCGGGACGCGGCGTGATGCCAAGGGGGCGGGCGGCGGCCGGACTCAGCCTTTCGGGATGATGTTGTGGTCCTGGGCGGCCTCCAGCAGGACCTGGAGCAGGATGGATTTTTCGGAGGGCGTTTCCGCGTGGAAGCGTTCGGGGGCTTCCGCGAGTTCACGCCAGTAGGCGAGGACTTCGGCGGATGCCGGAGAGCCGGATCTGTCGGGGAAAAGCTCGAGGAGGAAATCCAGGACCTGGTAGATGATCTTGACCTGCGGCGGCGTGAACGACGCGATGAAATCGTCCATGACGCGCTTCATCTCCGGATAGACCCACCTGGCGCGGATCGACCACGCCAGCGGCATCATGCATCGGAACAGCATCTCGGGTTCCGGCAGGCGCGAGAGGTCTGCGCCCGGCAGGACGGGGTTGCAGAATGGTTCCGGGTCGTCGTCGCTGCCGGCGCGTTCGTACACGAAATCGAGGATGCCGAAGAAGATCTCGGCGAGTTCCTTGCGGCGGTCGGGCGGATAGTAGCGCGGGTTGTCGGAGATGGCGTCCTCGAGCTTCTTCCTCGTGTCGTAGACGGGGGCCTCGTTGACGCGCTTGAAAATCTTGTCGAGCTCGTGCTGGAACGCCTCGATGTCCCGCTGGATGCTGTTCCTGTCCGCGGGCATGGTCAGCCGAGTCTTCCCGCGATGATTTCCTTCATAGCCTTGGCGAGCTGGTCGGCGCAGGAGGTGCCTTTGCCGCCGCAGTCGACGCCCTCGAGCTGGTCGATGACTTCCTGCGGAGTCTTGCCTTTCACGAGGATTCCGATGGCGATGAGGTTGCCGGGGCAGCCGCCGGTGAACTCCACATTGGTGATGACGCCGTTGTCGATGTCGATGTCGATCTTGGATGAGCAAACGAGCGGGCTGTTCTGGTACGTGTAGTGCATGGTGAAGTCCTTTCGGGATGAAGTGAAAAAGGTGTGCGCACCCTTAATGTAGCATGAAATCGGAAAAAGACCAATCCAAAGCGGAAGAAAAGGGAGAAAAAGTCTTGCAATCGGGAAAAATCACGCTATATTTTCGGGGTGATTTTTATGAATGGAAAAGTCCGGGCGGCGATCCGTCCGGGCGAACGACCTGGAGCGGATCCCGTGGACAACGGAAACGATACTTTTTTCATGCGAGAGGCACTGCGCGAGGCCGAACTCGGCGCGGGGTACACCAGCCCGAATCCGGCGGTCGGGGCAGTCATCGTGCGCGACGGGCGGATCATCGGGCGAGGCCATCACAGGCGCTGCGGCGGCCCTCACGCCGAAATCGAGGCGTTCATGACCCTGCCGCGGGAATCCGACGCCGCTGGGGCCGACCTGTACGTCACGCTGGAGCCGTGCAGCACCACCGGACGCACGCCGCCCTGCTGCGACGCCATCATCCGGAACCGTATCCGGCGCGTGGCTGTCGGCTGCCTGGACCCGAACCCGAAACACGCGGGCCGCGGGATCGACCTCCTGCGCGCCGCCGGGATCGAGGTGACAACGGGCGTGCTCGAGGAGGAATGCAGGAGCCATCACGAGGCGTTCTTCAAGTGGATCACGACAGGATGTCCTTTCGTGCTTCTGAAGATGGCGGAGACGCTTGACGGCAAGATCGCCGCCGCGAACGGAGATTCCAAGTGGGTCTCGTCGGAAACCGCCCGGGAACGCGTGGCATACCTGAGGCGGCTTTCGGACGCCGTGCTCGCGGGGGCGGAGACGTTCCGCACCGATTCCCCGCGCTTCACCGCCCGCACCCCGGACGGGACCGTCCTGAAAACGCCCCGCCGTTTCATCGCCACGCACCACCCGGAAATCCTGCCGGAAGGCTGGGAACAAGCCGTGCTGGATACGCCGGAGGACTGGCGGGTTTTTCTCGCGCGCCTTGGGCGGGAGAACGTGACCATGCTGCTGATCGAGGGCGGCGGCGAGCTGGCGGCTTCCGCCATCCGCGCCCGCGCCGTCGACAAGATCGAGTTTCATGTGGCACCGAAACTGCTTGGCGGACGCGGCAGCCGTCCCGTGCTGGGCGGTCCCGACCCCGCCGCGCTCTCGGAAGCTGTCCTGCTGGATCGTCTGCGCGTGTCCCCGCTCGGATGCGACCTGCGGATCGAGGCGTACCCGCTGTATCCCGAATCATGAGGAGATTATTTGATGTTTACTGGTCTGATTGAAAAAACCGGAGTCCTGGCAGGCCGTGAAACCGGAGCCAAAGCCGGAAGGCTGTCCGTGAAGCCCGATACCCCGTGGACCGATCTGGAGGAGGGTGAGAGCATCGCCGTGAACGGCGCATGCCTCACGTTCGAGAAAGAATCGGGCGGGAACCTGGTCTTTTTCGCGATGAAAGAGACGCTGGACCGGACGAACCTGGGACGGATCCCGGTCGGGGCGCGCGTGAACCTGGAACGCGCACTGAGCCTGGGGAGCCGCCTCGGCGGCCACCTCGTCAGCGGGCACGTGGACGCCGCCGTGAAAGTTGTGTCGTTCGGGCGCGTCGGCGACGATTACGAACTCAGGATGGAGATGCCGCCGGAGCTCCGCATATTCTTCGTGCCGAAAGGCAGCGTGTGCGTGAACGGCGTTTCCCTCACGCTGACAGCCGTGGACGACGAAACGTTCGCGGTGCGCCTGATCCCAACGACCCGGCGGGAGACCAACCTTGATGAACTGAAGCCGGGCGACCTCGTGAACATCGAGACCGACCTGATCGGCAAATACGTCTGCGAACAGCTCCGGCACATGGACGGCGCTTCGGCCGGGGCGAAGCCGATCACCATGTCCGACCTGACGGAGGCGGGATTCTGATGGAAAAGACCGGTTTCAGCAACTTGCGTTTCGGGCTGGCGCTCGGCCATGCCGCCATGGACCCGGCGTCCGTGCCGGACTTCCTGGTCCCCGGCGTGTTCGATGCCATCGAGATGCCGGCGGAATGCTTCCTGCACCGCGACTTCGAGTTCCAGCGGAGGTTTGCCGCCTGCAAGTTCAAGGTCGTCCGCGCAGGACACCTGATGGCCCCGGACCTCACGCAGGACATCCCGTTCCTGGCGGAAAACTACCGCCGCGACTTCGCCGATCAGGCTGAAATCGTGATCCGGTCGCTGTCCGCCGCAGGGGCTTCCGGCGCGTTCCTCGGATTCGATATGAGGCGGGTCCTGGGCGACAATGCGGCGGAGGAAGCCGCGCTGGAGATCGTCCGCAAACTGACGCCCGTCCTGCATCGGGAAAACTTCGAGCTGCTTCTCCCGTACCGGCTGCCGTTCCGAAGCGAACGCGACGTCCTGACGGCTCCGCTGATGGGGCGTTTCCTGCGCGGCACGCTGAGCCCGCTGGTGAAGCTGAGCCTGGAAATCCATCCGTTCGAGGTTAAGCCGGAAGAGGACAGGAGCGAAATGCTCGGGATGCTCGGATGCGAGGCGCACCAGGCAGTCCTGATCTACGACGCCGACAGCGGCCTCCATATCGTCGCCTCGCAGTTCAAGCCGTGGGCGGAGCTGCTGGAGAAACGCCTTTTCCGCGGCCCGTACCTGCTGTGCCCGCGTTCCATCCGCAACCGCATGGCGATCCCCGAGGCGGATTTGTTCGCAAAAATGGTTTCCGACTTGCGAAATGAATAAAACCGTGCTACAGTAATAGATTACCATTATCATTTTTTGGAGAAATACCGTAATATGCCCAGAACGTTGAAACTCGGTGTCAATATCGACCACGTCGCGACGGTCCGCCAGGCCCGTCTCGCCTCACAGCCGTCCCCGCTCGAAGCCGCGCAGCTCTGCATGGCTGCCGGTGCGGACGGCATTACCGCCCACCTTCGCGAAGACCGCCGCCACATCCAGGATTCGGACGTGATCGCGTTGTCGCAGGCCGGGCTTCGCCTCAACATGGAAATGGCGCTGACCGAAGAGATGGTCCGCATCGCTTCCACCCTGGTGCGTCCGAAAAGCTGCTGCCTCGTGCCGGAGAAACGCCAGGAGCTCACGACCGAGGGCGGCCTCGATGCCGTCGCCAGCATGGACAAGCTCATGCGCTGGGTCCCGGTCCTGCAAAGCGCCGGGATCGCCGTCAGCCTCTTCATCGCGCCCGATTTCGCGCAGATCGACTGCGCCAAACAGTGCGGCGCCGAGTTCGTCGAGCTTCATACGGGCTCATTCGCCAATGCCGTCTCCGATTCCGAAAAGTCCGCCGAACTCGACCGCCTGAAAAACGGCGCGGAATACGCCCATTCGCTCGGGATCGGCGTGAACGCAGGACACGGCATCGACTACGAAAACATCAAACTGCTGCTTGGCTATGTCCCGCATCTGCATGAACTCAACATCGGGCACAGCATCATCGCGCGTGCCATCATGAAAGGCATCGGGTCCGCGGTGGCGGACATGCTCGACCTCATGAAAAACTATACAGCGGAATAAGCTCATTTATCTTTACCACAGAAAGGATTTCAGAAATGGCCTCGGAAACAGTTGAAACTTTCCATCAGATCCTCGCACAGTGCGTGGAGCACGGCGCATCAGACGTGCTGCTCAAGGAAGACGCCCCAGCCAACCTCCGCATCGCGGGCGCGCTCTACCCCGTCGATTTCGTCACGACGCACGAATTCCTCGACACGCTCCTCCATGAGATCATGGACGACCGCATGCTGAAAGAATACGAGCAGAACGGCGACTTCGACTTTTCCTACTGCGTGGAGGATCTCGGCCGTTTCCGTATCAACGCGCACAGGCAGCGCGGCATGCACGGCGTGACGCTCCGCTACGTGAAGAGCAAGATCAGCTCCATGGAAGAGCTTTCCCTGCCGCCTGTCCTGCGCACCATCGCCGAGACTCCGCGCGGCATCATCCTGGTCTGCGGCACCACGGGCAGCGGCAAGTCGACCACGCTGGCGGCCATGATCCAGCACATCAACGAGAAGTTCACGAAGCATATCATCACCATCGAAGACCCGATCGAATACGAGTTCCGCGACGGCAAGTCGTTCGTGGAACAGCGCGAAGTCGGCCTGGACTGCCCGTCGTTCTACAGCGCGCTGACCCATGCCATGCGCCAGGCCCCGGACGTCATCATGGTCGGTGAAATGCGCGACAAGGAAAGCTTCGAAGCCGCGCTTCAGGCAGCCGACACCGGCCACATGGTCATCAGCACCGTGCACGCCGCGGACGCTTCGCAGGTCGTCGGGCGTATCCTCGACCTCTATCCGATCCAGGAACAGGACACCATTCTCGAGGCTCTCTCCGCCAACCTGAAAGCCACCATCGCCCAGCGCCTCCTGCCGAAAGCGATCGGCAAGGGCGTGGTCCCGGTCGTCGAGGTCATGATCTGCGACCCGGTCGTCCAGCGCTACATCTCCAAGAAAGAATTCGAGAAACTGCCTGAAGCGATGGAAAGCGCCCGCGAGGCAGGCATGCAGACGTTCAACATGGCGATCCTCGACCGCATCAACAACGGCGAGATCACCGAGGAAGTCGGACTCGCCGCCTCCAGTTCGCCCACCGCCCTGAAGATGAACTTGAAGGGCATCTTCCTGAACAGCTCGAAATAATCAGCATCGCGTCCGGGCCGCCGGTTCCCCCGTCCGGCCCGGTCCGGAGGATTTGCCATGAAAATGAAAACGGTCTGCGCCATTGCCGCGATCGTCTTGTGCAGCATTCTAGCGTTCAAGGGCGCCACCATGGACTTTACCCTTTTTCTCCAGGCGCTGATCCAGGGCGTCGTGGAGGGCGTGACCGAGTTCCTGCCCGTCAGCAGCACCGGCCACATGATCATCGTGGACAGCTTCTTCCCGATGAAAGACGAGGCGTTCGCCAAGCTGTTCGAGGTGGTGATCCAGCTCGGTGCCATCCTGTCCGTGCTGGTGTATTTCTACAAGACGATCTTCCCCCGAAAATGGAATATCGACGGCTTCAAGGCGATGATCCCGCTGTGGTCGCGCGTAGTGGTCGGCGTCATCCCCGCCGCCGTGATCGGGTTCCTGCTGGACGACTTCATCGAGGCGCACCTCTTCAACGTCGTGGTGGTCTCGGTCGCGCTGGTCGTCTGGGGCGTGGCGCTGGTGTTCAGCGGCTTCCTGGAGAAACGCGAATCCAGCACGGCGGAAATCGTGAAGATGAGCTACGGCAAGGCGCTTGCGGTCGGTTTCTTCCAGTGCCTTGCCATGGTGCCCGGCACGTCCCGGTCCGCTGTGACCATCCTCGGCGCGATGTGCCTGGGGTGCTCCCGCGCCTGCGCCGCCGAATTCTCGTTCTTCCTGGCGATCCCGACGATGTTCGGCGCTTCGCTCCTGAAGCTAGTGAAAGGCGGGGCGCACCTGACCTCGCCGCAGTGGCTCGCGCTCGCTTTCGGCTTCGTGACCGCGTTCTTCGTGGCGTGGGGCGTGATCGCGTGGTTCATGGATTACGTGAAGAAGCGCGACTTCAAGCTCTTCGGCTGGTACCGCATCGCCCTCGGCATCATCCTGCTGATTCTCTTCTTCTGCGGCGTCGTGAAGATCTGAACTCGGTTTTCGTATCCCCGTACATGCAAAAGGCATACCGGATTGGTTTCCGGTATGCCTGAATCGTCTCCGGACATTGAGGTCGCCGGAGCTTATGCCGACTTGAGCCGGGTCACTTGTCGAATTCGACCTTGAAGCAGAGGGCGATCTTGAGATCGTTTTCGGGCGTTTCGATGGTGAGCGCGGAGCCGTCGGCGGTCCACTTCACATCCTTGCCACAGCCTAGGAGAGACACCTTTTTGACCTTGGCATCGAGGTCCGGGACAGTGACTTTCGCGCCGGGGGAGGGCAGGGCGAGCGTGAAGACGTACAGAGCGCCGTCTTTTGTGGTGTAGCGGAGGTCTTCGGCGGTGGCGGGCTTGCCGCGCCCCTCGTTGAATCCCTGCGCGTTGAGGCGTTCGCCGGGTCCGTTTGCCTGCGGGCCCGAGCCGAATTTCTTCCACGTGCGTGTGCCGTAGATGCCCTCGCCGTTGACTCTCATCCAGTCGCCGATGCCGGCACAGACGGCGCGTTCCTTTTCATCTACGGTGCCGTCGCCGCGGATGGGCACGCTGAGGAGCAGGTTGCCGCCCTTGCTGACGATGTCCACGAGCATGCGGATGACGGTGTCGGCGGACTTGTAGCCGTTGCGGTCATAGAGTCCGCGGTCGTAGTGCCAGGAGCCGATGCAGGTGTCCGTCTGCCAGTAGGGCGTCACCATGCCGCCCGGCACGCCGCGTTCGACGTCCCAGACCATCGCATGGCGCTGTTTTTCGTCCAGCACCTTGCCGCATGCCACGACTTCCTGCCTGCCGCGGTTCTTCCGGAACATGGTGTTATAGTAGTACGCCGTGAGCTCGACGCCATCGTTGAACGTGGGGTAGAATGGGACCACGGTGTCGTCGTAGTAAAGGATTTCCGGCTCGTAGTCGTCGATGAGCTGTTTGTGGCGCTTCATGAACTTGTCGCGGTATTCCTGCGAGGGCGGCACGACGCGATTCGGGTCCCAGTCCCAATGCCGGTTGTCCGGGGACGCCTCGTGGTTCTGGGCGTAAAGCTCCTGCGGGTCAAGCCCCATCTCGCCCCACCACGTTCCCGCGCCGTCCTCTTTCTTCAGCAGGCCGTCGTAAGGGCGGGACGTCTCGTACCAGCACCAGGCGTGCGAGGCGTGGACGCTGGCGCCCCAGTGCATGCCCGCGCCCTGCACGGCTTTCTTCCATTCTTTCGCCAGGTCGCGGCCTGGTCCGAGCCGGACGGAGTTCCACTCCTGGTATTTGCTGTCCCAGAGATCGAAGTTGTCGTGATGGTTCGCGAGGGAGACCACGTACTTCGCGCCCATGCCGCTGAATAGCTTCGCGAGGTCCTCCGGGTCCCATTTCTCCGCTTTCCATTCGTGGATGATGTCCTTGAATCCGAATTCCTTCGGGTCGCCGTACTTCTGCCTGTGGATGCGTCCCTGCCAATCGCCGGGCGTGTACATGTTCCGGGCGTACCAGTCGCCGGATTCCGCCTGGCACTGCGGGCCCCAGTGCGCGAAGATGCCGAACTTGGCGTCCTTGAACCATTCCGGTGTCTGATAGTTCGCCTCGAGCGATTCGAGCGTGGGCTCGAACGGCAGCGGCATGGCGGGTTCCGAGGCGCAGGAGACGGCGCAGGCCGCTGCGAGGAACGCGGCGGCGCGGACGCCGGGGATGATGCTTTTCTTCATGTTGAGGTTCCTTTCCTTTTCAAAAAACAAGGCAGGTTTGTTCGTTGTTGCGTTTCCAATCCGCCGATAATATAGGCTTCTTCGGATTGAAGTCAAGGACCCGCGCGGTCATTAACGCGGAATTAACGCGAAAAGACATGCGGCGGAAGGGAAGTAACGTCGGGAACACGCGGAATCATGAAAAACGCGGGAAAAAGCGGACGGAAAACGCGGAAACCGGGTTGAAAAATGTGGGAAATGAATTATAGTATGGCAACGGAATGTGATAATTCAATAACTCTCTCGTCAATTTTTAACATTAACATGAGGAAAACTCACATGTTGAAACGATTCCTGATTTCCGCCTGCTGCATCTTCGCTCTGGCCGCCGCCGGCGAAGTCTCGGCCCAGCAGACCCAGCAGATGAACGCGGCAGCCGTCCCGTACGTCATGTTCGACAGTGCGCCCGGCGCGTTCCAGCTCGCAAAGGACGGCTTTTCCGCCAGGATCCTGGTCGATGCCAATGACTGGGCTGGCGTGATCCGCGCCGCGAAAGACCTCGGCGACGACGTCCGCAAGGTCACCGGCACGGCATCCGAAGTCATCACGACCGCCGGGACGATCGAGCGCGGCTCGGTCGTGGTCGGCACGATCGGCAAGAGCAAGTTCATCGACAGCCTGATCAACAGCAAGAAGATCGACGTGTCGAAGATCAAGGGCCAGTGGGAATCGTTCCTGATCCAGACCGTGGACGGCTGCCTGGTGGTCGCCGGCAGCGACAAGCGCGGCACGATCTTCGGCATCTACGACATCTCCGAGAAGATCGGCGTCTCCCCCTGGTACTGGTGGGCCGACGTCCCCGCCAAGAAACACGATTCCCTCTTCATCGTCCCCGGCACGTTCCTGCAGGGACCGCCGAAGGTGAAATACCGCGGCATCTTCATCAACGACGAGGAACCGGCGTTCGGTCCCTGGTCGCGGGCGAAGTTCGGCGGCATCAACTCCAAGATGTACGTGCACATGTTTGAACTTATCCTCCGCCTCAAGGGCAACTACATGTGGCCCGCAATGTGGGGCAAGGCGTTCAATGAGGACGACCCGGACAACCCGCGCCTGGCCGACGAGTACGGCATCGTGATGGGCACCAGCCACCACGAGCCCATGATGCGCAACCAGGAGGAATGGACGAAGCGCAACCGTGGCAACCGCCTCGGCCAGTGGAATTACAACACGAACAAGGACAACCTCTACTCGTTCTGGAAAGAGGGCATCACCCGCAACGCCAAGTACGACAACCTGGTGACCATCGGCATGCGCGGCGACGGCGACGAGCCCATGGGCGGCCGCGGCTCCAAGATGGAAGACAACATCAAGATCCTGACGAACGTCATCAACGACCAGCGCGAGCTGATCGCCGAGGCTTACGGCAAACCCGCTTCCCAGGTCCCGCAGATGTGGGCAATCTACAAGGAAGTCCAGGATTACTACGACAGCGGTATGCGCGTCCCCGACGACGTCACCATCCTCTGGTGCGACGACAACTGGGGCAATGTGCGCCGTCTGCCCACCCCGGAGGAGCGCAAGCGTTCCGGCGGCGCCGGCATGTACTACCACGTCGACTATGTCGGCGGCCCCCACAGCTACCGCTGGCTGAACGTCAGCCCCGTCCCGAAACTCTGGGAGCAGCTGAACCTGACCTACCGCTGGGGCGCCGACCGCCTTTGGATCCTGAACACCGGCGACCTGAAGCCGATGGAGATCCCGATCGACTTCGTCCTGAAGTTCGCGTATGACCCGGATGCCATCCCGCATGACAAGATCGGCGAATACATGGTCAACTGGGCGAAAGAACAGTTCGGCGAAGAGCACGCCGAGGAAATCGCCGACATCGTGTCCAAGTATGCGAAGTACAACGGCTGGCGCAAGCCCGAAATCCTCGACGCCAACACGTTCAGCGTGGTCAACGACCGCGAGGCCGACGATGTCGTCGACGCCTGGCTGAAGCTCGTCGACCGTGCCGAAGCGCTCAAGAAGAAAATGCCGCAGGAATACCAGGACGCCTATTTCGAGCTCGTTTACCACCCGGTGAAAGCCTCCGCGCAGGTCGCCGAGCTCCAGGTCTGCGTCGGGAAGAACCGCCTTTACGCCCGCCAGGGGCGTGCCTCCGCCAACGATTACGCCAAGTATGCGCGTGACCTTTTCCAGGCGGATAAGGACCTCGCCGACGTGTATAACAATGAAATCGCGGGCGGCAAGTGGATCCATATGATGGACCAGCCGCACATCGGCACCTCCCAGAACGGCTGGGACACCCCGAACAGCAACCAGATGCCGCGCCTCACCGAACTGAACGTCCCGGACGTCTCCGAGATCGGCGTTGCGGTCGAGAACAACGAGAATGCCTGGCCGGCGGCGCAGGATGAGCTCATGCTTCCCGTGTTCGACAGCTGGAATCCCGTCAAGCATGTGTTCGAAGTCTTTGCCCGCGGCTCGAAGGAAGCCAAGTTCACGGTCAAGGCCTCTGAAAAATGGATCAAGACCGACGTGACCGAAGACGTCGCCGCCGTTGTCGATGTCCCCGTGAACGTTGAGATCGACTGGGCTGCCGCGAAGAACGGCACGAACACCGGCTTTATCGAGGTCACCGGCCCGAACGGCACCGCGAAGATTCGCGTCTCCGCCGTCAAGGCCGACGCTCCTGCCGCCGCCAAGGGCGAGAAGACCCTCTGGGGCGCTCTCGCAGGCCCGATCTCCATTCCCGCCGGCAAGCCCGCCAAGATCAACGCCAAGGGCGGCGTGACCTGGGACTTCATCCCGGACTACGGCCGTGCGGATGGCGGCATGTGCGTGTTCCCCGTGAACGCCGACAGCATCACTGACTACACCAAGGCCCCGAGCATGGAATACCCCATCTACATCTCCGAGCCCGGCAAGTATGACATCACGCTCTACACCTCCCCGACCCTGAACTTCGTCCCGGATCGCGGTCTCCGCGTGGCGGTCGGCATCGACGATGCCAAGCCCGCCGTGATCGACGCCTACGGAAATGTCCAGCGCACTTCCTACAGGCAGGCGTTCGAGTCCGGCGGCACCAACTGGGACCAAAACGTGAAGGAAAACATCCGCAGGATCCGGACGCAGCTCGACGTTGAGAAAGCGGGCGCGCACACGCTCAAGGTCTACATGGTCGATCCGGCCGTCGTCGTCGAGAAGATCGTGATCTCCTCCGGCAGGCTCCCGCAGACCTACTTCGGCCCGAAGTTCAGCACCCCGGTGAAGACGAAATAACATCGGTTTCCCGCTGAATTGTACGAAATCCAGCCATGCCGGCCGCCTCAAAAACGTCCGGCATGGTTTTTTCGTTTGTTCGCCTTGCATTCGGAATAGGGCATTATATTAAATAATTATATAAAACATAAACCGCCTCAATCCGAAACGGAGAACAAGCCATGAGCGAAGAGACGAACCATATTCCCGAAACCGACGAACAGCTCCGCGCGAAGAAGCGGAAACGCCGTGTGCGGTTAGCGATCCTGTATCCCGCTATCCTGATCGCGCTTTCCTTCCTGTGCTATTTTTTGTACAGGATTGACGATTTCGTGCATGTCTGCCGCATCCCGCCGGGGACGATTGTCGTCGATTCCCGTTCGATCAGACCGTACGACCCGGTTTTCGACGATTTCTTCCGAAGCGGAAAGCATCCGAAACTGCTGTCGTACCTGATGTACCGGCATTACGTGATCCCGGATGGCGTCATGGAGATCGGCGAAAGTGCGTTTCTTGAGAGTGGGTGCCTCTTCCTTCGCAGTGTCGAAATCCCCGGCAGCGTGAAGAAGATCGGACGGAGCGCATTCGAGGAGTGCTGCAATTTGACGACGATCGAGCTCCCGGAGGGGGTGGAGACGATCGAACCTCTGGCGTTCCGCAGATGTGTCAATCTGAAGCGCGTCGAGCTCCCGAACAGTCTGAAGACGATCGGCGGGGGCGCGTTCGCCGGCTGCACGGCATTGGAGAAAATCCGCATCCCGGATGGCGTGACGGAGATCGGGATCGGGGCGTTTCTCGGCTGCTCCTCCCTCGTAGATGTCGAACTGCCGCCCGGCGTGAAAGTCGCTCCGGAGGCTTTTTCGGGAACGCTCGTTCCGCCGGAGAAGATTCCGCCCCCGAAGCAACCTCAACCATGAGAAACGTGCCATATGTCCGAAGCCGCAGACAATCATTCCGAACCGGCGGAAATCGCCCGCGACATGTTCGAGGTAGTGCCCGGCGTGAAACTCCCGCTCCGCCTGATGCCGGGAAGACCCGCCTCGTCCGGATGAAAATCGTAGAGAGAACTTTCCTCTTTTTCCCTTGAAATGCGCTTCCGTTCGAGCAGGAGGAACTGCCTGCTATCGCCGTTCTCTTTGCGGAAGGCCGTTTTTTTCGTTTTTTTCTTCGAAACGCGCTTGATTTTTAGCGGAACAGGAGTATATTAAATTCATGCTGTTGCTCCGGCATAGCTCAGTCGGTAGAGTAGGTGGCTGTTAACCACCCTGTCGCAGGTTCGAGTCCTGCTGCCGGAGCCATTTTTTTTGACACCCTTTGGTTGGCTGCTTAGCTCAGTCGGTAGAGCGATGGAATCATAATCCACAGGTCGCTGGTTCGAACCCGGCAGCAGCCACCATTTTTTTGTGCCTACGCACAAGCGACCTGAACTCAAATTCTCGCTCATACTCTTCCTAAACTCCTCAAAATCCGAGCTTAACGGAAGAATAAATAGTTCTCTCTTTCTCCGTAGAGAATGCGCCAAATCAATTCACAAATCGAGCCCCCCGACCCTGCTTGCGGCCACCAATGCGTTCGGCATGGGCATCGACAGGCATGACGTCCGCCGTGTTATCCACTACAATATCCCCGGCTCCATCGAGGCGTACTATCAGGAAGCCGGACGCGCAGCATCATCGCATAATTCAGAGCTATGGAATCCATTCCAACGCTCGCCCTGAGGTATCATGTGATAGCAGATTTGGATATCATCCTGATCATTTGTCCGAAGCGACTTTGTAGACAAAAAGGAGGTACGATATCCGATAAAAGAAATAAAACGAAAAAAGATGCTGCTTCCTACGAAATCACGCTTGACATCCACATGTTTTATGCTATATTATATGTAGACATTCGTTCCGGCATATAAATTATGGATGTGGATGAATGAGTGATTTTTGATATTCATATCATAAACAGAGTAGAAATAAATCACGAATATATATTCATGTGCTCAAAAGTGCGAAAATAATTCTCTGTTTGCGATTTTAGAGTTTGTTAGGCGGTTTGACGGGCGCGAAACTTTCGCATTAGAAAATTGCATAATTTATAACTCGTTGAGCTCAAAGCGAGTAAGCGCTGAAAACCTCTTTCAACCACCACCATTTTTTTGTCCTCATTCGAGGTTAAAAAGGGTAGATTTGGTATAAACTGGTGTTTCCTGGTTTTTTATGGTTTTGTGGCAGAAATTACGGAAAATTTACGGAAAAATTATGCGACGCGTTGAGCTCAAAACAGACTGTTTTTGCATCGGCGTCTCAAAAATACCGGAAATGGATTCCGGAAAGCGATAATCCCCCCTACATTACGATTCTTTCCGGTGGCGTCTTGAGGAGAAATGGCAGAACCGAATGCCGGACAGAAAGCCGATTTCCGTAATTTTTCCGTAATCTGAACGTGGCTTGAGGTGAAGGCCCATTATGTTTTTGAGCTGACGACGATTCGTTGACCATCGAACAAGGTAGCCTGTCTATCCGGTTTGAAGAACTCAGAAGAACATAAACGCGGACCGCTTTTGCTTGTTTCTCCACTTGTTCTCTGACTTGTTGATACCGATTCCTGTTTCGCAAGAGACGAGGTGGACAGGATGGACAGGGCTTCCAACTCCCTTATAAAAAACCCAGATTGATTTCAGGGCTAATTACCTCGTAACATTATTTTATTACATTATCTTATCTCGGTTTCCTACACATACGCGCGTCTGAGAACCTGGGGGAGTATAAGAAAAAAATACTATCTGGGTTTTTATAGGGCAAGATACACTGCCTGTCCTGCTTGTCCATTACCGGAACATACACAGTAAAAAAAGCCGGAGGGAAAGACTTGCACTTCTCTTCCTCCGGGATGCAGGGCTCTCTGATAAGGATGCATCGGGTCCGTATCAGCTTCTCTTCGTCCAGTGCTTTTCGTACCTTGGAGGATTCACATGTCCAGAACGAAAAGATGAGCGTGGTTCAGCGGAAGACCATAATCCTCCTTTCCGTGCTTGATTGAGTTCATTTTCAGGCTGCGAAGATCGCTGCTTCTCGTCCGTCAAGCCCAAAGGCTCTGTTCAGAGCAAGGTAACTGTGATCCACACGCTGCGGGGAATATTTCTTGACGATTTCCGTAAGCGCGTTCAACAGCGACCACCTTGTCGGCTCTTTGAACTCCTCGTGTGAAGGTGACTTGAACTCACGATAGACCGGAAGAATATCGGACGAGTTGATAACGCCAAGCTCGGCTGCTCTGACAATTGAACTCCGGGCTTCATCGTCATCTTTCAGGTAGATGTCCTTCAAATCCTCACATCTGGTTTCCGTGGTCAGGAAGTCATCTTCCAACGAAGCGACAGCCCGGTCGATCAGTTCCGTAAGATCAATCCTGCTGGTATGCTTGCGATTGATGACCCTTGTCCCGCCAAATGCGAGGTTGGAGCAGACCAGGACGACAATTCCGGCAGACAGCCCGACAGCGAGGCTTTTATCGTGGGAATTACGCAGACCGATACAGCGATGCCATTCAGGAGAAGATGAACGGGAGATTTCCATTACACCGAACATCTTCTGCTCCTCACTGGCGAGTCCGAACATTTCACTTTCGATTTCCCATTCGTGAGATTTGATAACTTCGGTCACAGCTTCGATGACATCGATATGCGGAACAGGTCGCCAGGTATCAGTTGAACGGGGAGTGCTAATAAGCGCGACCTCATCCTTACTAACGTATTTGCCTTTTTCCATGATCAGCATGGTTTCAGCCTGCCTTTCTGCATTCGTTCTTACAGCTTTCGGAATACGGACATTCGGAACAATTCATGCAGGATTCGAGCGGAAGAAACACGCCGGTGTTAATAGCCGCTTCGATTCTGCTAATAAGGCGAACGAAACGCGCAATATCTTCTTCCGTCCGGACTGTATAGAACTGATGCCGAGCAGGTGTCTTCGCTTTGGTGAACACGTCGAACCTGAACAGCGGCGTTCTGCCGTGAATCTGCTTGTAAGCGTAGCAGAACGTTGTCGCTTGCAGGTCATGGGCAACTTTTCCCGCAGGCCACTTACTGGAACTGGTCTTCCAATCAACGATCGTTTTGTCCCCGCCGTCAGTAACAACGAGGTCGAATTCACCGATAAGCGGCTTGCTTAATCCAGGCACTTCCACGCTGAACGATTCAGCAACGCTCTTGACCGTGTAATCGTCCGACCATTCGGCAAAGGCCACGTCCAGCATATCGCAGCCGCGCTGATTCCAAAACCAGTAGTCTTCATCCGGCTTGTACGTCAGGTTTTCGCTGACCTCGGTTTCACCTCGGAAATAGACAGCGAAATCTTCTTTCGCATCTTCGACCGTGTAATCCGTGCCCTTCATGGCTCGTTCGCTGAGAACAGCATGGAAAGCACGACCGAACGGAATGCTTGCATTGGTTCGTTCCGGCTTTGCATGCGCAATGTACCGGAGATAATAGCGCATCGGACACGTCAGATATGTCTGAAAGGCCGAATACGACCAGTGCGGTTTCTCCCGGATAGTTTCGATTTCGCGTTCCATGTCATGCCGCCTTTCCGTTGAGCAGGTCGATAGCGCGGCTGCACTGCGTTTTCGTGAGGCTTTCGAGTGCAGGGACGTTGAATCGTGCTTTGATCTGTTCGGGTGTATAGCCGTTCTGACGTGCGAGGTCGAGCAGGAACTTGATCTGTTTCGGAGACGCAGGAGCATCAGAAGTCGTACCGCCTTTCTTCTGATAGGCGAACTTTGAGGCGTTTTGAGACGTGGCTTCATGTTGACCCGAGTAAGGCTGCGTATCCGACATTTGGGAGGCCGTAGAGGACTGCTGAATCGTGTTTCCGTGCAGCTCAGCTTCCACACTATCACGAACCATGGCGAACGTTTCATGGATGCGGGCATTAAGCTGTTCGGGCGTGAGCCCGTCAGGGAGTTCGACTTCGACCGAGGCATGGTACGACTGGCTGGAATACTCGGTATCAGCTGGTACTTTCTTGCTGTAGGATGCGTTCAATTTGAGCATGGTGGTTTCCTTTCAAAAAAGATGCCCCGGTAGCAACGAGCTGCCGAGGGTGTAATATTGAGGGGGAGATGTGCGCTGACGAATCAGGCAACACTGGTCAGATTGGCAGTGTCACGTTGGATGCGCTCGATGGTCTTCTTCGTCTGGGCGTATTCGCGGTTCTTCTGCTTCTGGTCAATGGCGATCTCGCGGGCCCTGCGTCCGATGACAGCAGATTCCTCGGTCAGCGTTTTTAACTTTGCCTTGAAGTCATCGACGATGGAAATGAGCTCGTCAATGGGACTCAACTTTGTTTCGGGTTTACGGTTCTGGGTGTAGGTCTGCACGGAAGCAGATACGGTGTGGATGGTGTTGGTGTCGATCATGGTGGTGGTTTCCTTCGTTGAGGGTGAGGTATTGGTGTTTGTGGTGGGAGTTTCCTGCTGTGTGGATTCGGGCGCAGTTGTTTCCCGCTGTGGCTCGGACGGGACTTGAGTTTTCGCTGTGCGGATAGGCATGGCTATATATTGGCCTGTACCGCCAGTGCCGACAATCGGGCCATAGGCGTCATTGAGCTCGATCTTTCTGTGTCCGGCATTCAGCAGGTGCAGGAGCAGTTCTTTCCTGACGGTGAAGCTCAGGTCGCCCCAGTTCGGATCGAACTCCGCGAGGATGCTGAATAGCATTCCGTTCGAGCTTTCGAGATGCAGATTATCCGGAACTTCAGGTAGGCGGCTGAGCTTGACAGCATTGTTGTGCTCCCTGTCGTCCGGGATGCTCTTCAGGTAACGCATCAGCCGTTCAGCTCCGTCGTCCTGGAAGCTCACATAATGTGTGGCCGCTGTACGTTCGGGAACAACGCACTTCCAGTTCGGATAGTTTCCCCGGATTGCTTTTGACCGCCAGGTCCAGCAACCGAGTGTCAACTCGAAATGCGTGTCCTCGTCCTTCTGCCAAGTAATGAGCTTGCCGGATTCGCCGAAGGCTTTTGTGGCAAGCAGCGTGAGCGGGAACGGAATCGTAATACTTCCGGTCGTCTCAATTTGAGCCGGGATGTTCGACAGTTCCTTTCCATCAGTCGCAGTGAAGCCGTCACCGCTGATATTGATCCCGGAAAGAATCTTTCTGACATCCAGCCCCTTGTCAGTGAGCGGCGCAAGCATCGAAAGAGCAGACAACGTATCGGCTGGCAGTTCCATGACTGTGGAATCCTGCCCCGGTTTTCTGTCCTGCATCGGGAACTGACCTCCAATTGAAGCCAATCTGACGCCATCAATGCAGACCTCGCCGTTGTTGATTCCGAGCTTCAGTGTTTTATTCTTGCAGCTGCGGACAGCGAGGCGGAATTGCTCGAACTCGACGAGAGATGCCGGGATGTCCGCTTCCAGTTCAACGCCCATCCGGAATTCAATCTGTTCGACGATGCTGCAAGTACGGAAGAACAGCGTGTTGCCGACGCCTTCAATCTGGATTGCCTGATACGCCTTAATCAAAGACGTCCGAGAGACCAGTTTTCCCAGAGCGGCGAGTGCTCCGGCCAGTTCGGCCTTATTCAGCGAGATTTCCATGGTCGTATCCTTTCGTTGTGTTCAATCTGAGGTTAAACCATTTTCTTCCGAGCAAGTATCCCGCCCCTGCGACCAGAAGAAGCACGGACAGACGGATGAACCAGTCCACGATGGAAATCGCATCGGAGATCGCATCGGAGATAACCTCGGGCTTTTCTTTCGCCACGGTCTTGATGCCATCCTCGACGCCGTTGCTGATTTTGTACGCGGCAATGACGGTCCCTGCGGCTGCGCCACCGGCAAGCACGGTTTTCCACGGGACAGCACGGATAATCCTGCGGGCGGTCGGCACACGCGGACGTGTGCGGTGGTAATGCGGAGCGGCTGACGACACGACCGAAAGAAGCACGGCAACGAGTATCAGGATCAGCTTCATTTCAGCACCTCCATACGGCATGCGGCCTGACAGTCATGGACGGCCTGTCTCAGCAGAGCTTCCAGTTCTTTCGGCAGTTGTTTACTTGCCTTATTGATGTCGTAAATGCTCCAGGCTGTGCCGCCCGCTGCCAGGGCAACGCCGAGGATATCCCCGAATGGGAGCGGGCCGTCAGCGGCAGCCAGGGTTGTTCCACTTCCAGCGGAGACCGCAAGACGCCCGACAACGGTTCCAAGGATTGTGTAGAGCGATGCAAGCGTTTTGTGCAGGAATAACGCTTCGATGGAGAGACTGCCGATTGCGTATGCCTTGGTTAGAGCGTAATCAGCGTTGACGTCCCGCATCATCTTCAGGAAGCCGTCGGAATCGAAGTCGCATCCATATACACTTGCTCCCATACGGCAGGGACCTATAATCGGGTCTTCCAGAAACGAGTTCAGAAAATGCCGGGCTTTGTGCGAGCCGGACATCTTGTCCTGCGCCATGTACCAGCTCAGCTTCCACAGGTTTTTGCTCTTCGTCATCTTCTTCACCACGGCGTGGATATTCCCGTTGGCTTCGTTGAAATGCGGCTTGGCCTTGGCATCCAGCATTTCGATGCTCACGGTCCGCTTGGGAGGCGGAGGCGTTGGACGATGCTTGGTCTTGCAGTAGCCGATGATGCCCAGAACGAGGGCAGTGGTCAGTCCGGCAAGAACGAGAGCCCTGCCGAGCCATTTTTTGTGTTGTTTTTTCATTTGTTTTTCCTCCATGAGTTTGGTTGTTGGTTATGGACAGGACTTTCCTGCCCATCGTATTATCACCTCAAAAATGGAGAAATTAAGCTCGAATCGAGGCTGTTTTAACTCGAATTCCATTCTGTCTGCAAGTGTTAAAAAACAGGAGAATATAACAATCGACGGTTCGCTAACAGTTGTACCAACCTTTTGCGGTCATAAAATATAAGTTTTTTTCGTGTTTTGACTTGATTCTTCCGCGACATGGGGATAAATTGTCTGTGGAATCCACTCCGTAGCCAGCGGAATCCGGTTTCCAAGCTCATTTTTCAGTCGTATTTCAGCAAAAGACGTGTAAACCTGCCAGTTTCAAGAATCTGCTCTTTTGCTCCTGAGATCGAAATGCCAGCACAGGAAGATTGTGTCTTCGTGTCTGTCTTGCTGGGCGTTTCCTTGTTCGTCTCAGGAGCGGGTCTGGCAGGACCTACACGTCACGCATGGGGAGGCGTCCGGCTTTTTTGTCTCTTGTTTTCGGATGTTTCCTCTTCCCCGGCCAAAATTTGCTATTAAAAATCATTCCAAACAGAGGAGAGTACATAATGGCTTTAACGCAAAGCGACATCGTCATCGCCTACGGTACAATACGCAAGATCGAATCCGGTGAAAATCTAAACAACACCATGGTGAATTTCGGTGGAAGCATGTTTGTTTCCAGCGGCGGAACAGCTATGGAAATCAAAGAAAACGGCGGGTATGTGAGTGTCGCGGACGGCGCGACGGTCTCGTTTAGATCGAATACGATTTCCGATCTGTACCTTGACACTAATTCTGCCACGGTCCACTCCGGCACAACGGCAAACCGTACTGTTCTTGAACGTAATCTGGACTTATGGTATGATGCTTTCGGAGCCATGTATGTCTATTCGGACGGCATAGCAAATGACACTACTGCACTTTCAGGGGGCAAACTACATGTTGAAAAAGACGGGAAAGCGAACAGCACCATTCTCTCCGGCGGCAGTCTGTTCGTCTCCGAAGGCGGCACCGCGAACAGCACCACGATCTACGAGGAGGGATATCTCAACGTCTTCAATGGTGGCACGGCGAATAACACCACGGTCAATAACGGCTTTTTTGCCGTCTTGAGTGGCGGCACCGCGAACAGCACCACGGTCAATGACGGCTCTTTTGCCGTCTTGAGCGGCGGCACGGCGAACGCCACCACGATATTCGGCGGCAGCCTGCTCGTCTCCAGCGGCGGTACGGCGACGGATGTCGTCTGGACGCCATGTGAAGGGCGTGTCGAAGTAGATAAAGGGGCAGTTGTAACGTTTGCCAGCCAGTATTCCGGGGTGTATTACGGATCGCGCAATCAGCTGCTTTCCAATGCCGCCGTGATGGAGAACATGATGCTAACTCCTCTGTGCGAGATGATTGTGATGACGGGAGGAACGGCAAACAACATCACTGCCAGCAGTTTTTCCGAATGGGATATGGATATGGTCCCCATCTATGTTTCCTCCGGCGGTGCAGTCAATGACACAACATTGGTCAACGGGGGGAGGCTTTATGTCTATTCCGATGCGGAAGCAAACGGCACATTGGTCCAGGGAGGCGCTTCTCTCGTTATTTTTAACGGTGGCATTACGAACAACACGACGGTCAATCAATACGGTTATTTCATAATCAACTCCGGCGGTTCAGCCGACGGTATCACCGTCAATCCCGGCGGGGCACTCATCATCCGGTCCGGCGGCACGGCGACGGATGTCGTGTGGACGCCATGCGAAGGGCGTGTTACGTTCGAAGACGGAGCGCATGTAACGTTTACCAGCCAGTATTCCGGGGTGTATTATGGACGGGTCGACTATTTCGAAGTGACTCTTTCCAGTGCGGTTGTGATGAACGATGTAACGGTAGCGCGCACCAATGAGGAAATGTATGTGATGTCCGGCGGTACCGCTGTCAATACAACGGTCAGCGGAGTGTTGAGCGAGCTTGTGGATGACATATTTGATAAGGACAATCTTGGGAGTATGCATGTGTGCTCCGGCGGCACGGCGATCAATACCCATGCAGTCCACGGAGGCAACATTGTAATCTCCTCCGGCGGCATCGCGAACGACACCACAGTCACGGCCGCTTTTCTGACCGTCCTTTCCGGCGGCACGGCAAACGGCATCACAGTCGAGAGCGCTTCCTATCCTTTTGATGTGAGCGAGGAAGAGTTCGTTTCCTGTTTCGGCAGCGTGTTTGTCTCCTCCGGCGGCATGGTCAACGGCGCCACCGTCAAACGGGGCTGCAATCTCTCTGTCTCCAGCGGCGCCATTGCCACCGGGAAGATGGTGTTGGAAGCCTGGGCTGGTGTTTCGATGGATGAGGGAGCGATCCTTGATTTCGATATTTCCGGGCTCACGCCGGAAGCGGAGGCGCGTGTCAACGATCTTTCGCGTGTTCATGGCGCTCCGACCTACACGCTCACAGTCGACGGCACGCAGGCGGAAGGCGTGTACACGCTGGCCGCGGGCGCAGCAGGATTCGCAGGCACGATTTCCGTCGTAAATACGGAGGGCAATGAGCTCGGTACCCTCGTGGTCGGGGAGACGGTTTTCGTTGGCAATACCGGCTACACGTTGAACTTGTCGGATTCTCTCCTATCCGTGATGGTCGAGATACCGGATCTAACCCCGCCAACAGTGTTCGATGTTGTTGCAGACATCACAGAGCCGACGAATCAGGATGTAACCGTAACCGCATCGTTCAAGGACGATGTCGGAATAGCCAAAGCACTCTACAGAATCGGTGAGGACGGCGAATGGACGGCTTATCAGGGAAATGGTGTGAGCGTCTCCAAAAACACTACAGTCTACTTCAAAGCCGCCGACACGTCGGGCAACGAATCCGAAATCGTCAGTTGCGAGGTCAAGAATATCGACAAGATGAAACCGGTCATCACTCTGACGGGCGACAATCAAACGCCGCTGCAGAAGGCTACACTCACGGCAACGGTCGATGACGGAAGCCCGATCTATTATCGCATCGGCGATAGCGAAGACTGGAAGGAATACACGGCTCCGATCACAGTCACGGACAATGCGACGTATAATTTCCTGTCGACGGACGCCGCAGGAAACGAGGGAACGAACTTCCTGTCTTTCAACAATATCGACACTGTTGCTCCGGTCATCACGCTGACTGGCGACAATCTGATGCCGCTCCAGGAGGCCACGATCACGGCGAGCACGGACGACGGCAGCCCGATCTATTACATGATCGGAGATTCCGGCGAATGGAAGGAATACACGGCCCCGATCACGGTCACGGACAATGCGACCTACAACTTCCTGTCTGTCGACGCCGTCGGAAACGAAGGAACGAACTTCCTTTCGTTTGCGAACATCGACAGGAATCCGCCGCCGATCCTGCTCATCGCCGACACTACGACGCCACTTCAGTCCAGCACGATCACTGCCAGCACGGAAGACGGACTCGACATCCTCTATTCGACCGATCAGGAGAACTGGGTAAAGTACGAGGCTCCGATTAATGTCACTGCCAACGGCACGTACTATTTCAAGGCGACTGATGCCGCCGGAAACGAAGGAACGAACTTCCTCACGTTCGACAACATCCA
>Ga0310690_10000800_pt1 | contig 62263 bp, 51 predicted proteins | sample AusTroGonzalo_MG_2_FD_207661 | JGI IMG/M metagenome (GOLD analysis project Ga0310690, IMG submission 207661) | Bovine rumen microbial communities from tropical cattle in Woodstock, Queensland, Australia - Gonzalo_04 (v2) (version 2) | ecosystem: Host-associated > Mammals > Digestive system >... | reverse complement strand
CTGCGGGCAGTACCCTCGATGACGCGCATCGCGGCTTCCTCGCTTCGGGCGTTGATGTCTTTCTTTTTCATTTCCACGATCTGCTTGATCTGCGCGCGGGTGATCTTTCCGGCCGATTCGCGGCCGGGGTTGTGGGACCCGCTCGGGATGTTCGCCAGCTTCTTGATGAGCTCAGCAGCCGGCGGAGACTTCGTGACAAATGTGAAAGAACGATCCTGGTAGACGGTGATCACGACCGGAATGATCATCCCGGCCTGTGACTGAGTCGCAGCGTTAAACTGCTTGCAGAAGCCCATGATGTTCACGCCGGCCTGGCCGAGCGCGGGGCCTACCGGGGGCGACGGTTTCGCATCGCCGGCCGGGATCTGCAAACGGATTTCCGCAGTTACCTTTTTCGCCATTTCTGTCTCCACACCGCAAGCTGGTACGAACCGGCAGGTGTTCTTCCACCTTGCGGACTACGATATGTTTAGTATGTTTGTTCGGTTTCGTGCGTCAATCTTCGCACGGACCGACCTGCCCAAACTCCAATTCAACAGGAGTATCCCGCTCAAAGATCGAAATCATCAGTTTGAGTTTCGCATGTTCGGGATCAATTTCAATGATCTTGCCGTCGGAACCGTTGAACACGCAGTCGCGGTCCTCGACGCGGACGCGCGTGCCGACCACCAGCCACGAGGGCGGAGGCGGAAGCGTCGCGCCGTCCTTCAGCGTATCGACCGTATGGAGAAGGTCCTTGACCTCCTCGTCGGTGATCGGCATCGGGTGTCCGGGATCGCCGATGAAACGGGTCACGCCGGCGATGCCGCGGATGAAATACCACACGGCCTCGTTGATGGTCTCGCCGTCCTCCTTGTAAAGGTCCATTCTCACGTACACGTAGTTCGGATGGATCTTGCTGGTGACGGTGCGCTGGGTTTTCGGATCGATGTACTTGCGGACGGGGATAATGACCTCGTAGACAGGGACCACGCCGGGCTCCTGCAGGAGTTTACCCTCGATGGCTTCCTTGACCTTGTTCTCCCGGCCGGTACCGGTCTGAAGGACGTACCACTGGCCTTTGCTGCGGTCAACAGGTTCGAGCTGTTTTTCTTCGTCTGTCTTCATGGGATTCACCGATCCGGGTTAGAAGGAAATTAAGAAGTCGATGATGTTATAGAGGATCTGGTCCACTCCGGCGATGTAGGCGGAGGAGACAGCCATGACAACGAGGACGAGCACCGTGGACTCCAGGAGCTGTTCCCGGGTCGGCCAGGTGCATTTTCTCATCTCATCCATGGTCCGTTCGATGAAAGACCGTATTTTTCCGAAAAAACTGAGGTTGTTGTCCATAGCTTGCCAATGTTTTCCGCGGCTTTCGCGCCGCCCGGGCCCCATCCGGAACCCGTTACTCGAATCCTCTATCGAAAATAGAATGGCAGGAGCGGAGAGTCTCGAACTCACGACCTGCGGTTTTGGAGACCGCTGCTCTACCAACTGAGCTACACTCCTGCGTAACGAACTAAAACACGGGGAAATCCCCGGCCTCACGGCGCAACGCGTTACGTTGCGTGTGCGAGGTCAGCGGCATTCCTTGTGAATGGTGTGCTTCCGTTCAAACTTGCAGAACTTTTTGATCTCGAAACGGCCGGGAGTGTTTTTCTTCTCCTTGGTCGTCGTGTAGTTCCGGCGTTTGCACTCGGTGCATTCAAGAATAATGATTTCGCGCATGGCGGTATCTGCTTTCTTCGTCCCGCTTTGATTGACTCACACGCCGCCGGCTCTCCATTTGAGGCGAACCGGCGGCAGAGGATCCGCTACGGGACGGAGTTGATGTTACTCAGTGATCGTATCCACGGTACCGGAGGCAACGGTGCGGCCGCCTTCGCGGATGGCGAAGCGCTGCTTCTCTTCCATGGCGATCGGGGCGATCAGCTCGACGGAGATGGTGACATTGTCGCCGGGCATGACCATTTCGGTGCCTTCGGGGAGGGTGATGACGCCGGTCACGTCGGTCGTGCGGAAGTAGAACTGCGGGCGATAGCCGTTCATGAACGGGGTCTTGCGGCCGCCTTCCTTATCGGAGAGGACGTAGATCGTGGCGGTGAATTTCGTATGCGGAGTGATGGAACCCGGCTTCGCGAGGACCTGGCCGCGCTGGACGTCTTCCTTCTTGGTGCCGCGGAGGAGGCAGCCGATGTTGTCGCCGGCCTGGCCCTGGTCGAGGCTCTTGCGGAACATTTCGACGCCGGTGACGACGGTCTTGGCGGTCTCATGGATACCGACGATTTCGACGGGATCATTGACCTTGACGACGCCGCGTTCGACACGGCCGGTAACGACGGTGCCGCGGCCTTCGATGCTGAACACGTCTTCGATCGGCATGAGGAAGGGCTTGTCGATGTCACGGACGGGATCCGGAATCCAGGTGTCGATGGCGTCCATGAGCTCCTGGATGCACTTGCAGGCGGGATCATCGGGGCTGGTGGCCTTCAGGGCCGGGAAAGCGGCGCCCTTCACGATCGGGGTGTTGTCGCCGTCGAAACCGTACTTGGAGAGGAGCTCGCGGACTTCCATTTCGATGAGTTCGACGAGTTCGGGATCGGCGAGGTCCATCTTGTTGAGGAAAACGACGATGCGGGGCACGCCGACCTGCTTGGCGAGGAGGACGTGTTCCTTGGTCTGGGGCATGACGCCGTCGGCGCCGTCGATCACGAGGATCGCGCCGTCCATCTGGGCAGCACCGGTGATCATGTTCTTGACGTAGTCAGCGTGACCGGGGCAGTCGACGTGCGCATAGTGGCGGTTGTCGCTCTGATATTCGACGTGGGAAGTGGCGATCGTCAGGATCTTGGTGGCGTCGCGGCGGCCCTGGGACTCGGAAGCCTTGGCAACCTGGTCGTAGGGGATGTAGTCTGCGAGACCCTTCATGTTCTGGACATGCGTGATCGCAGCGGTAAGAGTGGTTTTGCCGTGGTCGACGTGACCGATGGTACCGACGTTGACGTGCGGTTTGGTTCTTGCAAACGTTTCCTTTGCCATTTTCTGATCTCCTTAGGAGTTTTTCGGCAGTTGCGCCGAAGTGTTTTGTTATCGTTTAAAGGTTAAGTTGTATCATTCTGGGGAAGTGGAGCCTACGCCCGGAATCGAACCGGGGACCTCATCCTTACCAAGGATGCGCTCTACCAGCTGAGCTACGTAGGCATCGCGTCATCACACCCGAAATTGAAGCGGACGGGCTTGTTTCGAAGCGTAATGAAAAGATAATATATCATGGATTCCGGGAAATGCAAGCACTTTTTCGCATTTTTTCCGGCTTTTTTCCGATTTTTTTCGGGCCGGGCGAAAAACAGTCCGCCGCCGGACAGATCCGGGACGGGGTGCCGATGGAAATCCGAATTCCCCGAAATCTCGCGTTTGCCTGAGGTGGAACCCGGCATGAATCCAGCGGAGGCTTTTCTTCCCCCCTTGCGCGCGAGCGGAAGCCGCGCACTACCGCAGTGGAGGCTCCGCCTCCCCCCCCGGGCAAACGGGAGATCTCGAAAAAAAATCCCGGGTCCGGTGAGGGGCCCGGGAAGAAAGTACAGAATCGAACAGAGTTCTATTATTTGTACTTGATGGCGGTGCCGGTCAGGGTGACCTTGATCGTGTTGATACCGCAGATGCAGTTCATGTCGTAGTCGACGCGGACGTCGATCAGATCATCAGCCGCGAGACCTTCGAGGGCCTTGCTCTTGAGGTTTTCGAAGGAGGCATCGCCCAGGTTGACGCAGGTGAAGAAGCTGGTGATGGTGGCTTCACCCTTGACGCCGTGCTTGACCACAGTGTAGCTGCTCTGGACATCGCCGATCATGGCGTTCAGAGAGATGGTGGAGAAGAAGTTCGGGCCCATGGCGACAGGAGCGGGCATACCGTTGTTGGTGGTGACGCCAGCGCAGCTGGTGACGATGGCGGCGGCGGCGATAGCGCCCAGACCAAGAATCATTTTCTTCATTTGAGAAATGACCTTTCTTTTTGAGGTTTGAATAATGTTCACTCAGACCCGGGTGGTCCAAGTTTTTTGCCTGTGTCAAATAATATAACGCGCTGTCGTAACGTTGTCAAACGCTTTTCACAAAAAAAAGTTGAAAAAAGTGGAGAAAACACTCAGGATACGGATTAATTAACCTCAAAAGACTTTTTAGAGAAATCTGAAAAAACGTGTTTTATCCTCTTTCCGGCACGTGGCGAGGGAACACCCGCTTGGAAGCGGCCGGAGTTCAGGAAACGCAAAGCGGCGGAAAGACCGGAAGCCGGCAACTGCGCGAGGCGGCGGAAAGACCGGAAGCCGGACGACCGCACAACCCGGCACACGATACCGAAAGATTCGACATCCCTGCGCAAGTCAAAGGAAAGGCCTCATGCAAATCATAAGGCCCGCCTTGACTTTTTCGCCCCGGCGGCATATATTATGCAGCCGTCCCGCGGGAATTGCGTCGCCCGCCGTCCGCGAAACGCGCATCAACACAAAACAACGGATACAGCCAGTGAATTCGCCCGAAGCCCAGATCATCGAAAGCTACCTGATGGAGCGCGCCCGCATGTTCTCGCGCAATCCGTCCCACGCGGCTTCGCGGGCGTTCTACGAGCTCTGGGAAAAACTCTGCTGTCCGCAGCCGTTCCCCGTATCGAAAAGCACCCTGGTCCTGAACGGGACCCTGCTCCGTTTTCCCCGCCACCGCGGCACGGATGCCGAGGGGGTCTACTGCTGGGACGAGGCGGAAGGATGTCCGCGGCTGCGCGTCAGGACGGCAGACTGGGAGAAAAGCTACCTGATCCGGCTTCGGCGCGACGGCACGGCCGACTGGGAGGAACAGGAGACGGTCTCCCTCACGAACGACGGCGTCGCGGAGATGATCGACGCGATGCGCGAGATCGCCCGGATGATGAAGGAAGACGGGAAGGCGGCGTGCGACTCCAAGCTCAAACTGAAGGAGCTCCACGAATACGCCGGCCGCATCGCGGACTATTTCCCGGAAAGCGCCGTGAAGGCCATCAAGGCGCTCAGCGCCCAGCAGGTGCACGAACTGATCCAGAACGCGCTGGCCGACCTGGCGGGCGACGAGCTCGACGACCAGCTGGTCCTGCCGCTCGACGGGACCTATGCGCGCGAGCACGACGGCGGCGAATCGTACCTGAAGAACCGCCGGGACATCATCGGCTCGGAGACCGTCTGGCGCGTGAAACAGAGGCTGGAGCTGATCGAACGTTCGGCCCGGCTTCAGGCCGAACTCGAACGCGATTTCACGCTCCGCCTGGCCGACGCCGAACTGCTCCGGTCGCACGACCACGAACTCGTCATAGAGATCCAGGCGCATTCCGACGCCCCGGTCCGCCAGGACGACGTGCTGTCCGTGGTCCGGGGCAACGACGACGAACGGGTCGGGTTCCTGCATGTGGACCTGGCCGACGGCGACATGATCGCAGGACGGATCCGGACGGACCGCAAGCTCGACTTCGAACAGGAAAAGGCGTTTCTGACCGCGCGAATGCCGAAAAGCCCGCTGGAACAATATGCGAACAGCATTCGCGACCTCAAACTTGAACTCGAAAACGGATCGGCCGGACCGTTCGGCGCCGCGGCGGGCCTGCTCGGCGTGTCCGCCGTCACGTTCGTGGCCCCGCCCTGCCCTCCGCCCGCGCCGGGGAGCAAGCTGAACACGCCGCAGCGTGCGGCCCTGGAGGCAGCGTGTTCCGGCGCAAACAGGGTCGTGCTGATCCAGGGCCCTCCGGGCACCGGCAAAACGTACCTGCTGGAACAGATCGTAAGGCGGATGCAGCGGCAGGGGCTCAGAATTCTCGTGGGGGCGCCGTCACATGCGGCGGTCGACAACCTGTGCCGCCGGATCATAGACCTGCCGTTCCTGCGGTGCGCCCGGAACCGCGACAATGTGGACCCCGTGCTCATGGAGGGGCACTGGGTCGGCACACCGGGCAACTACCGGAAGATCCGGTCGCGCTGCGGCGAGAAGGCTGCCGGGATCATTTTCGCGGGAACGCTGCCCGGCCTGCTGCGCGACTACACGATCGAGAATTTCCAGAAGACCGGGACCGAATTCGACGTGATCCTGATCGACGAGGCCGGCATGGCCGCGCCCGACGAGGCGATCCTCGCCGCGCGGCTGGCGAACCGGATCGTGCTGCTCGGCGATCACAGGCAGCTGCCGCCGTTCCCGCGGCACAAGAGCGTGCTGGAGGAGATATTGAAGGACAACCCGGCGGACGACAGCGAAGCCGCCACACTTGCGACCAAGAGCATCATGGAGTGGCTCATCAGCTACCGCAAGTTCCCGGTGTATGTGCTCAACCTCTCCTACCGCTGCCGCAACCCGCGCCTCCTGCGGTTCGCCTCCACGATGTTCTACAACGCCGAGCTGCTGCCGAACCCGGACGCCGACTACTACAAACTGCCGCCCGGCGAACGCGAACAGCAGTTCCCGAAGTCCACGCTCCGGTTCATCTCGACTTCGCGCCTGCCGCTCAAGAAGCGGTCGGAACGGTTCGTCTACGAGAACGGGCGCCCGGGCATCTGGAACCCCGGCGAGGTCCGGCTCGCCGCCGAAACGTTCCGTTCGATGCTGACCCGCTACGAACTGGAGGACATCACGGTCATCAGCCCGTACCGGCGGCAGATCGTGCTGCTGCGGAAGACGTTCTCGGACCTCTTCGCCAGCCGGTTCGCGACGGACCGGTGGAACCATTTCCTGCTGAAGAACATCGCGACCGTGGACAGTTTCCAGGGAGGGGAAAGCGAGGCGGTGATCATCTCCTACGTGCGGAGCAGCGAACGGCACGGGATCGGATTCACGGACAACGCCAACCGCATCAACGTGGCGTACACCCGCTGCCGGAGCGAGCTCGTGATCATCGGCGACCTGGACTGCCTCAAGAACCGCGGGAAAAACCAGCTCTTCGCCAAGCTCGAACGCGCCGTGGAGCGCGACGGCGAGATCGTGTTCCCGGAGACCACACCGCCCCTGCTCTGACGCCGCCTCGCGCGGAACCGCCCTTTTTTTGCCGAAAAATAAGCCGCTCCGGGTTGCAAAAAGCATCCGGCGGGCTATAGTATTTTTCGGATTTTCCGAATCTTCACCCGAATGAAAGTATCCGCCCCATGACCGTCAAACAGGAACGTCTCTTCCCCGCATCCGTCCGCACCATCGGCCTGACGTCACCCGCCAGCCTGCCCGACGCCGCCCGGATCGCGGAGGCACGCCGGTTTCTGGAAGAGACCTGCTGCGTGAAGACCGTACTTGCACCGGGCGCGCTCAGACGCGGCCCGATGAAATACTGCTGCGGCACGCCGGAATCGCGTCTGTCGGATTTCCATTCGCTGCTGAACGACCCCGGCATCGACCTCATCCTCTGCACGCGGGGCGGCTTCGGCAGCGCACATCTCCTGCCGGAGCTTGACTTCGACCTTCTCCGCGAACGCAACCTCCCGGTCTACGGATACAGCGACATCTCCGCGCTTCACCTGGCCATGCTTGCGAAGCGTGCCGGGATCCCGGTCTGCGCCCCGATGGCCGACGGCTTCCCCGAAGCGATGGCCCGGCCCGCGGCAAGGAAATCGTTCGGCACCGTCCTGCGGGAACGCACCGTGCCGCGCAGACTCCGGCTCGTCCCGGTCGGGGAGAACGTATGCACCCCGGAAACATCCGCGATTTCCGGGCCGCTCATCCTCTCCAACCTCACGGTCATGACCACGCTCTGCGGGACGCCGTGGCTGCCGGACCTGAACGGCTGCATCCTCGCGCTGGAGGACGTCCACGAGGAGGCACGCGTGCTGGACCGACACCTGACGCATCTGGTCCAGGCAGGGATCATCGGACAGACGGCGGCGGTCGTCTTCGGTTATTTCACGGAATGCGGGCCGAAGCCGCAGATACGGCGTCTGCTGCGGGACTTCGCCGCACAGACCGGGAAACCGGTATATACCGGACTGGCGTTCGGGCATGAACACCCGAAGTGCTCCTACCGGCTCGGCGAACCGGTCACGATCATTCCCTCCAGGAAGGCAAAGGTATAACGCTCCATGAATCTTTTCATCACACAGGCCTTTACGGACACGAAAATGTTCCTTACGGTCACGCTTGTCGTGGTCTTCTCCATCTGTCTGCATGAATTCTTCCACGCATGGACCGCGCTCCGGTTCGGCGACACGACCGCCGCCGACCGCGGCCATCTGACGCTGAACCCGCTCCGGCAGATGGGGCCGATGTCCATCATCATGTTCCTGATCCTCGGGTTCGCCTGGGGCGCGGTGCCGGTCAACCCGGCGGTCCTGCGCGCAAAAAGCCGGCACGCTCCGGCGATCGTGTCGCTGGCGGGCCCGGCGACGAACTTCGGGCTGTTCCTGATCGGCTTTTTCTTCTTCGGGTTCCTTCAGACGCGCATCCCGAGCCTCGTCGAGAACGAGGCAGCGGGGACGATGGTGCTCCAACTGTTCCTCCTCCTCGGCGTCTACAACTGCTTCCTGTGCATCTTCAACCTGCTCCCGATCCCCGGGCTCGACGGCTGGGGCGCGCTGACCGAATACGTGCCGCGCATGAAGAACCTCAAATCCGAATTCGCCAAGGGGGTCACGATCTTCCTGATCTTCCTGCTGCTTTTCCTGGCCGACGACATCTTCGAACTGGCTGTCAAGGTAATGATGCTGGCGCCGGACATCTTCCGCGCGGGATAAACGGGCATGCGGAACTTGCACCATATGGAAAAAAGACGGGAAAAAAACAAAAACACTTGAAAATCGTATCGCCGGTGGTATATTTATTGGATTGCCGAAATAATAAGATGCTTGTCTATCAGGAAGGGGCCTGAAATGAACCAGAAAACCAGAACCGCTCTCTATTCAGTCGCCATCTGCGCCTGCATCATATCCGCCGCCAGCGCCGTCATCCTCACGATCAACGCACGCAACCGGGAGCCCGAACCCCAAGCGGCCGCCGTCGAAGAGCCGGAGGAAGAGGAACAGCCGAAACAGGACAGGCCGCGCCGTCGTCCGAGACGCGGTGGCGGAGGATTCCGCGACGGCAGACGCGGCGACGTGACGCAGCTCCTGCCCGACAGCAACGACTTCGACCAGATGCCGACGCCGGAAGAGTTCGAAGAGGAACTCGTCAAGGGACTGGAGGAATACCGTTCCCTGCCTCCGCACGAGCGGTTCCGCCTGGACAACCAGATGCACCAGACGGCCTTATTCGTGCAGAACGGAATCGAAATGATGCGCGAGAACATCAACGAGATCCCGCTTGATGAGCTCGACCGCATCCGCAACGACTTCGACAGGTTCGCGGACATGGCGGAACAGACGTTCTTCAGCGGCATCGTGGAACAGTATCTCACGCCCGAAGAAGACCTCACGATCGGAGAATTCGTCCGTAACATGCACGATGCGCAGGACGAGTTCCGGGATCTACTCCACAGCATCTGACCGCATCCGATCCCGCCGAAAAGACGCAAGCTCCGGGAGACACGTTTCCCCGGAGCCTTTTTTATTCCTCCGGCCTTTTTCCGCTTTTTTTGGAAGAATCCGCTTGAAAAAAATGCTCCCGCGTACAACATTATATTCCATTATCGAAGTCCGGCGTCCGATCCCGCGGTCCCGCCGCGACCGGACATCCGACCAACCATGAAAGGTCCTGCTCTTGATATTCAACGGTACAGAAACCTGGTCCGTCGACTGGGACGATCCGAACGCCCCGTATGAACTGGACTCGCATGGTCTGATCGCCGCGCCGGGGGAAACGCTGGAAGCCTTCGCCGCACGCATCGACGAGCTTCTCCGTACACGTGCCCGTTTCGACCTCTGCACGGAGGACCGGGCCGGCGCCGAATCGCTGGAATCGGAGGTCGGGTTCAAGGTCGGCGCCGCCGAACCGATCAATGCCGCGGTCCTCTCGGAGGCAGCGGAAAAAACGGAAAAGCTCTTCGGGTTCCGCGCGGACTGGGTCCCGGCTTTTTTCCCGACGCGCGGGCTCGGCCTGCTCTGGGGCGGCTGCACCGTCATTACGGATTCGGGTTTTCCGGTCTTTTTCCTGCGACGGGGATTCCGCACCAGGCCGAAATGGTTCATCTACCGCCGGGACGAACTGCTCGCGCACGAGCTCTGCCATGCCGTGCGCGGCTGTCTGGAGGATGAGACCTACGAAGAGCATTTCGCCTACATGACCTCGGGCAGCGCGTTCCGGCGCGTGGCGGGGAACTGTTTCCGCCACGAATGGGACGCGGTCGCATTCCTGATCCCGGTCGTCCTTCTGCTCGCCGTCCAGCTCGTCGTCTACACCGGGCTCCTGAGCCTCCCGATCTGGCCGTTCTGGATCCTCGCATTCGCGTTTCCGGTGTTCCTGGCCGCCCGGAGCATTCCGGAGCGGCGGACGTACTTCGCAGCACGGTCGAACCTCGAGCAAAACGGGTTTGCGAACCCGGACGCCGCGCTCTTCCGCATGACAACGGACGAAATCCGCCGGATCGCCCGGATGCCGGACGACCGGCTCGGCGCCTTTCTGAAGGAACGATCAGACGCCGAGCTGCGCTGGCAGATCCTGATCCAACGATTCCAACACCCGCAAACGGAGACCCCGCATGAAAACAGCATCCCGGAATGACATCGCACAATTTCTCGACCGGATCCTCGAACTCGACCGCTGGCCGGACGACCCGTCCAACAACGGACTTCAGTTCGCCGGGGACGCCGAGGCCGCGAAGGCCGTCTTCGCGGTCGACGCCTCCGCCGAGCTTTTCTGCCGGGCGGCCGACCTCGACGCGGGATTCATCTTCGTGCACCACGGCATCTCCTGGGGATCCGGCATCCGACGCATCGACGGCATCCTGGCGGACCGCATCAAACTGCTCGCGGCAAACGGCATCTCCCTGTATGCCGCGCATCTCCCGCTCGATGCCAACCCGCGTTTCGGCCATAATGCGCGGCTTTCGGACATGATCGGCCTCGCAGAGCGCCGCACCTTCGGCCCGTACCACGGAAAAGAGATCGGGTTTCAGGGCATTCTGCCCGAGGAAAAAACGGTCGCCGAACTCGCGAAAATCCTCGACGCGGCCCTGCCGTCAAGCGGTCCGCTCGGCGTCGTGGGAGATGCCTCCCAGACCGTGAAGACCGTCGGCGTGATCTCGGGCGGCGGCGCCTGGCCGGAGCTTTTCGACGAGATCGCGCCGGACCATGTGGACTGCCTCATCACGGGCGAGGCCACGCATGAAGTCTTCCACCCAGCCAGGGAGAGCGGGACCGCCATCCTCACGCTCGGGCATTACCGGTCCGAGACGCCCGGCGTCTTCGCCGTCATGGACCTCGTGAAATCGAAATTCGGCATCGAAACCGCCTTCATCGACATCCCGACCAACATGTGACAATCCCGCGGGATACGCGGGGCATGGGCGGAAGAACGGCCGTTTTTCAACGAAACGGCGGCGGCAGATGCGTAGGCTTGAGAGGGCAGCGACAGGGCGCGAGCTCAGGCTGTCGTGTTCAGCGGCGTCGGAAGACGCGCTGGACCTCCTGATAGAAATCCAGAAGCCGGTCCGTTATGATGTCCCAGGTATACTTCTCCCGGACCTCGGCATCGGCGGCATCCGTGATCCTGCCGCGGAAGTCGGCATCCTCGTCCAGTTTCCGGATCAGGGCAGCCCACTCTTCGGGAGCGCCCTCGGGCGGAGCGAAGAACCCGGTTTCGCCGTCCCGGATGAGCGTCTTCAGACCGCCGACCGGCGAGGTGATGACGGGAGTGCCCGCGCTCCATGCCTCCAGAACCACGATGCCGAACGGCTCGTGCAGGGAGGGCAGCAGGAACGCCGAGGCGGCGCGGTAGGCGGCGGGAAGAAGCGAGGAGTCCGGCGGCACACCGGTGATCATGGTAACGCGGTCCTTGAGGTTCATGAGCTGGATTTTTTCGCGGACTTTGTCCATGTACCATTCCGCCGTTGGCGCGCCGATGAGCACGAGATGCCACGGCTCGCCGAGAAGCGCCAGGATCTCGGGAAGAATGAGCTGGTTTTTCTGATAGTCGATGCGGGAAACGCAGAGCAGGATCTTCCTGTCCGGGCGGATGCCGGCCTGTTTGCGGAAGTCGACGCCGGCGTAATCGTGGAACCCGGAGTAGTTCACACCGTTCGGGAGATGAATGATGAGCTTGCCGGGGAAATGCTCCTTCGCCGGCTGGAGCTCGTTTTCGCCGACGCACACGATGCCGTTGGAAAGCTTCAGGGCATCGACGCGGCGGCAGAGCAGACGGTCCATGATGTTGCCGTACGGGATGGTTCCCTTCAGCGGCTTCACCATCTGCTTGATCTCCGCGGGCGGCACGTCGAAATACCCGCCGTGCAGCGTCATGACGTACGGGACATGAAGCTGTCTGGCAGCGGCGCGGACGGTGGCGGCCATGCGCCCCATGGTATGGCAGTGGAGGATGTCGAATTCGCCTTTTTTCAGCGCCTTCTGAAGTCCCGGCACGACAGGGTTTCCGCCTTTTTTGTCAAGGATCCTGACCTTTTCCTTCGAGAGCGGGAAATACGGATACCGATACCCGAAACGGTGGATATTGATCGTATTGATGACCTCATCTCCGGGAGTCGCAAGCGCACTTGTCGCAAAGATCTCGGACGGATTTCCCTTCGTCTGCAGCGTCCGGGTCGAATTCCAGACTACACTTTCCGTACCGCCCCATTCCGAAAAAGCGAACCGACGGATGATTTGAGCCGTTCTCATAATGAAACCGAAAACTCCGAAAACAACGTGAAAAAAGATTGTATTCAAATAGATAATGTACACCGTGCGACGAAAAAAACAAGAGCGAATCCGTTTTTTCGCTCCAAAATAAACAAAACGGCATCGCACGGATCGAACAGAGTCGGCAGGACCGCGGAACCGGCCGGAAAAAGTTCCGCGGAGTTTTTTCCCTGAAATCGCGGATTTCCGCTAAGATTTCGGCCCGTCCGGGGGACTAATCATACGGAAACACGGTTTCGGCCGATTTCATTCTTTCATACGACATACAAGGAGCCACCATGAAAAAGACACTGTTCCACACCGCCCTGTGCGCCATGAGCCTCGCACTTCCGGCATTTGCCGACGAAACCGCCGACCGGGCGACGGCGGCCGAGCTGAACCGCAAGGGATTCGAGCTTTTCGACACCGTCTGCAAGGCGGATGCGAAGGGCAACATGTTCATTTCCCCGTACAGCATCGACGGGGCGTTCGGCATGGTCTATTGCGGCGCGAAAGGCACGACCGCCGACGAAATCCGCAAGACGCTCGGCCTGCCCGCCGATCCCGCCGCATGCGGCACATTCTTCAACGGGCTGGCGAAACAGTACGCCGAGGCGGAAAAGACCGAAATCCTGGTCTCGAACTCCGTCTGGACCGACACGGACCAGAACGTGCTGCCCGGATTCGCCGAGATGATCAGGAAGTATTACGGCGGAGCATTCTACAAGGAGGACTTCGGCCAATCCGCGAAGGTTGCGGCGAAGATCAACGCCTACGTCGAATCCAAAACGAAAAACATGATCAAGGACCTCCTCACGCCCGACTTCTTCAGCAAGGACACGTCCATGGTCCTGCTGAACACGCTGTATTTCGAGGCGAAATGGGCGCGCCCCTTCCCGAAGGACGACACGAAGCCGATGGCCTTCACCCAGTTCGGCGGCACAGAGAAGGAAGTCCGGATGATGTACCAGAAGTCCGCCATCGCCTACTACGCGAACCGCCAGGACAACGTCCATGCGATCGTCCTGCCCTATGAGAACCGCCGGTTCGAGCTGGTCGCGCTCATGCCGATCGACGGCGGAACCGACCACGGCGAAGCCGCACTGAAGGACATCGTGAGCAAGATCGGCACGAAGCTCGATTCCTGGCTGGAGCGCCGGATGCGCGGCGAGACGCGCGTGTGGCTGCCGAAGACCGACCTGACCTGCAAGCTCGACCTCAATAAGACCCTGCAGGGACTCGGCATGAAGACCCCGTTCTCCAATTTCGCCGATTTCTCCGGCATCGACACCGAAGAGGCGCTCAAGATCGAAAACGTGGTGCACAAGACCGCGCTGAAGATGGACGAGGTCTCCACGAAGGCGGCGGCCGCGACCGCCATCGGCATGGCCAGGATCACCTCCATCGGCATGCCCGACCCGGTCAACGAATTCCGCGCCGACCGTCCCTTCCTCGTGCTCATCCGCGACAACGAGACCGGACTCGTCCTCTTCACGGGCCGCGTGACCGATCCCGGAAACGCCAAGTAATCAACCCCCCAGACGAACAAGCGGCTGTCCCGGACTGAGGACGGCCGCTTTTTTTGAGTTTGTTTTACGCCGGAGCGAACCGCTGCAGGTCTGCCCGGCGTTTTGCGTTTTCAGGGGGCGATGTGCGCCGGATCAGGTTCCGGAGGAAAGCCTGCGGCGGATCGCCTTTTTCGTCCGGACAAAGCGCATGAGCATCGCCAGGTACTGCACGATCACGCGGCCGGAAAGCTTGCTCTCGCCCTGCTTGCGCATGGCGAACGTGATGGGATGCTCCAGGACCTTGTCGCGGCCGGTGAGGGAAAGCAGGAACGCCAGTTCGAGCATGATCTTGAAGCCTTCCGGGGAAAGGCAGGGCTTCACGCGGTCGAAGGCATCCCGGCGGATGGCGAAAAAACCGGACATCGGATCCCTCAAGGTGATCCCGAGCACGAGCCGGGCGGCAAACGCTGCGCCATCGCTGCACATCACGCGGAAGAGATTCCATTTTTCCGTGAAACCGCCGCCGGGCACATGCCGGGAGCCGACCACCATGGACAACGCCGGGTCGCGGTCGAACTCCGCGAGCAATCCGGGCAGATCCTCCGGCCTGTGCTGTCCGTCGGCGTCCATGCAGACCAGGATCTCGCCGGCGGCTTTCGAAAAACCGTGGACCACGCTGGGCGCAAGGCCGCGAACCCCGGGGTTCTGCTCCACGCGGACAGGCGTCCGCATTGTTTTCGCAGTTTCAAGCGCAGCATCTTCCGTACCGTCGGGGGAATGGTCGTCGGCGACGATGATCTCAAGCCCGGACAGTTCGAGCGCATCGAGGGCGCGGAGCATCGGCGGGATGCTGTCTTTCTCCTTGAATGTGGGGAGGATAATGGATGCAGTCATACTATTACACCTTCTCTGTTTTTATCGAAGAAATGGAAAATAATCTTTTGAATCGTTTTTTCGGGGGCGCAGGATCGGGATTCCAAACAGGAACGGGTCCTTCACATGGGAATACAAAAACAGACTCCATAAAGCAAGGGCGATTGCAAAAAGCGGAATCACGGGAAAGATAATGCTGTAAACCGGGTTTCCCGGTCAAATACACGACAGCCCCCAGTCCAGCGTTTATCGCTGTGGCAAAATATAGTGCATTGCCTGTTTTTGCTTTGCTGCTTTTTTTCAAAGGGCATTGGAAATTATGCATTGCGTCGTTTGTTGTCTTCGTTTTTTTCTCGGTATCTCCTGTTTTCTTCGGCAACAATCTTGTGGAACTCTATTCGGAGTATTGGAAGGCGGTAACGGCAACGGTTCGGTCAGGAGACATTAATCATTACGGTTCCAATCCGATCGGCATGTGCCATCTTGTTTTTTTCAAGAAACCCCTCGTGAATCTTCTTTTGAAAACACCGATTGTCGGATTTGTTCCCTGGTTGTTCTGGCGGGAACACAAAACGGCTTTTTTCTCCGACACGCTGTTGCTTTTGACGTTCAGTCTGACCATGCTGGTTTCTTACCACAGGATTTATGATATCATTTTGGTCTATCCGCTGTTCGCAATTCGTCTTTTTGACTTTGCCCGGACCAAACAATGGCTTCTCTTCGGGATCACTTTCCTGTTTCCGCTCTTTTAAGTCTGCCCCGAAGAATGACATACGATTTGATCGCGTCGTGGATCGGAGGGATTCCGTGGATCACGGAGACAGAAAAAGGCACCGGCCCGATGCAATACGGAAACTGCATCGGCAGAAAAGCCTTTCAGCCTTCGGCAAGATACGCCTCGTGCATTTGGAAAATCTTCTGAATGGATGCCTGGCATGCAGGAACATCCTCCGCCTTGGCCGCGGCGTTCAGCTCCTTGGCCAGCGCAAAGAGATCCATAGCGCCCATGTTCTCGCAATAGCCGAACATGGTGTGCGTAATGATTCTGAGTTTCTGGAAATCGGAATCGACGCCGACCTCCTGCAAGTCGACGCAGGATTTATCGAATTCCTTGATGAACGCATCGTAGAATTCCTGGATTTCGTCGTCTTCGAGCTCGAGAAGCTCTTTCAAATGGGCTGCGATATCGGCCTTCATGATTCGGGAGTCCTTTTATTGAATACGAATTTGGTTTCGTTTAATCCGCAGTTGGTTTCGTACGACACGTATTGCGTGATCGCCTTGATGATCTGGATGCCGCGACCGCTGGTGGCGAAGAGGTTTTCCTCCTCTTCCTTTTTTCCTGCGGCCCCGTCTCCCGAGGTGAAGAGCTGGGGGTCGTTTGTTTCACGGGTGCCCGTGATGTCCCACTTGCCGCCGCGTTCGGCCCCCTGAAGCACCAGGTCGCCGTTTTCCATGCCGATGCTGACATAAATGAGGTCGGGAGCCTTCTTCTTGTCATGGTTGCCGTGGATCACAACGTTGTTCAGGTACTCGTGAACGCACAGGTCGATCTCCGTGCTCTGGCGCACGTCGTCGGTAATGGCGGAGAATTCGCGTGCGATCCTGTCGACTTCGGGAAGCGTGGCGTGGATGACGCGTTCCAGGAGCCCCTTGCGGGCGGAACGCTTCTGGAATGCGATGATCGTGAAATCGTCCGGGGCCTTGTCGAACCCCATCTTCGCCATGATGCCCTTGATGCGGTACGGCAGCGCGACGACGTTCGGATTGTCCAGCTGGCACTGGATGATCGAATGCAGGTCCTCTTCGTCCATGGTCTGGCCGTCTTCGTTCTGCATGTCCAGCACACCGTCGGTCATGGCGACGAAGATGGTGTCGTCGTCGAAATCGCAGTCGTAGTTTTCGGACTCCGGGAACTCGGCGTCGAGCATCCAGCCCAGGGGCATGCTGCCCTTCTTCGTGTCGCTGACGGTCACGGTCTTCTTGCTCGGCGAGGCGAAAAGGAGTCCCGGGTGCCCGGAGGAATGCAGGGAGATATGGTTGTTCTTGAAGTCGATGATGGCGGCCAGCGCGGTCATGTAGTTCTTGCTCTGAAGGTCCTCGCAGAAGAACTTATTCAGGCGGGTCATGAGGTCGTGGATCTTGATATCGTTGTCGCGCAGGGTCATTTTCAGCCAGGACTGGACCGCCGCCATGTAGAGCGCGGCGGAGAGCCCGTGCCCGGAAATGTCGCCGATGAAAAGCAGGTATTTGGAATCGCCGAACGGGATCATTTCATAAAGGTCGCCGGAGACGTGCATGTAGGGAACATAGATGGAGGAGAAGAGCACGTCGTCGTTGCAGATGCACCAGCTCGGGAGAAGGACCTTCTGAAGCTCGCCGGCAAGGGCGCGCTCCTCCTCCATCTGGTCGCTGTATTTGTGCGCCATGAGCTTCTGCCGGTACGTAGTGACGACCTCGGTGATCTTCTGGATCAGCGTCTTTTTCCCGACCGCCTTGTTCAAGTAGTACGTATTGGCGTCCCACGTGATCTGGTTGAGCATGGTCATGTTCTTGTCCTCGACCATGCTGGTGAGGAAGATGATGGGGCGTTCGGGGTCGGTGGCCCGGATGAGCTTGCGGAGTTCGAAACCGTCGATGCCGGGCATGATGACATCAAGCAGAAGGATGTCGAAATACTGTTCCTTGAACTTCTGAAGGGCGTCGACGGCGTTTGTGCAGGTCACGAGTTCAAAGCCGTCCCCTTTCAGACAGCCGCGGATGATCATCAGGTTCGCCTCAACGTCATCAACGGCCAGGACTTTGATCACATCGCTCATAATAGACTCCGGGGGAAGGTTCAGAGGTAGCCGTTTTTCAGTTCGGTTTCCCCGATCCGCGGCCAACCGATTCGAATGTTTTCCATAATATAATCCGGATACGACAGCTTTCAACCTTTTTTTCTAAAAAAAGCGTCTTTTTTGTGCATTTCCTCTTTTTGAAGTTGAATTGGCTCGGTTCCTTGCTATATTAAACTTGAAATCCCTTCGCTTTTTCATCGTCTCTCAAAACAGCATCGCACCGCCATGCCACGAATTCGATTTGTCAACCAATACGCCGGGATCATCGGCGGCATTGAACGCTACATGGAGCGCACCGCGCGACTTTTGCGGCAAAACGGCTTCACGGTCGACTGCTGCTACGCGGAGAAGACACAGGATTCCGAACGCTTCCTCGCCGCATTCGACCGAGCGGAGACGATTTCCGAAGCCGCCGTGCGGGATGGAAGCGAATACGACCTCACGGTCCTGCACAAGGTTCGCGACGCCGCGGCCGTCCGAACCCTGCGGAACGCGAGCAGGACGGCGGTCTTCATTCACGACCATGAGTATTACTGTCCCCGGAGATCCTACTACTATCCGGTCACGCGGAAAAACTGCTCCCGGGCGTATTGCGAATTCCTCTGCGGCTGTTGCGCGATGCTGAGGCGGCCCGCCCCGGACAACACGTTCCGCGCGAACTTCGGCGGATTCGCCTCGCTCTGGCGGGAAATCCGGCTCTGCGGCGAGTTCATCGTCCTGTCCGGTTTCATGCGCGGGATCCTGGTGCGGCAGGGCATTCCGGAGGAGAGGATCTCCCTGATCCCGCCGGCTGTCACGCTTCCGCCCGAATCATCCCCGTCCGAGTCCGAAACGGAAAAAACCGAAGGCGTGCCGCACATCCTCGTGATCGGCCAGCTTATCCGGGGCAAAGGCATCGACCGGCTTCTGGCCGCCATGCACGGCGTCAAAACGCCCTGCGTTCTGGACATCGTCGGGACCGGCAATGACGAAGCGTACCTGAAACAACTGGCGGGACCGTTCGGAACATCCGTCGTGTTCCACGGCTATTCGCCGAACCCGGACGACGCATTCCGCGGGATCCGCACGGCCGTGCTGCCCTGGCGCTGGCAGGAGCCCTTCGGACTGGTCGGGCCGGAAGCGCTTGCGCACGGCGTCCCGCTCGTCGGATTCGACGTCGGCGCCGTCAGGGAATACCTTATCGACGGTCAGACCGGCCTGCTCGTCCCGCCCGGGGACACGGATGCCCTGGCAAAGGCGATCGACCGCCTGCTGAACGCCCCCGAGGAAGCCGCTTCCATGGGGCACCGCGGACGCAGGCTCGTTTCTACGCGGTTCACGGACGAACTCCTGCTGCAGGGCTGGCGCGATTTCCTGAACCGGCCGTCCGCGACCGTTCGATCCGGTCCCGAAAGGAGCGTTTCATGAGAATCCTTGTCAGCTGCGTACCGTACGATCACGGGCGATCCGGCATATCCGTCTACATGCGCCACACGGTCACGGCCCTGGCCGCGGTCGGGCACGAACTGACTTTGGTCGTGGAGCGGGAGGCGGCCGAAGTTCCGGAGTTCGCGCCGTTCCCGAAGATCGTCGGCCCCGACTGGATCAGCCGTCCGATCCTGAGCATGCTGTGGCATCTCCTTTTCCTTCCGTTCCGCATCCGCAAGGCAAAATACGACCTCTTCTACATCGCCGCCGCAAACCGCCGCGCCGTGCTGTTCCGCCCCGTCCCAACGGTCGCCATCGTGCACGACCTGGCGGCACACCGGATGCGGGAGAAATACGACCGGTTCCGCACGCTCTACCAGACGGGCATCCTGCCGTTCTTCACGCGCCGGGCGGAGTTTCCCGTCGCGATCAGCGAATCGACGGCGTCCGACATGGTAAAGTTCATGGACCTGCCGCGCTCAGCCATCACGGTGAGCTGGAACGGCCTTTCCCTGCCGAACGTGAAGCCCGCGGGCGGATGGAAGACGCGGTACGGCCTGGAGCAGGACGGGTATCTGCTTTACATCTCCCGCCTGGAACACCCTGCGAAAAACCAGTTCCGCCTGATCGAAGCCTACGAAAAAATGCGGCCGGAGATCACCGGCCGGTACAAGCTGGTGCTGTGCGGCGCGGACTGGCACGGCGCGGACGTCATCCGGGCCCGTGCGGCGGATTCGCCCTTGCGCGACCGGATCGTGCTGACCGGGTTCATCGGCAATGAAGACGTGGAGGAAGCCTACCGCGGCGCGGCGGCTTATGTGTTCCCGTCGCTCTTCGAGGGGTTCGGCCTGTCGCTGATCGAAGCCATGCACTACGGGACGCCGTGCGCGTGCTCGGAAACATCGTCCCTGGGCGAACTCGGACAGGGCGCCGCCCTGCTCTTCGACCCCGAGGACCCCGCCGCCATCGCGGATGCGCTGGTCCGCCTGCTCTCCGACCCCGGACTCCGCGAAAAACTGAAAGAGGCCGGGCATCGCCGCGCCGCCGAATTCACCTGGGCAAAACACGTCGAAAGGATCATCCATGCAGTCGAATCCGCCCGTCCGTGAAAAACCGCGTCCGATCGTGCTCGGAATGCACTTCGACGCACTCCGCGTACCGGAGGCGCTCGACCGGTTCTTCGAGCTGGCCGCCATGCCGCCCGGACCGCGCGGATGCCGCATCGCCGCGACCGTAAACGTCGATTTCATCGTGAACACCTACTGCGCCACGACTCCGACCCCGCGCAACCCCGCGCTCGCCGCCGTGCTCCGCCGCGCCGAACTCGTCATCGCCGACGGCATGCCGCTGGTCTGGCTCAGCCGCCTGCTCGGCACCCCGCTGCCGGAACGCGTCACCGGCGCCGACCTGGTCCCGATGATCGCCGAACGCGCGGCCAGGGACCATGTGAAGCTGTATTTCCTCGGCGGCGCGGAACAGTATACCCGCCGCGCCGCGGAGATTCTGACGGAACGCTACCCCGGACTGGAGATCGTCGGGATCGATACGCCGTTCGTGAAGCTGGACGCGCCGAACGCCGAAGAGCTCGACCGCGAAATCTGCCGCAAGATCAACGAATCCGGCGCTTCCGTCCTGCTCGTCGGATTCGGCAACCCCAAACAGGAGATCTGGGCGGAACGCAACCGCGCCAACCTGAAATGCGGCATCGCGATCGGCATCGGCGGCACGTTCAATTTCATCGCGGGCGCCGTCAAACGCGCCCCGGACTGGATGCGACACACCGGCACGGAGTGGATCTTCCGCATCATCCAGGAGCCGGGCCGCCTGTGGAAACGCTACGGATTCGGGATCCTCGTCTTCAACACCATGGCGTTCTTCGCATTCCTGAACAGGCCGCGCAAAAACGGCGCCGGGGTGACCGCCGACGCCGACAATCCGCGCATCCTCATGACGACCGGACGCGGACGCTTCTCGCCCGAGGCGCTGCAGTCCATCCTGGACGCCGCGGCCGACGGCCCGGTCGAGATCAGGAACCTCAGCGGACGCCAGCGCCGACAGCTGAGGGCGCAGCGCATGATCGACCTGCTCGCTTCGGAGAAAAAGGATGATTGACCTCAAAACGACACTGGCGCCTCTGAAGAAGGACTGGAAATGCACCGCCATCTTCGCCGCTGCATTTGCATTCGCCTGCTGGCAGTCCGCGCAGCAGATCCGTTCCGAATGGGGCGGAGCGGCAGCCCTGCTGATCCTGCTGGCGTGCCTGTTCTACCAGGCTGAAAAAGTCGCCGCGCCGCCAGTGCCAGCGCAGGGGAAGAAGGAGTTCCCGTGGCGAAAACTGCTTGCCTGGCTGGCGGTCCTGGTCGCGGCGGGGCTCCTTTTCCTGCCGTGGTCGGCCCCCGACGCGCCGAGTCTCAAGTCCGGCGCGTGGTTCTTTCTCTCGCTCGGCGCGGTCTGTTTCTTCTGCGGCGTGCGGACGATGCTCCTCGGGGCCGCGCCCCTGCTCGGATGTTTCCTCGTCGTACCGTTCCGCGAACAGATCGTGCTGTACCTGAGCTACCCCTTCCGCATGGTCTCCACCGTCCTTTCGGTCGGATTCCTTCAGGTCTTCGGGATGCAGATCGAAAACGACATGACGACGATCCGGATCGAAGGGCTCGACATCGCCATCACGGACGCGTGCAGCGGCATTCAGCAGTTCGAGGCCATGATCCTCGTGGCGTTCTGGCTGGTGATGGTCTGGCGGAGGCCGTTCCTCTGGCGTTGCGTTCACTATGCGTTCCTGGTCCCCTCCATCATCCTCGCCAACGCGATCCGCATCGTCCTGACGATCGTCCTGTACAAGACCGTCGGCGAAACCGTGCTGAACAACACCTGGCACGCCGGGCTCGGCTACGCCCAGGTCGTCCTCACGGTCGCGCTCTTCTTCCTCGTCGGCTGCCTGCTGCCGGAAACGGAACAGGCCGGACCGTCGGGAAAAGAAAAACAGGAAAAAGAAAAGCCGGAGAAAGAAAAAAATGAGAAAATCGGATCGAAAAAAAAAGATGCAAGGAATAACTTCGGAAAGGGCGGCAGGTCATGAAAAATCCTCCTGAAGCTTCGCAAAACCCCGTGCCCGCCTCCGCGGAAACACCGCGGAAAACGGCTGATTCGGCGCCGGAGAAAGCGGTCTCGTCCGTTTTTCCGTGGATGCGCTTCGCGGGCGCATTCCTCGCCGGAATCCCTTTCTTCTGCACGGTTCCATACTCCGTTCATTCGTGGCACACGTCCCCCATGGACCATACGAACTGGATCTTCTTCCTCGCTTTTCTGCTGATCGCGGCATGCAGTCTGCCCGCCGTGAGCGATTCCGCCAGACGCAACCGGTCCGACTGGTTCGCGCTCCTTGCGGCCGCGGCCGCGGCGATTCTGTACGCCGGGGGCATCGTCAAGCAGATCTATCTGTTCCGCATCCTGGCCGGGACCTGGTTCTGGTGGACGGGCGTATGGTTCTTCTGCGGTTGGCATGCGGCATGGAACATGATCCCGGCCTTCGGGGTGCTTTCGCTCGGATGCACCAGCTCGACGTTCCTGCTGAGCAGGCATTTCCTGATCCAGCCGCAGACGGCACTGTTCCTGAAAATCGGCGCGACGCTGTTTTGTGCGGCGCTCTGTGCCGTCTTCCTGCTCACCGGATTCGTGATGAAACGCGAAGTCTTCTGGTTCCTGCTGGCGGCAGCGGCGATCCTCGGCGGGACAGTGGTCTCCCGCGGCGCAGGGAAGACCGCGCCGCCATTCCGCCCAGACCTGACCGCGGCCGTGGAAGGATTCGACAGGTCGGAAATTCCCCTGATCGAAAGCACGATCCGCTTTTTCGAGGGCTCCGAGGCACATCAATACGCCTATTCCGACGGCATCTTCCGGTGCAATATCCTGGAGGTGAAATGCGGAGACGACATCCACATGATCCATCCCGCCAGCCATTGCATCCGCTCCAGCGGCGCGGAAATCCTCTCCGAATCCGTCGTCATGCACTCGCTGCCCGACGGACGGAGCCTGCCCGTTACCGAGATCCGGGCAAAAATCCACAGCACGCCGACGCTTACGTTCGTATGGTACACCGGACCGACGGAGACGACCGGCAGTTTCTACACGTTCCGCCGCAAATGGTCGCCTTCGGAACAGTGGTACTCTTACCAGGCCGTCACGGAGATCTACGACGGCAACGAAGACGCCGCACGCAGATTCCTGCTGAATCTGCTGTCGATTTTCTGATTTTCCGCCCCGCCCCCCGGCGCACAGAGGGTCTGTCTGCCTGAGAGGGGGACAGGGGAATGCGTTTTCAGGGGCGAAGAGCCTTCAGCTGGTTTTGAAGGCGTTCGATCCGCTGATTGCTGGCTTCGATGCGCTGCCGGATCAGTTCGGTCTGCTCTTCGGTGAGGCCCCCTTGCGTCTGCCGGAGCGTCTCGAGCAGGGACGTAAGCTCGGCGCGTGTATTCATAGCGTCTTCCAGCTGCCGTTCCAGGTCCGCCTCGCGGGAATCCGCGGCGTGCTTGACGGCTTCCTTTTTCGGGGTGCGGTCCGGGTCGAAGATGTTCAGCGCCACGATGTGCTCGATCATGACTGCAGATGTCGCGCTGTCCTTTTGCGGCTCGGAAGGATCGTCATTCCTGACAAGGGATACGGCGAACGAGCAAATGTCGTTGGAAATGATCCTCTGCGACAGTCTCGCGATCCGCCAGTAGGGGAAGACCAGGCGCCGGGGGAGATCGACCATGCGGTCCTGCGCCTGGATCGTGAGGTCGCAGTTGCCGCTGTTGAACCGGAGTTGTGTCACGAGCGCATCCTCGGGGAGCGCGAGGGAGAGATCGTAAAGTTTGGCGAGGAAGTCCGGGTCGCCGGGATCAACATCAACCCGTTCACTCTTCGCTTTTTCCTTCGCCGCAGCGGAGTCGCCGGCCGTCCGGGTTGTCTCCTTTTTGGCGGGCGTATATGTGATGACGCGAATCTGCCCGGTCAGGCGGTACTTTCTGACGGCATCCGCCGGGGGCGAATCAGCCTTCGGTTTGTCCCCGGAAAGCGTGCGGCCTGCGGGCTCGACACGGATTTCGACACGGCGCCAGGAAAGACGCGGCGTCTGTTTCTCGACTTCGTCGATGAAGTGAACGATCCTGCCGTATTCGTCGACGACGGTGAAATCAATGTCGGCGTAGGAGTGTTCGGCGTCGACCGAAGTGATCCTGACGGCGCCGAGCGACCGGAGATCGGCTTCCGCGCGTTTCGCCGCTTCGTCGACGAGTTCGCGGAGCCGGATTTCGGGCTGTCCGTCGCGTTCCTTATCCCAGAGCGGCACGCCCGCGAAGACGTCCCGCTTGTTCTGCCCGCCGTCGGCTTTTGCCGTGGCGGGTTCGCCCGTCCGCGTCGTGGCGGAAGCCGGTCTCGCGGTCGTCGTCTGCCGCGGATTGGTCTGCGCGGCGGGCCTGAAGCCGGGAAGAGAATTTGTGCCGGGGGTGGTTGAGCCGGGGCCGTTCGGCGGCAGCCCGAACGACGGAATGGCGGGTCCGTCCTCCGCCGAGGCTTCCACGCCGGGGTCGTTGATGCGGCCCATGAAGAGGATCAGCCCGGTCCAGTTGTCGCGGATCAGCACGAGGTATGGGCGGTCGGCGCGGAAGACGTTCTCCGGCGGCGGCTGCATGAATCCTCCGCCGAACCCGGCGATGATGGCCGTGGCAGCGGCGGCTTTCGTGGAATACTCGTCCATCTTCAGTGCGGTCTTATGGATGACCTTCTCAATGTAAAACCGTTCGTCGCCCGGATTTTTGGAGTAGTCGAACATGCCGGAAAAATCGGCGGTGAAGGGGCTGAACGCCGAAGGCATGCCGAGGTCCTTCAGAGTATCCTTGAGCCGCATCGAGTCGGTCAGGTCGACTTTCGGCAGCCAGACGCGCGTCTCGTAGGGCGACGGATTCGAGAGCCACGAACCGAGCTTGTCGCCGATCTTCGCGAGGATGGACTTCATGGCGGCCTGCCCCTGGTCGGCGCCGGGGTCGACGGGCATCAGGGCGACGAGGTCGAACCGGGGATTCTCATACGGCAGCACGACGGCGTGAACGTTGTCCTCCTCGCAGTAATAGTAATCGAAGCGGCGTTTCTGGTACATCATCCGCACCTGCTTCGAGCCGCCGCCGAACCGGTAAAACGGCATCGGCCAGGTCTGTTCCTCCTTGAACGGATGCAGCCATTTCGCCTCGAAGAACAGGGTGTTCAGCAGGATCATGCGGGTCCGCTCGGTGAGATCGTCGGGCGTGATGACGTTTTTGATCATGCCTTTGGTGTTCTGATCGACCAGGGCGTTGACCTTGTCCGCGACGGTGGCTTTCTTGGTGAAATCCTCCACATAGAACGCGCCGTCGTAGTAATTCTCGATCGTCCTGCGGTAGTCCGGGCGGATCAGGTCGGTCACGCGATGGTCGACCCAGACGGAATTCGAGACGAGGACGTCGACATTTTCGGCGGCATGGTACTGGTCCGCCATGTCGTGGAAGAACGCATCGGCAGTGTCGGGCCCCTCGGGCATGCCGAGCACGGTGCGGATTTCTCCCTGCGTACGGCCCTTCGCCCCGGTGTACACCATGCCGAACGCGCTGTCGATGCTGTACGGGGAGATGAACTTGTTTTCATTCTCTTTCTCTTCGCTGAGGGTCTGAAGAAGACGGAACCCCTGCCGGTTCAGGTCGCCGGCGATGGCCTGACGGACCGGCAGAGACATTTCTTTCGCGTTGTCCGTTTCCCGACCGGGCGCGGAGGCGTCAGCCGTGTCCCCGGCGGCTTCCTTTTCTTTCGCCAGACGGTCTTTCAGGACCGCGATTTTCCGGTCGAGGTCGTCAAGACTCTGACGCTGAACTTCGATCTGCCTGGCCTTCCAATCCGCATCGGCGTCCTGATCCTGCTCAAGACTTTTGATCTGCGCTTCCACCATTTCGCGCAGTTCAAGCCCCTGCTTCAACAGTTCTTCCGTGGTCTGCGCGGCGGGCTGTGTGGGACCTGAATTCTGCCGCGGTGTTGCGGTTTTAACCTCGTTCGCGCCCGGCGCATTGCGGGCGGCCTCATGGACGAGCTCTTTCAGGCTCTCGATTCGACGGTCGAGATCATCGATCTGCCTGCGCACCGAATCGATCGACTCCTTCCGGGATCGGGAATTCTCCGGGGTGACCGGGGCCTCCTCAAGGATCTTGAGCGTGATTTCCAGATCGGTGCGCCGATCGAGCGCCTTCATCAACTCCGATTGGGACGGGCCCATGGACGCGAACGTGAAAGAGAAAACCGGGCGGGAACTGCTGCTGTTGTTTTTGATGACCAGCGGGACCGCGAAATGCGTCGCGTAGTCGGCGAGCAGATCGGATTCGCCAAGGTTTCGCAGCTGAATCCGCACGGATTCTCCGGCATCGTTGAGCGTGAGTTCGACCCGATCCCGGCCCCGCCCCAAAAAGACTTTGCTCCCGTCCACTTTCCCCTTGGTGGTGACATTCTCAAAATCCGGGGTAAGACCGAGCTTGAACGGCTGACCCAGATCCGTCCACGGCATGCCGTCGACGGTGACGCCGGTCGGGGCCGGGTATATGGGGGCGAAGGTGCGGGGTTCGTAACGGATCGTGTCGCCGATGAAAACGAACTTGACTTGACCTTTGTAGGTCCCTTCCAGGGTGAGGATGACTTCGGAGTTGTCCTCCTGCGCGAGAGCGGCGAACGGAACAGCGGTCAAGGCGGTCAGGATTACCGCGACGACGGCAAAGAAAGCACTGCGAATCGATTTCATTTTCATATCGGGTCCTCCGGTGTGTTGCTGTTACTTATTATAACGTTTTTCATTTCTCCGATATTGTGTTGGCCGAGATAATCTGTTTTGGTTGGAGCGAGAAAACATCATGACATCTGGTTTTCGAACTTAAAGACAGAGATAATGGGAACTTACCGATCAGGTCTATCGATATGCCCGGACGCCGTTTTTGACTCTTTTTTCCTGTTTTCTTGTTTTCGAAACTTGTTTTTTCCGTCAGACGGTGTATAGTTTATGCACCAAAACTGTTGCATGGGGGTGTCCCGGTTTCGACTGGTCGCGCTGAACGTCAACTGCATGTCGAGGATGACCGTTGGCCTCGTTAATCATCGGTTACACAAACAACTGCGAACGAAGAGTACGCACTCGCTGCCTAATTAGCTGCGGCGACGTCTTCTCCCCGACGGGCGCTGGGGGAACAAGGCGACAATCCGCGTCCTGGTTCTCACGGTTTTTCCGCCGCCGTGGAACGAGATTTCAGACGGAATAGTCGCAAAGAAGCCCGTTTGCCGGCCCTCGGCGCGACGATAAGCTCCAAAGGCAAAACACACATGTAGACGTTGCCGCTATGCCTTCTCAGGACAGGGGTTCGACTCCCCTCACCTCCACTAATTACCTATATTTATGACTAATAACCCAGCAACAGAATTCCTGATTTTTGCTTCCATTTCTCCCTCAAAATCGGAAGATTGTGACATTTTGGGGTCTTGTAAAAACCGAAAGAAATCCCTTAAAATTCGGCTTTTTTCTCGTTTCCGGGAGGCTTTTTTTCTCTGTTTCTCTGTAAGGTCGGGGTAACCCTGTCCAGACCTAGGGCTTTTCGCAACAAAAAAGCTGGTTTTTCAGACATGATCGCTGGACAGGGCTTCGACTCCCTCCACCTCGCCAAGCGCAGGATGTTTCTGGACAAAACGTAACTGCTCTCTACTTTTTTGCGCCCTTTCAATGCGGAAAATGGAGAAAAGTTACCAATAATCACACCAGTAGCATTTGTCCCTCCAAATCTCTCTGTCTTTATTCGTTCTCTGATTGAGCATCTCAGAGAACAGAGAACCTCTGTTATTCCATGTTTTCGGCACCAGTGAGTTGTAGTCATATCGGCAGTTTCCGCGGGCGGCTGTCATCTCCTTTTTTCTCCGCAAATAAATAAGTCTGACACCTTGATTTTCGACGGTGATAATGTTATATTAAGCCAAAGCCGTTCGCTTCTTCCCGTTTACGCAATCATTTGAGCTCGAAGGGCAGCTTCAATCAAAAGGTTTCATCATGATCAATATCCGCAAGCTGGAAGCCGACCTCTGGGAGTCCGCCGATCTTCTCCGGGCCGAGTCCAAACTCACCTCGAATCAGTACTGCATGCCCGTCCTGGGGCTGATCTTCCTGCGCTACGCATACAGCCGCTTCAAAATGGTCGAGGCGGAGATTCTGAAAAACCGTCCTTCGCGCGGCGGAAAAGTTATGCCCGTGGAGGCCAGCGATTTCGCGGCGAAGAGTGCCCTCTTCCTGCCGGAGGCGGCGCAGTACGAACGTCTGGTCAATCTGCCCGAGGATATCGCGTCCGCCGGACTGACTGACAAGGACGGCCACCCCATCGGGAGCCTGGGCGAAGCGGTGAACAACGCCATGCTGCTGATCGAGGACCAGAGCGAACAGCTCACCGGCGTCCTGCCCGTGAGCTACACGGACTTTTCGGACGCGCTTCTGGCCGAGCTCCTGCGCATCTTCAACAACAGCGCGCTCGACGACATCGGCGGCGACATCATCGGCCGCATCTACGAATACTTCCTGAACAAGTTCGCCAAGAACATCGCCTCCGACGACGGCGTCTTCTTCACACCGAAATCCTTGGTGAAGATGATCGTGAACGTCATCGAGCCGAAGAAAGGCACGCTGCTGGACCCCGCCTGCGGTTCGGGCGGCATGTTCATCCAGAGCGGCGACTTCGTGAACGCGGCGGGCATGAACGCCAACAGCTCCATGACCTTCTTCGGACAGGAAAAGGTGAAGTACAACGCCCAGCTCTGCCTCATGAACATGGCGGTGCACGGCCTGACCGGAAAGATCATGTCCGGCGACGACGCCAACAGCTTCTACCACGACGCCTACAGCCTGAACGGCTGCTGCGACTACGTCATGGCGAATCCGCCGTTCAATGTGGACAAGGTCAAGGCCGAATCCTGCGAGAATGCCGGGCGTCTCCCGTTCGGTCTGCCCGGCGTGAACAAGAAGACCAAGGAAGTCGGCAACGCCAACTACCTGTGGATCTCCTACTTCTACTCCTACCTCAACGAACGCGGCCGGGCGGGCTTTGTCATGGCATCCTCCGCCACGGACAGCCAGGGCAAGGACAAGGAAATCCGCGAACACCTCGTCAGGACCGGCCATGTGGATGTGATGGTCTCGGTCGGGAACAATTTCTTCTACACCAAGTCGCTGCCGTGTTCCCTGTGGTTCTTCGATAAGGCGAAGGGCGAGGCGGCGAAAGGCAAGGTGCTGTTTCTCGACGCCCGGAATTACTACACCGTGGTGGACCGCACCCTGAACGAGTGGAGCGAATGGCAGCTGAAGAACCTGAACGCCATCGTGTGGCTCTATCGCGGCGAGGTGGAGAAATACACAGCCCTGCTGAAAGAATATCGCCGTAATCTCCGTGCGAAAGCCGGTGCCGCCGAGGCCGGGAAGTCTGCGTTGGAAGAAGCCGTGCGCCGGGAATCCTTCGCCGACATCGTGTCCGGTTTGACCGATGCTCTAACCGAGTTGCGGAAGACGGCGAAAGCCGAGGTGGAAGCCGCTGAAAAACGCGAAAAGAAGAAAACACAGCAGCTATATGACGAGCGGGTCGCGTATGTCGAAGACATGCTGTCCGAGGCGAAGGAAGCGCAGTGGCTCGTCGAGAAATTCGGCGACGGAGTTTATACGGATGTGCTCGGCCTCTGCAAGGTGGCGGACATCGACGAGATCGAAGCCAAGGGCTGGTCGCTGACACCCGGTGCATATGTGGGCGTTGCACCTGTCCAGGACGATGGTGTGGACTTCGCCGGTCGCATGGCGGAGATTCATCGGGAACTGCTCGCGCTTCAGGCCGAATCCAACACCCTCATGGACACCATCTCGAAAAACATGGAGGAGATGGGGCTGTGAATGTAAAGAATGTAGTCCTTGGAGATATAGCGGATATCTGCCTGGGAAAGATGCTTGATCAAGCTAAGAACAAGGGCGAGTATCAGCCTTATCTCGCAAATGTCAATGTTAGATGGGGTGGTTTTGATCTTGAAAATCTCCCGAAAATGAGATTTCAAGAAAGTGAAGAAGAACGATATGGTTTGCGTTACGGCGACATTCTCGTCTGCGAAGGTGGGGAGCCGGGAAGGTGCGCGATATGGAAAGATCAAATACCTGATATAAAATTTCAAAAAGCTTTGCATCGTGTGCGTGTTCATGAAAAAGATGCGGATTACAGATGGTTATTTTATCGCTTCCTCTATGCGAAATCCAGAGGGGAGTTTGACCAATATTTCTCTGGAACGACAACCATAAAACATATGCCGGGAGAAAAGATTGTTAAGATTAAACTCGCACTCCCGAACTTAAAGATTCAAAAGCGAATTGGTGATATACTATCTTCCTATGATGACCTGATTGAAAACAATCGGAAGCAGAGCAAGTTGTTGGAAGAGGCGGCACAGCGACTGTACAAGGAATGGTTCGTCGACCTCCGCTTCCCCGGCTATGAAGATACCCCTATTCACGACGGCATCCCGGACGGGTGGATGATTGGTGAATTAGGAACAATAGCCATTGATGCAGGAAAGAATGAAAAGAAAGAGAACGCCAACCAGTATTCTTGCTATTTACCAATAGACTGTTTGCCAAGAGAATCTCTGACATACACGGATAAGAACGATATTTCTCTTGCTGAAAGTTCACTAGTCGGATTCAAACAGAATGACATATTGTTTGGTGCAATGCGGCCATATTTTCATAAGGTTGTTGTTGCACGTGACAAGGGGCTTACGCGTTCGACGTGCTTTGTTGTTAATGCCAAAGAAGAGGATTGCTGGGCATACCTGTTGATGCTTCTCTTTTCCAAGGATACGGTGGATTATGCAACAAAGATATCCGTTGGAACTACGATGCCCTATGTCCGATGGAAAGATTTTGTTCAAATGCCTGCGATCATTCCAGCAAAGAGCATCTGTCTTCAATTTCAAAATTATATAACTCCGATCGTTAATCGCATTTCTTGCCTCGCATCAAGTATCGAAAAACTAATACAATCCCGCGATCGTCTTCTTCCCAAACTCATGACCGGAGAAATGGAGGTATAATTATGAAATGGTTTGAATGGTCGTTTGATGGTTTTGGAACTGCTTTGTCATCTGCTATTTTGAAACTTGTGACCCGAAATAAAAACAATAAGTTAGGGGAAAATGTTACAAGCATCACCCAAACTCAAAAAGCAAGAGATTTTGCGAGACAAGAACAGAAACTTGTTTTCAATAAATGTGATGCAGCTAAAACTGAAACTGCTAATGCGCCATCTCAGGAACAATATTCCAGTAACAAAGCTGAACCGTTGCAAGGAAATGGTATAAGTATTTTGAGCAATATCCCAACACAAAAAGCAGGAGATGGTGCTCAACAGATTCAAGCGATAGGTGGCGTCATTAATATAGGCGTTTCAGAGGAGCGTGTTAGAGCTATTTTTGCGGAACTTATTCCTGTTGCGCTCAAAAAGTATACAAAAGAGACTGGCGAAAACAAACAAATAATCATGCAAGAATTTGAAAAAAGATTGATGCTTAAATTGCCGCAATCCGATAATTCATTACAAGCCTTTTCAACTCCAAGTTTTCAACCCCTATTAACGGATGCGCTACAGTCTGCTGCCAAAACAGATAGAGAAGAATATTATGACATCCTAACGGATTTGCTAGCTTGCCTTATCAAGAATCAGGAAGACCGTAAAATGCAAGTTGGAATTCATCAGGCCATTAGAATAGTTGGTGAAATAGAATACAACTCTCTTTGCGCATTGACAGCTGTTCATGCTTTTGAAAAGTTCTGTCCAGAGCCGGGAATGTGCTTTGCAGGGTTAAATAGGATAAACCAAACATTCAGCAAAATAATGGATCAAGAACTTCCTTCTGGAATAGATTGGTTAGAGCATTTAGAAACACTTGGAGCAGTTCGTCTGTATCCGCAATCAATGGAAATGCAGGGAGTTATCGAGCATTACTCTTCAACAATGAACGGCTATTTATGTGTGGGGATAAAAAAGGATTCAGAGGACTATGAAAAGGCCATCTTTATGCTTGATGCTGCTGGAATAGGACATAAATGTTTGATTCCCAATGAGTGCTTGGATGGTTATGTCAGACTGCCTATTGCAAATGAGAATGCAATAGACAAACTTTATTTCGACAGAGGTACAGAGCATGTTTACCTCAATTGCGAGCAGAAGCAAATCCTCAGGCAAATATGGAAGATGTATTCACAAGATCCTTCTTTGCAGCAACAGGTCAAGAATAAGTTTGCGAATATTTTGGATTTCTTTGATGCATTGCGCAGATATAGATTTTGGTGGGATTCAATACCACAACCTTTTAACAATACGCTTGTGGGACGGATTCTGGCACATGCAAACGCAAGGCGTTGCGATCCTGAACTTCCCGATTTTCAATGGTGAGTGAAGAGTTGGGAGCCACAGCGATTCTAATATTCTTCATAAAAAAATACAATTGGATTTTTCTAAAAGAAATGAGAGGAGAAACAATGGAAAAAGTCATAGAAACACTAAAATGGCTATTCGATGGAATAGGAACAGAGGCAATAGGTATTGCAATTGGATTAATTATACCTTGTGGTGTAGGGGTTATTATATGGCGGCGATGCACGAAAAGCCGAATGATTCAAAAAGCAGGTGATTCTTCGGAACAAAAACAAATACTAATCATTGATTCGGACAGCCCTTCCGAACACAAAAATGAACAAGAAAAAAACGTTGTGGTTTTGAAACAAATAGCCGGCGACAATTCAAAACAAACTCAAATCCGGGAAATCAGGAAATGAATAATGATAAGCTAACGCAAAAGGCTGGCGACAATGCCCAACAAATGCAGGCTGGGACAATCGTTGTAAATAATTATAACACCGGGATAACAGAGAAACGGGCTCGCGAGATTGCGGATGAACAAATCAAACACGCACTTGAAATGTATTCTAAGGAAGCTTATGAAAAAGGAGTAGAGCGTGTTTTCAAGTTTTTGGATCGTCTTATAGCAAAGATCTCGCGAATTGAAAACGCATTTCAGTCGTTCGCGGAACCGTCCTTCTTAAAATATTTACGAGATGCACAAGAATCTGCTGCGTCAACAGATCAAGAAGAGGATCATGATATATTGGCAGAACTTCTTGCTTGCCATATAAAAAACAAAAACGACCGCAAACAAAGCTCTGCGATTCATCAGGCGATTAAGATCATTTCCGAAATAGACAACGATGCTCTTTGTGGATTAACTGTAGCGCATATGTTTATTAATTTTATGCCAGGAAAGGATTCCTGTCAAGAGGGATTAACAATAATGAATAATCTTTTTAGTAAATTGCTATATCAGGATCTCCCAACAGATTATTATTGGCTGGACCGTTTGGATATTCTTCGTGCTGTTCGTATTATGCCAAAGGGATATACAAAAAAAGGCGTCTATGAATACTATTCTTTACATACAGGATATATATGTGTAGGGATTAAAGAAAATTCTGAAATTCATAAAAAAGCAATTGATTTTCTTGAATCTGCAAAAATAAGCAGATTTCTATTACAACCAAATGAGTTTTTAGAGGGGTATCTTCGACTTCCGTTGAATGATGAAAAGTCAATTAATGAAGGTGCTTTTGCAACTGAAACAGGTAATATCCCATTTTCTAATGAACACAAGCAAGCCTTAAAGGATGTTTTAAGTATATACGCGCATGATCCTCATTTACAAACACAGGTTCAAGAAAACTTCATAAGGAAGTGGGATTCTTTTGAGTCACTGCATAAATTTAGATTGTGGTGGGATACTATACCTCACGCATTTGAAATTACGTCTGTAGGAAGCATTCTTGCCCACACAAATGCAAAGCGCTGTGATCCAGATCTTCCTGTTTTAATTACAAACTGGGAAAAACAATCATGAGCTACGATTATTCTGAAAATATCCTTGTACAGGAAAGCGCCGGGAAGCTCCTTCAGGATGAGCTTGGCTGGAATGTCAAGTTCGCCTACAACACAGAGGTGCTGGGAATAGACGGGACGTTCGGGCGGAAGTCGTACCGGGACATCCTGCTCGTGCGGTATTTCCGCGCTGCCCTGCAACGTCTGAACCCATGGATGACCGAAGATCAGATATCGGAAGCTCAGAAGAAACTGGAAAACCGCCTGTCCACTGCATCGCTCCTGCAGACCAACGAGGAGAAGTATTTCCTGATCCGCGACGGCATCCCGGTGACGGTGAAGAAGCCGGACGGGAAGACGGAGACAAAGACCGCCACGGTGATCGACTTCCAACGCCCGGAGAACAACGAATTCCTGGCGATCAAGGAGCTGAAGATTCACGGCGAACTGTACCGGCGGCGGACGGACATCGTGGGATTCGTGAACGGCCTCCCGCTGCTCTTTGTGGAATTGAAAAAGACGGCGGTGGACGTGCGGCACGCTTACGAGGACAATTATACCGACTACCTGGACACGATCCCGCATCTTTTCTACTACAACGCATTCCTGATCCTCTCCAACGGGTTGTCGGCGAAGGTGGGGACGCTCGGCAGCAAGTACGGGTTCTTCCACGAATGGAAGCGTCTGGCGGAACAGGACCAGGGGAGCGTGGCGCTGGAGACCATGCTGCGCGGCATCTGCCGGAAAGAGAACTTCCTGGACCTGCTGGAAAACTTCATCCTCTACGACCGGTCCAACGGGACCACGACCAAAATCCTCGCCCAGAACCACCAGTACCTCGGTGTGAACGAGGCCGTCAGGGCATACGAGGCGCGCAAGCTCAACAACGGGAAGCTGGGCGTCTTCTGGCACACGCAGGGCTCCGGCAAGAGCTATTCCATGGTCTTCCTGGCGAAAAAGATCCGCCGCAAGTTCGCCGGATCGCCGACGATCGTGGTGCTGACCGACCGCGATGAACTGAACAACCAGATCAGCGAGACGTTCGAGAACTGCGGATTGCTCGGTCAGACGAAGGCGGAAACGTTCATCGCCTCCAGCGGCGACGACCTTGTCCAGAAACTGAACAGGAACCCCGGCTTCATCTTCACGCTGATCCAGAAGTTCAACCAGCCGGACGCGAAGCCGATCTACCCCGACCACGACATTATCATCATGTCGGACGAAGCACACCGCAGCCAGTACGGCATCTTCGCCAACAACATGGTGAACCTGCTGCCGACGGCCGCCCGTATCGGCTTTACCGGGACGCCGATCTTCGCCAGCGACAACATCACCACCCGCACCTTCGGCAACTACGTCTCCGTGTACGATTTCAAGCGCGCCGTGGAGGACGGCGCAACCGTCCCGCTGTATTACGAGAACCGAGGCGAGAAGATCCAGAATCTGAAAAACCCGGAGATCACGGACCGCATCCTGGACGCGATTGAGAACGCGGACATCGACGTGGACCAGCAGGCCAAGTTGGAAGCGGAGTTCGCAAAGGAAATCCACCTCATGACCGCCGAACCACGTCTGCGGTCCATCGCCAGGGACTTCGCCCGGCATTATTCCGACCTGTGGACCAGCGGGAAGGCGATGTTCGTGTGCCTGAACAAGGTCACGTGCGTCCGCATGTACAACTACGTGCAGGAATACTGGGCGCAGGAGATCGAGGAGTTGAAGGCGCAGATCAAGACGGCCTCGCAGCAGGAGGCGCTGGAACTGGAACGCAAGCTCAAGTGGATGCAGGAAACGGAAATGGCCGTGGTCGTCAGCCAGGAGCAGAACGAGATCAAGACCTTCGAAAAGTGGAACCTGGATATCAAGTACCATCGGGAGAAGATGGAGAAGCGGAAGCTCGACAAGGAATTCAAGGACGCTGCGAATCCGCTCCGCGTGGTCTTCGTGTGCGCCATGTGGCTGACCGGCTTTGACGTGAAATGTCTGTCCTGCCTGTACCTCGACAAGCCGTTGAAGGCGCACACGCTGATGCAGACGATCGCACGCGCCAACCGTGTGAGCGAGGGGAAAAGCAACGGCCTGATCCTCGACTACATCGGCATCGTCAAGGCCCTGCGCAAGGCGCTCGCCGACTACACGGCGAACGTCGGAGGCCAAGGCGGGGACGATCCCACCATTGACAAGAGCAAGCTCATCGAACACATCCTTGAAACGATTGATGCGGCAAAAGCGTTCCTGAAGGCCCGCGATTTCGAGCTGAACGACCTGATTGCCGCGTCAGGATTTGAGAAGATGAAGCTGCTGAAGGCCGCTGCGGACGCCGTGTGCGTGAACTTGGAGGACCGGAAGACGTTCTGCACCTGTGTGGCGGAGTTGAAGCGGTTGATGAAGTATGCCGACCACGAAGCCGTCACCAAAGAAACCCGTAAGGAATACGAAGCCCTCGCGGCGATCTATGCCGAACTCCAGAAGAAGCGCAGCAACGCCGACACGACCGACCTGATGGTCCAGATCAATTCGATCATCAGCGAATACGTCAAGCTGGAAGACACCTCGGACGAAGACAAGAAAAAGCCGCCCAGGATCGACATCAGCAAAATCGACTTCGACCGCCTGCGTCAGGAGTTCGAGAGGGTGAAGACGAAGCACCTTATCCTGAAAGATCTGGAGGAGCTGATCCAGCAGGGGCTGGCCCGTATGCTGCTGGCGAACCCGAACCGCATCAACTATTACGAGCGATACCAGAAGATCATCACGGCGTACAACAGCGAACAGGACCGGGCCACGATCGAGAAGACCTTCATGGACCTGTTGGCCCTGGCGGACAGTCTGAACGACGAAGAACAGCGCTACGTGCGGGAAGGATTCTCCAGCGACGAGGAACTGTCCATGTACGACATGCTGTTCCGGGACGATTTGTCGAAGAGTGATATCCAGAAGCTCAAGAAAGTCGCCGTCGATCTGCTCCAGAAGGTCAAGGCCAAGATCGCGGAACTCGATCACTGGACGGACAAGCAGGAAACCCGGGCGGAAGTTGACATTCTGATCCGCGAAGTCCTATGGAAAGAACTCCCGGATACCTACGACGACCTCAGCGTTGCCGCATGTCGCCAGCAGGTCTTCGAGTACGTCTTCACGCGCTACAAGGAAGTGTCGTGAATCAGTTTCTCGGAAGATTTCGAAAATGAGGGAGCGGAACGCATTCTGCGTAATCTTATGAGAAAAACAGCTTGAAAAGTATCGAAAAGGGGAGTATATTTCCGACAAATCATCTCAAAGGCGAAACGTTATGGCGCGTTTTTTCTACCACAACCATATTCGAAGTTTCCTTGCCGACACGAATAATGCTATTCTTGGTGCGTTGGCGAGGAACAACGCCTTTGACCTGACAGAATTGCAACGTAATGCCTGGCTTTTTGAAATCTCTTGCTTAAAACAGATCTTGCAAGACGAATCTGAAGGTCAGATCATCTTTGAATATTCGATCCCTCGTTTGGGCAAGCGGATTGATGCGGTATTGCTGCTACATGGTATTGTTTTTGTCTTGGAATTCAAGGTCGGAGCGACTGACTACCTTCGCCAGGACACGGAACAAGTCTGGGACTACGCGCTTGACTTGAAAAACTTCCATGAGGCCAGCCGCGACTTGACGATAGTCCCGATTTTGATTGCTTCCGACGCAGAACAGTCTTCCATTGTGCAAGAAGTATCCCGGTATGACGATCATGTATTTGAGCCGGTTCAAACCAACTCGCAGGTTCTTCCCGCCATTATTGCGAGGTTCGCAAAGCAATACGCACAAAACACCGACTTATCCCGATGGGCATTCAGCCGTTATATGCCGACTCCGACAATCATTCAAGCGGCGAGCTCACTTTATCTGAATCACTCTGTTGCCGAAATCACCCGCACAGAGGCATCCGGCGAGAATCTACAGCGGACCAGTGAATTTGTCATGAATGTCATCGAGCATTCCCGGACGAACGGCGAAAAGTCCATTTGTTTTGTAACCGGTGTTCCTGGCGCGGGCAAAACATTGGTTGGGCTCAATATCGCTGTCCGCCAGTTCGAGAAAAAGGATTTGGCGGTGTACCTCTCCGGTAATCAGCCGTTGGTATCGGTTTTGAGCGAGGCGCTGGCACGAGATAAAAAGCGCCAGGAAGAAGAACGTAATCCGGGAACTCGTTACAACTTGACGGATGCACGGCGAAATGTCAAGTCCTTTATTCAAATAGTCCACCACTACCGAGACAATACACTGAACAAGTTGAAAATGCCGATTCGAAATGGTGTTTTGGAAATCGATCCAGCGAAGGTGGACAAACACAAAGATGATGGATATTCCGAAGTCGAACATGTTGCTATTTTTGATGAGGCACAGCGAGCTTGGACAAAACTGCATTTAGCAAACTGGCTTAGTCGTAAAAAAGGATTTGTCGATTTCCCCATGTCCGAACCAGAGTTTCTGATTTGGTCTTTGAATTTGCGCGAGGATTGGGCTGTGATTGTCTGCTTGGTCGGTGGAGGACAGGAAATCAACACCGGCGAAGCGGGGATTGGTGAATGGCTGCGGGCAGTTAACGACCGTTTTCCCGACTGGAATGTGTTTATCTCGGATCAACTGACAGGCAAAGAGTATGCTGAAGGCGAACTGGAAACTTTACTTCAGGCCAACAAGCATGTGGAACGAAGCCACGAGCTCCATTTGGCCGTTTCCATGCGTTCGTTCCGTGCAGAACAGCTTTCTTCGTTCGTGCATCATCTGCTGGAGGGCAATGTTGCGGAATCGCAGAGGCTTTTAACAACACTGAAGGACAAATATCCCATCGTACTAACGCGGGACCTTGATGCAGCAAAAGATTGGCTGCGCAAACAGGCCCGTGGGACGGAACGCTATGGTATGGTTGTTTCGTCTCAAGCGCAGCGTCTGCGCCCGCTCGCCATCGATGTTCGCTGCAAACCGGATACAGTGCATTGGTTTCTGGATGACATCACAGATATTAGATCCTCGCAGTTCCTGGAAGATGCGGCCTCTGAGTTTGACGTACAGGGTTTGGAACTCGATTGGACTTGCCTTGTCTGGGACGGTGATCTGCGTCGCACCAACGGCACTTGGCAAAACTTCGAGTTCAAGGGGAACAGATGGTTGACCATTCGCGCTGAAGAACGCAAAGCATATCAGATCAACGCCTACCGCGTACTACTCACACGAGCACGCCAGGGCATGGTAATTTGTGTCCCCGAAGGCAATCCAGATGATGCGACTCGGCTTCCTGCCTTCTATGACGGGATATATCAATACTTGAAACAAATCGGACTAGAAGATATAGCCAATGTGCGTGTGATATAACACAAAAAAGTTTGGAAGCAGTAGAAAAAAAATATCAACATTGTTTCCAGATTTGTAATTGCATCTTAATCTCTCAGATTATACCATTGGTACAATCCTTTGTGAATAAAAAGTCTTTAAAGCCATACCTGGGTTCAAGCTCAAAACAGCCCGCCGGAAAGCTGATGCTTGCTTAGATTTTTTATTCTAGACCGTTTTCCGGTCATGGTCAAAACTGAATCACATCAAAGATGGCATCGGTTTCATGAGTTCACGGATGCCTGATTATCTTATTCCGACGAAGGCTTGACTTCCCACACGCCATTGCGTTTCCCGTTTTTGCGTTCAAGCAGACCTTTTTCCTGAAGGGCCTTGGTCAGACGCTTTGCTGTTCGTTCCGACTTCCCGATTTGCTCCGCCAGCATTTTCTGCGTTGCCTTCGGATTTTCCCGAAGGAAATCCAGTGCGACCTTTTCCAAAGTGCCATCGTGGCACTTTGAAATGGCACTTTGGACAGATTGCCCTTCTTTCCAAAGAATGTGGCAGAACCGGTTTTTGAGTTCATTCTTCCCCTGGAAGATCAGGTTCTCAAAGAAGCGTTCCAAATATATCGTGGTAGAGGCTATGCCGTGAGCAAAGTTGTTGTAGTTCGCCCGAACCAGAGCATTGCGGAAATACCATGAATACTGCTTGAACGGCTCATTGCTGACCTGGAATCCGAACTTGCGCAGGTACAGAATCGTGAACACGGCTGTCGTTCTGGTGTTGCCCTCCATGAACGGATGAATCTGCCAGAGCCCGGAAATGAATTTGCAGATATGTTTGACCGATTCCTGCGGAGAGAGCCCGTAATACGAAAACCTGCGTTCCTGGAAGAAATCGTATTCGATCGTTTCCTTCAGCAGATCGGCAGGGGCATAGGTGACACTTTCTCCATCCAATACCCATTCCTTCTTGGAAATATTCACCTTGCGGTATTTCCCCGCATGTGGGTAGACCCCATTGAAAAGTCTTTTGTGCAGACGGGAATACTCCTCCGGAATGAACGCAAACGCATCTTCGGCAAGGATCGCCGCAATTCTCGTGGCCACGATGTCCGCTTCATCCGTCCTGTCGGCAGCAAGCTTGCGTCCTTCTTCCGTTCGGTAATACTCCGCAATGCGTTCTTCCGCTGCCGCCAGGTCAATCTTTCCCTCAATATGCTCTTTTGCCGTATTCAGCAGATAATGGGAATTCTTCAGCCTGTCGACATCCTGGAGACCGATGGCGATCTGCCAGTTCTCGGCACGCTGTCTCCGTGTCGTTTCCCCCTGAACGATATACTTGTCGAAGATATGCCCGTTATCCTTGCTCATTTTGAGGTGGCTCTCTGATTCCTGTTTTCGGTGTGGTTATAAAATACACTCCTATGACCGTATTTGCAAGCTGGAATCGATGCCGGGAGGAGACTATTTCCCAAAAAAACATGGGGTGGAATCAGGTTTGAGCTGAAACAACCTGGCTGAGCATCATGCCGTTTTCAATGGACGGCGGTGCTCAGGAGCCCCAAAACGATTCCTGCTTCGCATGTTTTGACCCTAGGCGGAGTATGAGCACGTTTTTGGTGACCGAAAACGATTCCCGCCAACTATGAATGATCCAAACGCTATTCGCAGCCTATTCATCATCGGATTATGGCGTTTAAAGATTCCTTGATTTCAACTGATTTCACCGCCACCATGAAAAAACTGCGCGTCCTCTCCGGACGCGCTTTTGCTTTTTCGTATCCTTCTCATCAAAGCGCTGTGTGCAAGCGCTTTGCGAAGACTTATCTTCTTCCTTCTATCGGACACAGAAAGTGCTGTTCTAATCCGAAATCGGAAAAAATGCCCCCTTTCTTTCTCTGTTTTCTCCGAAAAGAGGACCATGTCCTACCTATGCGCTGAATGCGTAACCTCTCGCATAAACACGCTAAAAACACACTCATTTAGTCACTCGACATGGAGAAAGTATGCTCAAAAAAAGCACTCCAAAGCATAAGGAAGACAAAACCATGTCCTTCATTCTTGCCCCAAATCGCGGACATTGTTTTGCATTAAAGCAAAGGTCTGTTTATGCTTTTTCAGCGCATAAAGTCCTCATGCCGCGCGAGGCAAAGTGAGCTTGGACACTTGAAATATCAAGAATCTCTTTCGCTTATCTTGCTTTGGAGTTCGCGCATTTTTTCGCGATAGGAGGCAGGATTGATTTGGCGAAGTTTTTGAGCCTCTTTATACTCAAATAAATGGCGCGTATGCCTATGAGACGCGAAACAAAGTCCTCCACATTTGGAGGTAATGGGTTTTGAGTGAATAATGCACTTATGCCTTATTCAGCGCATAACTCACCTGACCTCTCGCGAGGAGGAATGAGCTCACGGAGAAACGGAGAAAGCGGTAATGTCGCTGGGGTATGATTAATCCCCGCTGAACAAATGAGGGTGTCGCCGGAGAATTCGTCGAATCTGCCAGTCTTTCAATTGTTCGAGATCGCAGTGGCAGACGAACTGAGGCTGGTGGCGTAGCAGATCATCCCAATATATTGATGTCTTCTTCTCCACCAGCGTCCAGTCGATATACTTTTCCAGATGAGGCTGATATGCGATGAATGATAGCCAGAGGTCCGCATGCTTTTCAGCATGACAAATCCTTCTTTTTTTGGGGGGGGGGAGACAAGCACCACATTGGATTCGATGTCGTACCTTGACAATCATAAAAAAAGCGTATGGTCTTGACTTTTTAAAAAAACATTGTATATTAGGGTAGATTTTTTTGTGTATGACACAATAAATGTCCCCGCAACAAGCGGATAGTATTTGAGAGGACTGTCAAATCAAAAGGCAAAGACAAGCCACTGCTGGTCGTGGGTGTTTTTTGCTCCCGGTTCTTTATATATCGTCTGCTCATTTCTGCATTCACTTACTTGGTCACCGCTTTCGCATAGGAACTGCCTGTCCCATGTCCCAAATCAGAGATTTCTTCACATCCTTGTACCCGACTATACTTAACTTCTTCCTGTCATGGACGAAGTACTCTTCATTTTTTCAAAACTCTTCATGTTTTCAAGTACTAAAATGAGCCTAACAGGATGTCTGCATTTATGAGAAAATACGATTTTAAGCAACTGTTTGAGGGGACAAGAGAAATATTAAGAAGAGGTTTTCTATGCAACTTAAAGGCAACAGATATTTCGTCTGCGGATTCCTCTTTTCAGCATGAAAAAATGATATCAGAGGTACTAGCCGAATATAGATACCCGCAAACTCTGCATTTTTGCCATTATCACTTTACCGGATCGTTCAGGCAATCCACGATAAGACAAATCAAAAAGAAACTTGGGGCAGAATTATCATCGGGAGTCGCTTTGTTATCATCCGCGACACTGTCTCTCAACACATCATTTGTGTTTCTCCAAAAAAGAAAAGTTAAGAAGATGGCCATTATATCACCACATTATTTCATATCATCCGACATTTGTCATGCATTAGGAATAAGATATTCAATCATACCGGCAAAGAAACGAAGCGATATACCGTTCATTCCTGTCGAAACAATCATGCAGGGCGGTTTTGATGCAGTACTTATTACCTCACCCCTATATGGGACAAGCAAGTATTATTCTGATGACATTGTTGATGATATTAAACTGCTACAATCAGAGAAAAAATATATAGTATTTGACGAAACCATGGCCATAAAAGGGCATGAACTGTTAAGAACTACTGCATTGAATGATTATTCATTATTCATTTTTAGCCCGCACAAATCATTAGGCATTAATTCATTTAAATTTTCCGCCATAATCAGCTCAAAGAATAACGAATCTGCACTTAGAGAATGTGTTGAAACCTATGCGGGCGGATTAAATCAAACTTCTGTTTTAGCCATTGGGCATTACCTTTCTTCAAATTTCAACCGTTGTCAGGAACTCCACCTAAAAACAGTAAAAAACAATTATAAAACATTGATAGATTCACTGCCTCTATGGGAAAGACAGTTCGTTTCGTTCGACGGATTAGGTCATTACGCTTCTGTTCTCCCTGGATCGGACTTTCCGGGAAACACATCGTATTTCAGTGCATTAGAATCGTCTATTGCAGAGCATCGCATCGCATTCATGCCGCCATGGCCGCTCTGGGATAATGGTTTTAGGATAAACATGACGTATCCACAGAATGAACTTGCAAAAGCGATAAACTGTATCGTCAGGAATTTCGGGATTAAGAGATAAGAATCAACCATGTTCGACCACGTTTTTTTGATTGACTATCAGGATTGTCCGCCGAATGAGAAACTGCACTCCTTTTTGCAAAAGGAAACGAGCCAGGACATTATTGAATTCGGCATTCCCGACTTGCCCGCACAATATCAACTGAAAATCGAGATTCTGACATACAAGCGCTTTCAACAAGGAATACATGAAACCAATCTTTCTGCATCGGTCCGGCAGCATTGTATCGCCTATTCGGACAACGCGGTGCATTGCATAGACTATTCTTTCCTCGCGGACTCAATGCCGATTGAAAACTATTTAATGATAATTCGACATGAATGCATTCATATCCTACAGCATCTTGCCACCCGGATACCGCCGCAGCTGGCCAGTTGGCTTTACGAATCGGTTGCATGTGCGCGTGCCGGACAAAAAATGCCAAGACCGGCAAAAGTTCCTCCCTGGCATGGTTTTGTCACAGATTTTAGTTCAATACCAGAGCGTTACGCATTGGCATATGAATTTGGGACCTGTCTGCTCAAACACGTCTCTCTTGGAGAACTGGTCAAACGCTGTAAGGATTTTGTTTCATTCAAAGATGAATGTGAAAAGATATACAATGATACTTTCAGCCAATGAAGACTGTATTTGTTTTGCCAATTTGCCTCAGTGCCTCCATTACTTTTTTCTGCAGTGCAGGAAGCAAGGATTCCATGTGACAAACCGCCAATGCTGTTCCAAAGATTCCATGTCCCATCATTGCAGAGAGACAGACCAGTCCGGCCTCAGTTTCTGTCAATTCTGTCATCCGTTCACCAGCACGATGTCCGCCAAGACCTAAATCAATAGCGTATTTCAGTTGCCGTTTTAACCTGCTATATCGTTGTTCCCTTTCGCCAACAAGGTGCTCCATAACCCATTCCATTGGTTTTCGCATCAAGTCCTGATAACTCATCGGCTCTCGACTAGCATATTCTCTGAACTCATTTCGAAACATCATTCCCCTGCATACAGGGCATTCCACCTCATGTCGGCTTGCAAAAATCTTCTCGCCCAAATCATCCGGATAATATGCATGATTACGAAGAAAAAAGTTAATCAATCCAGGCCATTCGTAAACATCTTCACTTTTGATGCGGCGTGAAACGGCCTCATATCCATAAAACAGCAATTGCCGTGCAATACTGTTTTCTTCATAATCATCCGACAAAGTGACACCCAAAGACTTTTTCAATTCTTGCGAAACACTTTTGAACGAGATACTTTTTTTCAAAAACTGCTGCGCTTCTTTTGTCAGATGACATCCGTCAAGGAATTGATTTTCTTCAACAGTTTCAGTCTTTCCCCGGCCCTTGCAGAAAAAACATTTCCCGGTCAGACTGCCGTCATCAAAAACAAACCGGAGCAAATCCGCTTCGCCTTCATTCTGTCGAATAACATCCTTCATATAAGCATCACGTAAACCAAGCACATCGTAAAGAGAATAATCATATCGGTTCTTTACTCTGAAATCAATGCTTCGGAATACCGGAGAACTGATGATGCATTCATTGTAATACTTTGCACGTGAATAAAAAGAGCTCCCCGGAATAGATGCTGACAACAGATCTGAGACAGTCATTGCAACGATATCTTTAAACTGACTCCGCAACGCCGTCACATCATGTATCTTGTTCATTGAATAAGAGAAAGTCTTTCCCCCGATCTCATATTCACAATTGTTCTTTCCTGCAACGACTTGATGTCCTCTGACAGGTTTTTCCGTTTTTATTGCCCGTCCCGTCGGCGTATCTGCTTCAACAATTCCTGCTGCGATGCCGGAATACAGAAGACGACCGCCGTCTTTGCCCGTCCCGCCGAGCTCCACAATATAATCGGATTGTCGGATTACTGTGGGGCTGTGTTCAACCGCGACCACTGTATTTCCCCCCGAAGTCAACTTGCGAATCGCGATAACAAAATTCACGGCATCAGTGGCATGAAGCCCTTTCGACGGCTCATCAAGAAGGAACAAATAATCTGATACTTTTTGGGCTATTGAGTTTGCTATCTTCAGTCGCTGGAATTCTCCCTTTGATAACGTCGCCGTACTACGGGACAAAGTCAAATACCCGATGCCCAGCAAACTTGCCATCTCGGAAAACCTGATTACTGTTTCATCAGCAACATACTTACCCAACTCCGATAGAGGAACAATCATCAGCTCACTGAATTGATGGCTATTTAGCGTTGTCATCAGGACATCGGGATGAAATTTCTGTCCTCTGCATTGATGGCATGTTCCGATTGATTCATTTTCCGCCGATAAAAGAATGCCGCGCCCGGTACAGATCGGACATTTCCCTTTGCTTGAATTAGGCATGAAATAATCCGGCGGGATATTATTATGTTTTGAAAAAAGCTTCACGATCACATGAAAGCAGTCTGTTTGCGTTGCGACCGTCGATGTATACGGGATGGAGGAAGAGCCTTGTCCAAGATAAATACTACCGGCAAATCCGTATTGGCACGCATCCTTTCCAACACGATCCCAGAGCACCTGTCGAAGCAGGGTTGACTTCCCACTGCCGGATATCCCGCATACTGTTGTAAAGGCTCCGTAAGGAATCGAAACGGTCAAATCTTTAAGATTATTGTCCCGCAGATGTTCAAGTGTAAAAAAACGATTGCAATTCGCAGAAAACGGCTCCTGAACATCTTTCAACTTGCCGCTCAAAAGTCTGGCTGTAGGAGATTTGTATTTCGATACATTATCTATCGTGTCTGAAAAAACAAGTGTGCCGCCTTTTTCTCCTCCCTCAGGACCGATTTCGACAATCCAATCACAGAAACTCAGTAACTTGCGATTATGCTCGACAAATACAATCGTATTCCCCTTGTCGCATATATCCCTTAGAAGAGCCCCCAATGATTCTATATCCTGTTCATGCAGGCCCGAAGACGGCTCGTCCAGCAGATAGCATATCCCATTAACACTCGCATTCAAAAGCGCACAGACCCTTATGCGTTGCAGTTCGCCGCCGCTCAAAGTATTGCTTGCCCGATCCAAAGACAGATGTCCGCATGAAACACGGCAAAACCGCTCCAGTCTGCGCAAGAGACGTTCCAAATACGGCCGGGCTTCATGACTGATTTCATGTTGAACGGCCTCGCACCAATCCCGCAGTTCGGAGAATGTCATTCGCAAAAAAGAATCCAGAGGCTTTCCTTGCAGGCGAAGGCCTCTTGTCTCTTCATCCATCCTGGTTCCATGACAAGATGAACAACACTTCTTTTCGAACATTTTAGAAAGCCGAGAGCCACCCTTTCCCTTGAGAAAACTGTCTTTGAGCTCTCCAATTACTCCCCGGTATAAAACGTTTTTTTTCTTCCCTCCGCCAACTCCAATTGACAGAGGTTCCGCATCTCCCTCCATCATTTTTCTCAGTTCTTCTGAGGAAAAGTCTTTAACCTTTTTCTTTAAATCAATACCTTCCCGTCGAGCAAAAGCTTTTATAATACTTTCATTTATCTGAGTATACTTTATGCCTTTTCCATCTACAAAACATATCGCACCGCCCAGAAATGTCTTTTGGTCATTAATGATAAAGGACTCTATGTCTGTGCCTGCTATTTGTCCACTACCATTACATTTGCGGCACATACCCCCGCCTTCCTCGAAAGAAGTGGTAAAGGACATCCTTCCGCGCGTCAATCTTGGAACCGCCCTGCCGCATTCTTTGCAAAGCACTTCCTTCAACGGATTATATCGTTCATGACCATCGTCAACCAATACAATACATCCAAAATCCCTGTCGAGTTCCGCAATCATTTTTTCAGAGCAATTCTTCAGCTCAAAATGAATTTCAGCAAAACGCGCCGTCCGTCCTCTTCTTGGAAGGCTCTTTTGATTTTTGTCAAAGAAAAACTCCTTTTTAATTAACCCCGAAGCGCTAACCCGATCAGTAAAACTCTCATATCTCTCATCGCATATCAAATCTGCCATAAATGAAGTCGGGTAATCTCCTTCATCATTAATCCGTTTTCCGCAGAATGGACAGAAGCATTCGCCGATTTCGAGGAAGAGATTTCGTAGCAATTCATGCGCTCCGGAAACCGTTGACACCGTCGATCTGGGAGTGGAAATAGAATTCTTCGCATCAATGAAAACCGTCTGCGGCAGATTTGTTACTTCATCGACTTTTATGAAGTTTGAGATCATCAATGCCGACCGAACTGTTTTCGACTGAGTACAAGTGTATTTCCGCGCACCGGTCGCAGCCAAAACATTTTTCAGAAGGGAACTTTTTCCTGAACCAGATACCCCAGTCAACGCAGTGATTCTTCCGAGGGGAATATCTACCGTGAATCTCTTCAAATTGTTCTCACATGCATTGCAAATAACGATTCCCATCTCATTTCTCCCGTTGCAAAACAACATAATAGGCATTCACGTATGAAGGATTGCATGTTTCCGCTCCAATACTTTTCATCGTGATTGCTCCATTTATCATTCTTCTAACAGTAAAATCATAGAAAGCACCTCGATTAGATACCGTTTTTTCTGTGGCCCCAGCTATCGAGCAATATGCAATTGCAATCCGTCCATTAATCTTCAGATGTTTTTCTGCAAATAGAAACAGATAATCCAGCAGATCTTTCCCTTGGTCATCATGCCATGAATTGGTGACATACATGAACTCGGAGGAGCCGGGATGTTCATAGGAACACCCGCTGTATTTTTGGATTATGTCATCCGGCACATTGTCATCTATAGGCGGATTTGATACGATCAGATCAAACATGGCATCAGGGGCATTCCAGCCGGACATTGAAAAGTCCCCCTCAACAAGAGAAACTCTATCTGACAGGTTCAGGATATCTACATTCTTACGAAAACATTTACAAGCATCTCCGTTGATTTCCGCCCCAACCACAGTACAGCCAAACTGGTCGGCCAAAAAAAAGGCCAAGGGCCCGACGCCGCATCCGACATCAAGCACTTTGCGACAGTCGCCAAGATCATTTTCACAAAAACAGTTTGTAAAAAACTCTGCTATTCCAAACTTATTACATACAAACCGGTCTACTTCAAGCCTGTATGTCCGTGACGGTGTTTTAAAAAAAGAAATCATCACTTTCCCTTATGCAATCGGCTTAATTCCTGCTACAAGAAACTGTTCAGCGTGTTCTTTCCAAATTCCCATGCATATTTCGTTCATTATGCATCCTGTACAGGACTGAGCTTTCCATCTCATTCCGGAATCAAGCTGTTTGAAGTCATTCATGTATGAATTGTTTTGATTGTAGAGATCCAGTTTCTCGGGCCAAAAACTTTCCCCCACACACCCTTCCATCCCATACATGAGGCAGTAGGGGATTCCTTCTGTACGCAAAATATCTGCAGGTACAACATTTTTTAATCGACGGACAGCAAGCGCTGTTTCGAGCAGATCGGTAGACAATTCAGAAGGCATCGAAAGATGCATCATCGAAAACTGTAGCACTTGGGGACGATACGGTAAAATCAGATCCGCAATGTCCTCCAAACAGTCAATATTCAAACGGGAAACAACGGTGTTTGTATAAATCCCGCAGTTTGTCGAAGCGATTATTCTTATCGCGTCAAGCAATTTCAAAAAAGAGCCCGGTGTCCGACTCATGGCATCGTGAATCCCGGAATCCGGTCCGTGAACCGAAAATGATACACAAACATCAGAATGTTCCGAAAAATCCCTTAAAAAAACGCACAACTCTGGATTGCATGACAAACCGCTTCCATTGGTCTGGATAATAATCTTCTTATATCCAAGTTCTTTCGCCAATGTCATTATCGACATAGCAGCATCCGGGGTTAACGTCGGTTCGCCTCCTGACAGCACCAATTCCGAGCATCCGCGGGACCAGCCCGACCTCACGGCGGACATAAGTCCCGACAAGGACATCTCCGCTTCGGCTAAATACGAAGAGAAACAGAAGCTGCACCGATTGGTACACTTGTATGTAAGCTTCAAATTAAGACAATGCATTGTCAGATGCTCTTTTCAAATATGAAAACATAATCCTCTTGGCCTGACAATAATCTTCAAGCAATTTGGAAGACTTCTTTCCCAGTATATCCCGCATCGGCAAACACCCGCCACAACACAGGTTGTAGATGTCACAATCGTGGCACACTTTCGTCACAGCACCATAAAACTCGCTGTAATGGCAGGCATCGCAAGGTGTGGAAACAGCTTTTCTGAATTCATCATCCGACATTGTTTTCACATTTCCAATGTATCCAAAATCGTGCATCGTTACATGGTCCATCGTATCGCAAAGCCAAAGCTCCCCATCAGGATACAGACAAACAAAGTTGTCACATTTCTCTCTGCGATATTCACACCACGTAACAAAGACATTCGACAACTTCGCCAATATCGTTACAATTGGGTCTATGACAAGACTTTTTTCTCTAGGGGTGGACGGCAGATCATGAACCCACATATCAAAGACCTTGCACATGAACTCGGCATATTGAATCGGATTGATGCCAAAACGTTCGGGTTCTCCGGCATCCGAAAAATTATAACACGGTATAAACTTGCATAAACGCGCGCCGATTTCCTTCATGAATCCATATACATCGACCGGTCGATCCACATTGTGCGATCCAATGACACTGATTGTTGAGAAATCCAGTTTTGATTTATGAATTCGTCGAATACCGTTTACTACACGGGAAAAGGAAGATGCTCCTTCTATCGTAAAACGTACCTGATCGTTTATTTCCTGCGGGCCGTCAAGACTTACGCTGACCACCCGTTCGCTCAAAATGTCTGCATTGCTCTCTAGAACCGTGACATATTCATCCGACAACAGAGTTCCATTTGTTTGAACAGCAAATTGAAAATCGACGCCATTCTTTTCATTGACTGACCGGATGCATGCAATCATCCGCCGCAGATACTCAATGCCGGCAACCAGCGGTTCACCGCCATGCAACAACCACAAAATATGGGATTGAGGGAAAATGCTTGCAACGCGTTCAATAAAAGATTCGACATATTCAATGTTCAAATAATGCGTATTGTAATAGTCGCCGTTCTTTTTGAACTCAAAACAGTATTTGCACCGCAGATTGCAATTCATCGTGGGTTTGATAATGAAAGTCTTGCGGAGTCGATCATGATCTTCTATTTTAGATGCCATCTGCATTTCTCTTTATGCCAGCGTATTACAAAAAAAGCGCATCTGTCTTGTGGATGCGCTCGCAAAAAAGTTTGTTGTCTCCCATTAATAACCATGGCTGTAATCATTGTAGTTGCCCCAACATGCAAGAGCCGAACGATCCGCATCTTTTTTCAGGACATCAATGAAATCACGAAGCCTGGCCAACTCCTCGTCGGAATACGACTTCGGCTGAATGCTCGTCACAGTCAAATCTTCCTCTTTCTTGTCCATATTGCCTACCTCAATTTTGTGGAATCCGTGAATGAATGACGGATTCCGCTTGTTTGTGTTGAAATGCCCGAACGGCTTATCTAGACTATAATAATATAATCTCTTGTTTTAGTTTGTCAAGCCGATTTGATGAAAAAAGCCAATTTTTGGCATAATATGACTGTTATGATAGTATTGCAAAAAGTCGGTAACATGCATTTTCATGGATTTGTCGTCAGGTTTGAGTTTGGCTCCAACGAAAAAAACTTTCTATTTCTCGGCTCCAATGATCTGGGGCAGTTGCATCGATTGTGATGCCATCGCAAAAAGTCCAAGAAGCCGAAAAACTATGAAGAGCGACCGGGACCAAGCTCATAAGAGATAACGAAAATGCCGAGATGAAACGGCCATCTCCGGGATTGTCGGTGGCTCTTTCTAAGAAACGACTTTAAAAAAAATAGTGTGCTGCCTTGCTTTTTTTAAAAAAAGTGCTACATTAGAGGACAGAGTGGTGGGGTAGCCACCAAACCGCAACAAAAACTTTTATCAGGAGGTAAAAAATGCCGACATTGGAATGTGTGTCTCACGAAACACAAAACACGTCATGCCACACTGATTGTGGACCCGTCAGCGACTGACAGTGTTTGTTTCGAAAAAGACATCCTGTCTGTTGAAACAGACAGGATGTCTTTTTTTTCAAGTGTCGCATCTCTTTCAACCTGGCTCACAAGGTATGCCTCAAGATATTTATTTCGTCCGTGGCGGTAGGAGACAGTCTTCTTGAATGATCCTCAACCACATTGTACGCACAGAGGTTAAAATGTTATCTGTTTTTCTATTGAGTTTTCTAGAAAGAATTGACAAGTTATGTCGGCAAGGAAAAAAAAGAATATGTTTCAATATTTATGTGGATTTTTTGAAAAAAAATGCACTATAAGATGGCAAGATACAAGAGAAGAAAAATATTCACTATAATCCTTATGAGGGAACAAACATTGTTCTTATTGAAAAATTAATCAAAAGCGGAGTCATTTCCCCGGAAGATCATATAGCCGACATAGGGTGTGGAGCTGGTTTATTTCTGCTTTATTTGGCATCACGAGGTTTTTACAATTTGTCGGGTTATGAGATAGACAGAATGCTTTATGAACAAGGACAAAAAAACATAGAATCTTTTTATTCAAAACAAAGAGATTCAAGCAAAAAAAAAATTGCTCAACGTGGATGCCGTCAATACAAAATATCCATCCGACATTACTTGCTTTTATTTGTCTAATACATTTTATGACAAGGAAACATATCTTTCATGGATAAAAAAAGTATATTCATCTTGGCGTGATAATCGAAGAAAAATTAAAATAATCATACTGTTTCCAACAGTCGCATCAATGGGAGCATTGCGCGAATGCAATTGGCTTCGAGAAACAGGACGGGTTATTGATAAATCACATCCTTGCTGGCGGTGCGTCAATTTTCTTGTTTATGAAACGATTGATGAAACGGATTCCCAGATTCCTGTATGAGGATTATACAGACACCTTGGATTTTTGGTGTGCAAATCGTTTGACAAGGACAGCCCGAGGGGACGACAATCCTTGCATGCAAAACGAAATTCGCAATCTGCGCAATGTTCTACGTTAGAAAAGTTCCAGCACCAGCATTTTTTTAATACGGAAGATGATAATATCATATCAAAGGGGGATTCGAGGATATTTCCATAAGTGATGTTTCTCTCAAACTCGCAGGGGAAAATATCACCATTTGAAGCAACTACAAGTTTGCCATACCAACATGAGTTGTTCAAACTATTGTGGATAAATGCCTTTTTTGATGTGTGAAAATTAGGCTTTGTAACAAAAGCCTTTTCCATAGCTTTTTGATGATCAGGAAAATGCCTGCTTTGAGTTCCATTATATACATTTCGTATGATGTCGCATCGAGAACATCTCATACCCATTTTGTTGACAAATCCAAGAATGTCTTCTATATAGTCCTGATTCTCTTTCATAATTACAACGGAAGCGGAAACTTCAACACTATGTTTTAGTAGACAATCAACATTCTTGCAGAGCTTTTCAAAACTGCCAGGAACAGTTGTGATAAGATCATGTACAGTTGCATTATGTCCATAAATCGAAACTTTCACTCTTGCTTTCGTTGCTATGATAGTTTCAAGCAATTCTTTGGTCATAACTGTAGCATTTGTAAAGACTGTAATATCAATATGAAAATTGGATGTGAAGAGAAGAATGTCCTTCAAATCAGAGCTGCAACATGGTTCCCCTCCAATAATAATAATACGTCTTACATTATGTTGGACAAGTTCACAAACAACTCTTTTCCATTGTTCAAGAGATAATGTATTTTCTTCCTTATTATGAAAGTTTCCTTCGTAACAGTGGATACAACGCAGATTGCATTGGTGGGTTATTTCTAACCAAACAACCTCAAGATTGCAATCAAAACTGTCGTTGCTTGTCACACAAAACTCTTTCGGTTTAAAGGTCCGACAGATTAATCCATTGTCTGCAAGAAGATTAAGATAGTTGTCAGAAGAAACGTTTTGATTAATATATTGCTGAATGATTTCACAGGCTTTGTCATTAACTGAATATACTTTACCAGAGTCAAAAGAGTAAATTGCCCCATTCTTTGCTCCCTGAACAAAAAAACATCCTTATTAATTTCAAAAATAGATGTCATGTCAAATCCCTTTCCAATGGAGTTGCTCTTATTAATTCTTCAAGCACAGAGCATAATAGTTGGAACGACTTAGCTCGCTGCTTTTCTGTTGTGATAAACGAAGGCAACATCTTTTTACAGTATTGCAAATCTGTTGCTACATATAGGTGACCAAAGAACTCCTTCAATAATTGAAATTCAATTTCCTCTTCTTTTGAGATGAGTTCCTGATAATGCTGTACTTTTCTTGTCAAATGCTTCGCTTTTTCAAAACAATGCTTTAACCTATAAAACTGATATTTTATATTGTTCACAGCTGGCAGAAACTCGTAACGAAGAAAGTTAACAATAGGAATAATCTCTTCGTTCTGAAACTTGTAGCCATACACATTAAGAAAAGAAAAGTCATCCTTTAATAGCCCATCGCTTTTCACAAGGCTATACATTTTTGTTCCATATAAATGTTGCAAATGGAGTCCACCATAATGATAAAAGTTCGCTGACTTCAATTTGCAAAGATATTTATAAGTTTCACATAGTCTTTCTCTGGTGGAATATGGATTGATGGAAATAATCCCATATCTCGCCCAAATTCCATTCTCAGACAAGAGAGCTAAAGCTTCTTGGTTCTCCTGAAGTGTGGCTCGTTTATTATAGAGAAACCTATCCAATTCATTGCCTGCATCAACCCCTATGAATAAATAATAGAATCCAGCTTCAGACATAAGAGCCAACAATTCCTGCTTGTTTGGAACAATTGAATTGGCCTTAGCAAACCCGGAAAAAACCAAGTTCAAATTTAGAGAAATAATACGTTTAGAAAAATCTATTAATCGATCATAATTTTCCTGTGAGTTGACCTGCATACGATAAAAAGCTTTTGGCGACAGTTTCGTGACTGAATTCACATCACGTTCTGTTCTCGAATCAATCCACCTGTACACTGAGCTCCTGGCAACATGAAACTTCCTAGCAAGTTTAGCTGGAGATTCTCCTGCCTGATATCGTCTTATTATTTCGGAGATTATCTTTTCGCTTATATTGATCATCTTTTATTACTCCTGTTTGAGTCTAATAGCAAATAAGGAAAGTGTCTTTTCCTCGATATTTGAGAGAAAAAGACATACTAAAAGATCCTCATTTTCGGAAAAGTCAAGTTTTTTTGCGAAAAAAAGCTCAAATCTATGTAAAACAAAGCCCCCGGAACCGTTGTTGATTCCGAGGGCTGAGTGCCTTTGTTTGTTGTGTTTTAGCGCATGCAATCAGCTTGGTCAGATGCAGTAGTCGAAGATGCCGTTTTCGGCGTCATGGCGCTGATAGGTGTTCAGGATGTCTTCAAGGGTGATCTGACGCGTGAGTTCGCGGATGCCGTTGTTGAGCTTCACCCAGATGTCGCGTGTCGGGCACAGTTCGTTGCGCCGGCATTTCGCCGGGGAATGAACGCAATCAACGAGCGAGATCGGCCCCTCCATCGTCTCCAGAATCTCCAGCAGCGTGATCTCCTCCGGCGACTTCACCAGATGGATGCCGCCGTTGACCCCGCGGGTCGAGCGGATCAGCTTCGCCTTCCTCAAGTCGAGCACCAGACGGCTGATATACTTTTCCGAAATTTGCTGCGACTGCGCGATGTCGTGGAGCTGGCGGGGCTTAGACGGGTCGTGCGTGGCCAGATCGATCAGGATCCGCAGTCCGTACCGCCCTTTGGTCGAGATTTTCATGAATCACTTTCTCCTTGGTCTTCTTTTCGTATTCAAGTTATAATATACCCGGCAATCAAGGCGTTTTCAAGCAGGAAACCATAAAGATTACAAAGAAAGTAGAGCTTTGACGTTTTTTTGTTTGACTTTCATGAAAAAACAATGTATTGTATTATTTACGGGCAGCCGGTCCGGTTGCCGTTTATGAAAAAGCAATCAAATGATCGAAGGAGACCATACCATGAGCATCGCAAACACCATCCTCGACAAGATCGGCGGCACCCCGCTGGTCCGTATCAACAAACTCAACAAGGGCGCGGCTGAAGTCATCGTAAAAGTCGAATCGTTCAATCCCGGCGGTTCCGTGAAGGACCGCATCGGATTCGCCATGATCGAAGCAGCCGAGCAGGCCGGACAGCTGAAGCCCGGCGCGCTCATCATTGAGCCGACCAGTGGCAACACCGGCATCGGACTCGCGTTCGTGGCGGCCGTGAAAGGCTACCACCTGATCCTGACCATGCCGGAGACCATGAGCATCGAACGCCGCAAACTCGCGCAGGCATACGGCGCTGAGATCGTGCTGACCGAAGGAGCGAAGGGCATGAAGGGCGCGATCGCAAAGGCGCTTGAACTCCGCGAGGCCAATCCCGGTTCGTTCATCCCGCAGCAGTTCGAGAACCCGGCGAACCCGGCTTACCACAAGGCGCACACGGGGCCGGAAATCTGGGCGGACGCCGACGGCAAAGTCGATGCGTTCGTGGCGGGCGTGGGCACCGGCGGCACGCTGACCGGTGTCGGCGAATACCTGCGCGAACAGAACCCGAACGTGAAGATCTTCGCGGTCGAACCGGACACCAGCCCGGTCCTCGCGGGCGGCGCACCCGGACCGCACAAGATCCAGGGCATCGGTGCGGGCTTCGTGCCGAAAGTTCTGAACACCAATCTCATCACCGAGGTGATCGGCGTTTCAGCAGAGAACGCCGGTAAGACCGCTCGTGCGGCAGCCGCGCAGGAAGGCCTGCTTGTCGGCATCAGTTCCGGCGCTGCTCTCTATGCCGCTCTTGAGCTCGCAAAACGCCCCGAGTTCGCCGGAAAACGCATCGTGGCGCTTCTGCCCGACACCGGCGAACGCTATCTTTCCACCTGGCTCTTCAGCGAGTGATAATAGAAAAAGGAGTAATCTATGACTCGCGACACAGCCTGGGGCCTGCTGACCGAATACAACAAGGACTCCTTCCACCTTCGGCACGCGCTGACCGTGGAGGGAGTCATGAAGCATTTTGCCCGCGAAAACGGTTTTGAAGCCGAAGCGGATTTCTGGGGAATCGTTGGGCTGCTCCACGACGTCGATTTCGAGCAGTTCCCCGAAGAGCATTGCCGGAAAGCGCCGGACCTGCTGGCGGAGATCAATGCCCCGGACGAGCTGGTCCACGCGGTCTGTTCGCACGGCTGGAACATCACCGTGGACGTGAAGCCGGAGCACTTCATGGAAAAGGTGCTGTACGCCGCGGACGAGCTGACCGGCCTGATCTGGGCGGCGGCGCTGATGCGTCCCTCGAAAAGCGTGCAGGACATGGAGGTAAAGTCGGTCAGGAAGAAGTTCAAGGACCGGAAGTTCGCCGCCGGGTGTTCCCGCGAGGTCATTTCCGCAGGCGCGGAACTGCTCGGCTGGACGCTGGACGACCTGATCGCGAAGACCATCGAGGCGATGAAACCCTGCGAGGCGGAAGTCGATCAGGCCGCCGCCGCGCTCACGGAATAAGATAAATGACCATACTGGAAGAAATCGCCGAACTGAAGGCGAAGCGCAAAGCCCTGATCCTGGCGCACAACTACACGAAGCCGGAAATCCAGGACATCGCGGATTTCGTCGGCGACTCGCTGGAACTCTCCCGCAAGGCCGCCGAATGCACGGCCCCGGTGATCGTGTTCTGCGGCGTCCGCTTCATGGCGGAGACCGCGAAGATCCTGTCGCCAGAGTCCATCGTACTGCATCCGAATCCGCTTTCCGGGTGTCCGATGGCGGACATGGCGGACCCGGATGCGGTCGCCGCATACCGGAAGGAGCACCCCGAGGCGCTGATCGTGGCGTACGTGAACACGACCGCCGCGACCAAGACCGAGGTCGACCTCTGCTGTACCAGCGGCAATGCGGAAAAGCTCATCTCCACGATCCCTGCGGAACAGAAGATCCTGTTTCTGCCGGACGCCAACCTCGGCAGCAATATCGCGTCCAAGCTGAACCGGAAGATCGATCTGTGGCCGGGCTGCTGCCCCACGCACAACAAGATCATGCCGGAGCACATCGTCGCCGCGAAGGAGAAACATCCCGGCGCGCTCGTGCTGGTCCATCCCGAATGTCGTCCCGCCGTGGTCAAGCTCGCGGATCAGGCGCTTTCCACCGGCGGCATGCTGAAATTCGTGCGGGAATCCGACTGCCGTGAGTTCATCATCGGCACGGAGTGCGGTATCCTGCACCGGATGAAAAAAGAGAACCCGGAGAAGGATTTCTATCCGCTCGAACCCGAAGTGCTCTGCCCCAACATGAAGCGGATCACGCTCGAAGACGTGCTGTTCGCCCTGCGCGATCTCGAACCCCGGATCGAGCTGGACGAAGCCGAGCGGCAGAAGGCGAAAGCGCCCATCGATCGCATGCTGGAGATCCTGCCGTGAAGATCGCCGTGGGACTATCCGGCGGCGTCGATTCCTCGGTCGCGGCCGCCCTGCTCAGGGAACAGGGACACGAGGTCGTCGGCATCACCATGAAGCTCTGGTGTGAGGGGCGTTACAAGGGTGGCGACAGGGACGCGTGTTTCGGACCCGGCGAGGCGGAGGACATCGCGAACGCGGAAGCCCTGTGCCGTCAGCTCGGGATCGAATACCGCGTGTTCGACTGCGCGGACGAATACGAAAAGGTCGTGCTGGACTATTTCCGCGCGGAATACCTCGCCGGACGGACGCCGAATCCGTGCGTGCGGTGCAACGCCTTCATGAAGTTCGGCGTGCTGCCGCAGCTGGCGCGGAAATCCGGCGTGGCGTTCGACAAGTTCGCGACGGGGCATTATGCCCGGCTACGCGAGGAGAACGGCGCGGTTCATCTGTTCCGCGGTGTGGACGAGAAGAAAGACCAGTCGTATTTCCTCTATCGGCTGAACCAAACTCAGCTCAAACACCTGTTGTTCCCGCTCGGCGGCATGACCAAACAGGAAGTCCGCGAGCTCGCCGCCAAGTATGGGCTGAGCGTGAAGGACAAGCCGGACAGTCAGGATTTCTACAGCGGCGACCATGCGGAGCTCCTGAACACGCCGCCGCGCGAGGGCAATATCGTCGACACGGCGGGGAACGTGCTCGGCAGGCACGACGGATTCTGGCATTTCACCATCGGCCAGCGGAAAGGGCTCGGCGTCGCCGCGAAACATCCGCTGTACGTGCTGGAACTCAACCCCTGCCGAAACGAGGTCGTGGTCGGCAGCGCCGACGATACCCTTCAACATGAGCTCAAACTCGTTGATTGCGCCTGGATCACGGACGAACCCTCCGGCGAGGTGCAGGTGAAGGTGCGTTCCGCTTCGAGCCTGCGAAACGCGGTATTTGAGGCGGGCAAGCTCGTTTTCCCCGACGGCATCACGGCCGCCGCACCCGGCCAGTCGGCGGTCCTGTACCGCGACGACGAGGTCCTTGGCGGCGGGATCATCGAATCCGCACAATGACCAACAGGAAAGCTATGAACCCGCTGATCGAAAAAGCCGCACTCAAACCGTACAACCTTACGCACGGGGAGATCGTCTCCCTGCTGGCGCTGGAGGACACCGCCGAGCTTTTCGCCGCCGCCTACGAGCTCAAATGTCGTCACGTCGGCAAGGTCGTTTCCCTGCGCGGCCTGATCGAGTTCAGCAACCAGTGTTCGAAGAACTGTTATTACTGCGGCATCCGTCGCGGAAACACGCTCGTCAAACGGTATCATCTGAGCGAGGACGACGTGGTGCGCATGGCGCGCTGGAGTTTCGAACAGGGCTACGGCTCCGTGGTCCTGCAATCCGGCGAACTCGAATCCGAGGCGAACACGGCATTCGTCGAACGCGTGCTGAAGCGCATCCGCGAATTCGGAGGCGACGAGTTCGGCGTCACGCTCAGCCTGGGCGAACAGACCAAAGAGGTCTACCGCCGCTGGTTCGAGGCGGGGGCGCACCGGTATCTGTTGCGGATCGAATCGTCCGTGCCCGCGCTCTACGCATCGCTTCACCCGGCGGACCACTCCCACGCACGCCGGACGGAGTGCTTGCGCGTCCTGAAAAAACTCGGCTACCAGACCGGGAGCGGCGTCATGTCGGGCTTGCCGGGGCAGACGCTCGACGACCTCGCGCACGACATCGAATTCTATCACGCGCTCGACCTCGACATGATCGGCATGGGGCCGTACATCCCGCACACGGAGACCCCGCTCGGGAAGGACATTGAGTTCACCCCGGAATACGCGAAACGTCAGCTCGCTCTGGCCTTGAAGATGATCGCGGTCACGCGCCTGTATCTGCACGACGTGAATATCGCCGCGACCACCGCACTGCAGGCGCTCGACGAACGCGGCCGCGAACAGGGGCTCCTCGCCGGAGCGAACGTGATGATGCCGAACGTGACCGACACGGAGTACCGCCAGAGCTACCGTCTCTACGAAAACAAGCCGTGCCTCGACGAGAATTCGGCGAAATGCCGGAACTGCCTCAAATGGCGCGTCCTTTCCATCGGCGAGACCATCAACTGGGGGCACCGCGGAGATTCGCCGCATTGCCGCATGAAATCCGTGGAAAAAACATGAAAAATTGAGCTCAAAAAAACCTTTTTCAAGAAAATCTACCATTTTTGTTTCCTTTTTGGCTTGACAAAACGGAAAAGTTGTAGTATATTAATTTCCGTTACCTCTGGAACTCAGTTCCTTTTTTTGTTGAAACAATACATGACCATATCGGTTGTGATTAAATAGGAGCAGGTGCGACATGAAGTCAGGACAAACGGTATTTGACATGGTAGGAGGGACTCCTTTGCTGCGTCTGCCCTCGATCGGCCGCGAACTGAACGGCGTGGAACTTTATGCGAAGGCGGAGTTTTTCAACCCGACCGGCTCCGTGAAGGATCGCGCGGCGAAAGCGATGATCATGGACGGGATCGCCCGCGGGCTCCTCACGCATGACAAGACGATCATCGACGCGACGAGCGGAAACACCGGGATCGCGTATGCGGCGCTGGGAACGGCGCTGGGGTACAAAGTCACGCTTTGCCTCCCCGCGAACGCGACCGAGGAACGCAAGAAACTGATGCGGCTCTACGGCGCGGAGATCATCGAGACCGACCCGCTGGAGAGTTCGGACGGCGCCTACAACGAGTGCAGACGGCTGGTCGCCGAGCATCCCGAGAAGTATTTCTACCCCGACCAGTACAACAACGACGCGAACTGGAAGGCGCATTTCGAGGGGACCGCGGCGGAGATCTGGGAACAGACGGACCACCGCGTGACGCACTTCGTGGCGGGCACCGGCACCTCCGGGACGTTCATGGGCACGACCCGCGGCCTGAAGCATTTCAATCCGGAGATCAAATCCGTGCTGATGCAGCCGGATTCGCCGTTCCACGGCCTCGAGGGCATGAAGCACATGGAGTCGACCATCAAGCCCGGCATCTTCGACGAATCCATCGCGGACATCAAGCTGGAAGTCTCCACCTACGAAGCCTACGCGATGACCCGCCGTCTGGTCCGCGAGGAAGCGGTGCTGGTCGGCATCAGTTCGGGTGCGAACGTCGCAGCCGCGCTGAAGCTGGCGAAGACCCTGCCGCCCGGCTCGGTCGTGGTCACGGTCCTCTGCGACAACGGGAACCGTTATCTTTCGGAAGAATTCTGGGAGGAGTGATTATGCTGAAACTGTCCAAACAGATCGAAACTGAAATCCGGCAGGCCGGTGCCGACGCGTATCCGAACGAGTGCTGCGGCATCATGTTCGGGAGCGAGGACGGCGACGACCATGTGGTGAAATCGCTGCGTCCGATTGTGAACGCGCGTGAAAGCGGCGAGCAGTACCACCGGTTCCTGATCACGGCGGAGGAAATGATGCAGGCGGAACTGGAGGCACGGCGGCTCGGGCTCGAGATCGTCGGGTTCTACCACTCCCACCCGGATCATCCCGCCAAGCCGTCGGACTACGACCGCGACCATGCGCTGCCGTTCTATTCCTACATCATCCTGCGCGTGGCGGAGGGCAGACCGGAGCTGATGACCAGCTGGCGTCTGCGGATCAGCCGCGAAGCATTCGACCCTGAATCATTTGAAATCGAACCGTAACCATAAGGAGAGCGTAACATGAGCGTGACAATTCTTATCCCGACCGCATTGAGGTCCTTCGTGGACCGCAAGTCCGAAGTCGAAGTGGAAGGCTCGACCGTGGGGGAAGCCCTCGCCAACCTCACCGCGCAGTATCCTGACCTGAAACGCCAGATCTACGAAAACGACACGGCCCTGCGCGGATTCGTGAACGTCTTCGTCGACGGGACCAACATCAAGAAACTGAACGGCCTCGACACGCCGCTCGCGGCAGG
>Ga0310690_10000798_pt1 | contig 62331 bp, 88 predicted proteins | sample AusTroGonzalo_MG_2_FD_207661 | JGI IMG/M metagenome (GOLD analysis project Ga0310690, IMG submission 207661) | Bovine rumen microbial communities from tropical cattle in Woodstock, Queensland, Australia - Gonzalo_04 (v2) (version 2) | ecosystem: Host-associated > Mammals > Digestive system >... | reverse complement strand
CTTCCGATCTATAATAAGATTATTTATCAACATGGAAAAATAATTGCTGTAAATGTGCCTGATGTTAAAGCAGAGAAAGAAAAGAGATTAGTTTATACTAAACAAGAAAAACAAGAACCTACTATTACAGTTGATAATACATATGAAGTATCTACAACTGGTACTGATACCGAACTACATATAACAGGTTTACCAGTGTTCTTTGAAGAACCTATAGAAGAACCTAAAATTGAAGAAACACCTAGTATTATAATAACTGATACTGAAAGATATGATAAAGCCGTTAAAGATTTAGTTGCTGATTATATTATAAATGCTGCTATCACAACAAGAGAAGAAGTATTGGAATATGTTGATGCTATTTATAAAATAACTGATAAGTTAAAAGATAAATTATATTAGGAGTTTGTATGAAAGAAACTAAAATTATTAAACCTAAAATAATTATATATGATGATAACGATATGAATTATATCGTAGGTAATATAGGTATTGTAGACATAGAACCTGATGTTATGTCGGTAACTACGTGTATTGATACTTATGAACAAAAGATACCTAACTTAACTACCCATGTAGAGTTCACAATGTCTAATTGTGAAGAGTTTGATACTATTCAATTAGACCCTACCCTTATGAAGAGGATAGCAAAGTTCAATAAAGAACAAGAATGCAAAAGGTTAGACGATGTAATCAACCAAAAGAAAGATATTATAGATAACTTAAATGATGATATAAAATCATTAGACGAAGTACTAAAAGATAAAGAAAAACGATGGGAAAAAGTCAAAGAATATATTGCAAACATATATGAAATACCTATTGATGATGATGATGATGATGATGATGATGATGAATATTATGACGACGATGATTATTATGATGAAGATTGATTGGAGACGATGAAGATGAAGTTGAATAAACAACAAAAAAGTAGGATACAACAAGCAAAAGATAGTGGTCTTACATATGAAAGATTGTTTATACTAGCATATGAAATGCACTTAGAGATATTCAAATTAGCAGGTAAGGCTAATGTTGATGAAAAAGAGATATATGATAAATTGGGTTTAACTGATGAAGAAAATGAATTATTTGGATATGGTTATATAAATAATAATATAAAAGACCCTAAGATAGCGGAGATGTTGAAGGCTATAATACGTCAAAACATGGAGAAAGAAAATGACTAAACGTGTGTATGCAAAAGATAAACGCTATAACGTATATAAATATGATAAATTAATATTTCAAGGTACTTGGAAAGAAGTATTAGACTTCTTACATATAAGTGAAAGTACAATGAGATATTATTTGTCAGATAGTTATAAGAATAGAGTTAAAGATAGTAAAAAAAGAATAAAGATACTAGACCAACTAATAAGATGGGAATGATATAATATGAAGATAATAATAAGTAATATAATTGAAATTGATGAACCAACTGATGCAATAAAAAATTATTGTAAGAAAGAACTTACTGTACCTAATCCTGAATATAATAAGAAGAGACAAATGGGCTTCTTTCTTGGTAAGTGTCCTAGAGATTTAAAATTATATGACTTTGATAGCAATCATATATATCTTCCCATTGGTTGCTTTAATGATATATGGAATATGTATCCTGATAGTTCATTGTATAAAGATTATAGTGTTAAAGTACCTAGAAAGATACAAAGCAATATATCATTAAGAGATTATCAAAAACCTTGTTTAAATGCACTATCTACATATGTCAATGGTTTATTTATATTACCATGTGGACTTGGTAAGACTGAGTGTGCATTAGCGACTGCTCACTACTTACAACAACATACACTATTTATTACACATACAAAAGATTTAATGAAACAAGCAAAAGAACGTTGTGAAGAAAAAATGAAATGTACTACTTCAATTATATCAGATGGTAAAGTTGATGTGAGTGGTGATATTGTATTCGCAACTGTTCAAACACTATTTAAAAATCTTGATGCAATTAGTCAAAATGAATTTGGTCTAGTAGTTGTAGACGAGTGCTTCCCTAAAGGTACTAAAATAAGTACGCCAAATGGGTTTAAAAACATAGAAGATATTGATATAGGAGATTATGTTTATTCGTTTAATCATGAAACTGGTAAAGTTGAAGTTAAACAAGTTGATTATTTGTTTTGTAAGACATCTGAACAATTATGTGATATAACGTTAGACAATGGAAATACTTTAACGTGTACTACAAATCACCCTATTTACACAAATAGAGGATATATAAGGGCTGATGAATTAGAGAAAGGAGATATTGTTTATGAAATGCACACAATGTGGAAAGGAAATGATAAAATCAAATTTCACGAAAGAACAATGGAGACACAAAATAGAGTATTACAACAAAATGAGAAAAATATATTGTTCAAAGGATTGTTCCCACAAATATGTAATAGACAACCTAAACGATTATGTTCATACTCAGGAAGCAATAAATCGTATGAAGTACAACAATCCATCGAAGAACGAGAATGTCCGAAAGAAGGTTTCTCAGAGACTAAAAGAAATAGGTCACAAACCTATTATTCAAGGAGGAAATGGTCGAGGTTTAACAGTTCCACAAGAGATATTGTTGAAAGAGATAAAGAAAATATTTCCAACAGTTGTGGCAGAACTTGCAATACCAACACATATGAAAAGAGGTTCTGGTTATCCAACATGCTACAAAATAGACATAGGATTAGAAACCTTAAAGATAGGAATAGAAGTAGATGGTTATTCACATCTAAGTTTAGAGAGACAAGAACAAGACAAGAAGAAGACATTGTTCTTAGAGAGTTTAGGGTGGAAGATATTAAGATATCGAAACCAAGAAGTAATGGACAATTTGGAAGAAATTATGAAGGAATTAAAGTATATAATATTGGAGTAAAAGATAATCACAATTATTTCGCAAACAATATTCTAGTCCATAATTGTCATCATGTTGCGGCTAATGCCGATAGTGTATCAATGTTTAGAACATCAATAGACTACTTCGCCGCTAGATACAAATTAGGCTTAACAGCAACGTTACATAGAGCAGACGGTCTTGAAAAATGTATACCTAAACTATTAGGTGATATAGTATATGAGATAAAAGAAGATAAAGACGACTATGTTGGAATATATGAAGATAAAGAAGTTATTAGATTTCCTAAAGACCAATTTCAAGTTCCAGCAAAAGTTAATGTTATAAATACTAACTATGCTATATTTGATAATGTAAACAATCTGTATAGAGATGTATTTGATAGAAATGGCTTAACTATCTCATTTTCCAAGTTAATTAGTGATATTGGTAATGACATTAAAAGAAATCAATTAATAATAGACTTGTGTAATAATTTGAAAGGTAGTACAATTATACTATCAGATAGGGTAGACCAATTAAAGTATTTACAGAAGTTTATAAATAACTCAGTAGAGATAGATGGTTCTACTAAAAAACAGGATAGAGAACAAGCATTAGAAGATATAAAGTCTGGTAAAAAAAGAGTATTACTTGCGAGTTATAAATTAGCAAAAGAAGGTCTTGATTGTAAAATACTTGAAAATGTTATATTTGCTACACCAATAAAAGATGAAGCAATTGTAATACAATGTATCGGTAGAGCACAAAGAATATATGAAGGAAAAAAGATTGCTAATATTTATGACTTGTATGATAGTGTGAGTATGCTTGAAAAATTCTTTGCTAAACGAAGAGCAATATATAAGAAAAAGAATTGGTTATAAGAAAGGTGGAGTAGATATGCCAAGTGCTGAGACATTATTCAAAGAATTAGGGTTTAAAAAATATGAAAAGGACGACGTATTAGTATATTATATGCCTTATGATTTAGAAGATATAAGAGTAAATGATATAACATTTTGTAAATCATTAAAGAAAATAATATTCTATGAAGGAAGTAATCTAGGTTCAGATGCTTATAGATTAGATTATGATACACTATATGCGATTAATGTTCAATGTTACGAATTAGGATGGACTAGAAAGAAGGACTAATATGGAAGACAACATAAAAGAATTACCTTTTGAAGAAAAAGTAAAAGAAGAAAAAGAAGATTATAAAGCGAAGCAAAAGAAATATAGAGATATGTATAAAAATCGTGGAAAAATGGTATGGGTTAGTAAACTACCTGATAGAGAAATACTTGGTAAGAAAGTTAAAAATCCATTAAACAAAGGTAGAACTTATGTAAAGAAGGAGCAAGAAAATGTTTCTATGGGATAGAATAGTTATACCTTTGAGTATACTACTTCTAATATTCTTTATAGTTTTGTTAATTATATTTCTATTCAATATAATAGAAACATTAATTTATACAAAGTTTGAAGAATTTAAAACTAGAAGAGAAAAAAAGAAATTGATTAAACAAGTTAGTGATGGAATAACTAAACTGTTTGATAAAGACGAGTAGGTGACGTATGTATAATAATGTATTTTATATTCCTACAATAAAGACATGTAATGGTATAATGACATTTATTAGGAATATTGCCATGAAGTATCATGACTGGGATATAGTAGTGTTCTATAAAGATTGTGAAGATGAAGAACAATTAAAACTATTAAAACAGTATATACGAGTTATCAAATATATAAATCAAAAGATTATATGTGAAAAAGCATTCTTTAATAATGATAAAAGTATCATAGACAATGTACAAGCGAATGAATATACAATGATAATACATTCAAATGCTGAGGAACAATTAAAGTATAATACTAAATTTGACATAAATAAAAAGATAAATACATATTATGGTGTTAGTAAACTAGCATGTGATAAGTTCGAACAAGTGTACGGTAAAAAAGCAGAAACGTTATATACACCAGTTATAGTTAATAAACCTAGAAGGGTGCTAAGATTAGTTTCCTTCACAAGATTAGATACCGATGATAAAGCATCACATAACTATCGACAATTTGCCAATATGCTTGAGGAGTCAGGATATCCTTTTACTTGGTTGATATATACACCAGATAGATTTACATTAGAAAAACAAGGTGTAGCAATAATGCAACCTGTTCAAGATGTATCAAGTTATATGAAAGATGCTGATTATGTAGTTCAATTAAGTAAGGAAAACGTTGAAGGTTTTTGTTTAACTGTTAGTGAAGCATTATCGTTAGGCGTACCTATTATATCTACTGAACAAGCGGTATATAAAGAATTAGGTATAAATGATAAGTATGGTTTCATAGTCGATGAAGATTTAATCAATGTATCTATTGACGATATTTATAATCGTGCTGGAACATTTGACTTCGTAAAGAAACCACCTAAAGATACATGGGATAAAGTATTAGTACCTGGTAAATCACAATATGAAGAAAACAAAGGTAAAAAATATGTTGTTGAAGCATTAGATACATATAGACTTAAAGGAATTAGTGATGGTGAATTAAAAATAATTCCAGACATTGGACATAGATGGGTTGTTGACGCAGATAGACTTGAAGTATTATTAGGTAATAATGAAGAAGGTCTTATATTTGCTAAACTAATTGAAGAGTGTAAAGAAGAACCTAAAAAAAGAAAAATTAAACGTACTAACCCATTAGTATCAGTTGTGATACCAGTATATAATCAAGAAAAATTAATAGTTAAGGCTATTAATAGTATACCTAAAAGAGACGATATTGAGATAATAGTAGTTGATGATAAATCTACTGATAATACATTAAAAGTATTAAAATCTATGACACGTAAAATAACAATAATAGAAAATAAAAAGAACATGGGTGTTGGATATACATTTAATCAAGGTATAGACGCTGCTAAAGGTGAATATTTAATACGTATGGACTCAGATGATTACATGTATGGTAAAGTATTTAACGACATTGTTGATAATGAGTTAGATGGTACGGACATGATATATTATGACTTAGAGATAAATAGTGGAATGATATTGCCTACTACGAAGCAAAATAGAAGAGGTCGTTGTGGAACTGTTAAATTCATTCGTAGAGAATTTATAGGTGATACAAGATGTCCTGAAATAAGAACAGCCGAAGATAAATATTTCAATGATGCATTACTTGATAAGAACCCTACTGAAAAGTTCACAAGTAAAGTGTTAATACATTATAACTATCCAAGAGAAGGTAGTTTATATAACTTAACAGTTAAAGGAGAGTTAAAAGTATGAAGCGATTTAAACTAAATGGACCTTACATAGCATATGATAATGCTGAATTATGGGATAACGATAGTGAAATACAATGTGTAGTGGATGGTCATATATTTGGTAATTTAGAAACCGACCCTAATAAACAAGTAATGTTATTAATAGAACCACGAACTATATTGCCTACTGTGTATGAATTTGTACCTAGTGTAGCGGATAGATATAAATACGTGTTTACACATGATAGTGAATTATTAAAAACATTACCAAACGCTAAACCTATCATATGGTGTAGTGTATGGAGAAGGTGTGAAAATCCTGATAAAACAAAATTGATAAGTATTATGTCTAGTGATAAAGAAGCATGTGAATTACATATAGCACGTAAAAATCTTGCTAAAAAATATATGGACAAGATAGATGCTTATGGAACGTTCAACGGTGGTGTTTATGTAGATATTATGCTATCACTTGAACATTATATGTATAGTGTTGCGATTGAAAATCAAATTGATGATATATGGTTTAGTGAAAAAATATTAAATTGTTTCGCTACAAAAACCATACCTATTTATCTCGGTGCTCGTGATATTGATAAGTACTTCAATAAGGATGGTATAATCATTTGTCATGATATAGGTGAAGTAGAAATGTATATTAATTACATAGTAGACCACCCAGACAAAGCAAAAGAAATGTATGACGAACGCAAAGAAGCGATAGAAGAAAACTTTGAAATATCTAAAAAATATGCTAGTTTCGAAGATTTATTCTATGACACATATAAAAAAGAGATTGAGGAGATGTTTAAATAATGGCATATTCATATAATTACTTCAAAGAAGAAGTAGCAGAATATATAAAGAAACACTTTAGCAAGGATAGTACAGTATTAGACGTTGGTGCTGGGAGCGGAACTTATTATAATTACTTAGGTGATTATTTTGATAGTATGGATGCTGTTGAAATATTCTCACCAAATGTTAAAGAGTTTAAATTAAACGAAAAGTATAAGAATGTTTACGAATGTAATATAGTAGACTTTGAATATGATTATTACGACTTAATTATATTTGGCGATGTATTAGAGCATTTAACAGTAAACGACGCTAAAAAGGTAATAGAATACGCTCTAGGAAGGTGTAAAGAAGTTATTGTAGCAGTTCCTTATCTATTTGAACAAGGTGAATGTTATAATAACATCTATGAAACACATTTACAACCAGATTTAACAGAAGAAATAATGGAAGAAAGATATCCATATTTAAAATTATTGTATTCAAATAAAGATTATGGATATTACATAAAGAAATAGGTGACATTATGATATATATAGTAACACATGATAATAGTATAATAACACCTGATATTGAAGGATACAAAGACATTAAAGTAGGAAAGATTTGTGATTATCTTGATGAAGATAATATCAACGACTTAAATGGACAAATATCTGAACTAAGTGCTATTTATCAAATAAACAAGTACGATGATGAAATAAAAGGACAAGTACACTACCGTAGATTTTTCTTAGATGAAAATGGTGAAATATTATCATATAAGAAAGCAAAAGAATTATTAAATGATTATGATATTATTGTTACTGAAAGATATTGTGTAGGAAATGGAATATATCAAAATCTAAGAAATGAAATAGGCGACGTTGAAGCACTAGATAAATTATACAATGAATTAATAAAGATAGAACCTAGATTTAAAGACTACTTAGATACTACTTGGTTCAATCCACGTCAAATGTTTATATGTAAGAAAGACTTATATAAAAAATATTGTGATTGGATATTCCCACTTATCTTACCTCTTGTAGATAAAATTAAGAGTGAAAAACCTAGATTTATCGCATATATGATTGAAAGACTATTGACTTTCTGGATACAAACTAATAATCTTAAAGCGATAGAATTAAAGTATAATGAAACATGTGAAAAAGTATGGTGATATAAATGGACTTCGAACAACTATTAGATAAAGTATGGCTATATGATACAGAGGTATTTGCACACGATTGTCTTGCAGTATTTCAAAATTATAGAACTAAAGAAGAAGTTGTATTTCATAATTGTCCAGGTGATGACATATATAGTTGGTTTAGACAAGTAGACCCTATATTAGTAGCATACAACTGTAACAATTACGATAAACATATCATACGTTGTTGGATAGGTGGAATGTCGCCAGAGGAAATAAAAAAGGTAAATGACCACATAATTGGCGGAGGAAATGGTTGGGACTTTGATGTAGGATATATCGAATTACCAACACATTGGGACTTATTTAATGAAATAAATCCTCGTAAAGCATTGAAAGAAATTGAAGGTAATCTTAGATTAGACATTACTGAAACAACCATTCCTTTCAATTTACCAACGAAATGGACTAAACAACAATATGATGAAGTATTATATTATTGTGAACATGATGTCGCGGCGTTATTTCCACTATTCGACAAATTAATGAATAAATATAAATCAAAATACATTATAAGTAAGTTAGGTAAAATGGAACCAGTATATGCTTTATCACAAACTGATGCTAATCTTACAGCCATATTATTAGGTGGAAAAAAGGTTGAACATCACGATAATTTTGCATATACTTATCCTAGCGTTATAGATAAAAATAAAATACCTAAAGAAGTATTAAACTATATTGACGACTTAATAGAACATAATGATTTGAATTATAAACCAGAAGCACCTAGTTTAAAGATTGACGATTGTGTCATTCAACTTGGCGTTGGAGGTATTCATGGCGCTAAAGAAACTACTTTCATATATGATGAAGGAGTTGAGTTTAGTTGTGAATGAAATATGGAAAGATATTGAAGATTATGAAGGTTTATATAAAATTAGTAATTTAGGTAGGGTTAAGACATTAGGTAGACAAAGAGTTAAAGAAGGTATAAAAAAGACCGAGATATGTAAAGGATACGAAAGACTTATATTATCAAAAAACAAAAAACAAAAGCATTACTTTATTCATCGATTAGTTGCAAAAGCATTTATACCAAATCCTAATAATTTAAAGATTATAAATCATAAAGATGAAAATAAATTAAATAACAATGTAGAAAATCTTGAGTGGTGTACGCAACGTTATAACTTATGTTATGGTGATAGACGACAAAAAGTTATAGATAAAGAGCGTAAGCCTGTTAATCAATATGATAAAAACAATAACCTAATAGAGATACATTATTCAATTCAACAAGCGGCTAGAAATATAGGAAGAAATGCTGGTCCTATTTGTAGGTGTTGTCAAGGTAAACAAGAATATGCATACGATTGTAAATGGTCATATGCAAATGAAAGTGAGGTGGTGTAATATATGGCAAAAGTGTTAGAGAACTGGGATGTTGCCAGTCTGCGGACTTTATCCTAATTTAGTTAGAATATATGGATATTCAAGTAGAAATCAAAGTAATAAACAAGCCTATGTAGACTTATTAGACATGCGAATTAAGGCGAAACACAATGAATTAAGTAAAGAGTTCCTAGAACCATTAAACTTAACTAATTCAGACCTTAAAACAGGTTTAAAACTTCCACTTAATGCCTATACTTAACTGGTACGTTAAGAGCACCATTCAATACTTTATATGATAATCTTCAAGGTTTCTCTATATGTTCAACAGGTCAAATGTTATTATTGCAACTAGCACATGACTTAAAAGAAGTACCTACGGTTGAAATAATTGAACTAAATACTGATGCTTGTATGTATATGATAGATGAAGAATACGTTGAACAAGCGCACAAAGTTCTACAAGACTGGCAAGATTTAACAGGTCTTGAATTAGAACAAGATAAGATTAAGAAATTAGTAATGAGAGACGTAAATAATTACGTTGAAATAGTACAAACAGGAGATAATGATTACGAAGTACACTACAAAGGTGGAGTATTTACTGGTAAACATAACTTCAAATGGAATAAAGATAAGAAATGTTTTGAATATAGTTTTGAAGATGATATTAAATCTAATTCGTTAACTATATGCTCTGAAGCGGTATTGAAATATTTATTATTCGGAATACCAGTTGAAGAAACAATAAACAATTGTAATGATATACATAGATTTCAAATGATTAATCATTTAGGTAGTACATACGATAAAATGATTATGGAATATCCTGATGGTAGACAAGAAGAACTACAAAGAAACAATCGTATCTATGCTGGTCTTGTACCAACAGGTAAAATATATAAAATAAAAGAAAGTGAAGGTAGGAAAGATAGCCTTGCTATGTGTCCTACAAATCCTATTGTTGACAATGACAACAAATTAACTATTGATAAAATCAACAAAAAGTGGTATAATAAATATACTAAACAAAAGATTAGTGATTTCATAGGAGAAGGAGGAGTATATATGGAAGAAAAGTTAGACAAGTTAAAGAAAGACGAACTAATTGAAATGGTAAAAGAATATCAAAGAAAGGAGGACAATGGAGAAATGAATAATGTAACATTTACTGAAATGCCTGAAATAGAACAACGTAGACGTTTATTTCATAAGATAAGTGAATTCAGAAGATTAGTAAGAGAAAGAAATTTTATATTAGACTGTGAATTACCTAATAATTTAGGTGCTAATGAATATGCAAGTATTGAACAATACTATCAAGCGGTTCAAGAATTATGTTTACAAGTAGGATTAGACTTCTCATTTGAAGCAAATTATCTTGAACAATTTGATTTAAAAGCATTCGTTCCATCAAATGGCGCACCTCAACATATCGCAACAGTGCAATGTATATTTATATTAACTGATATAGACACAGGTTCTTTAAAAGAGTATCGTGTTATTGCTCAAGGTAGTGATACAATTGATAAAGCAGTCAATGGTGCAACAACATATGCATTTAGAAATTGGTTCAACAAAAACTTCTCACCATGTATTTGGAATGGTGTTAAGCAAACTTTTGGTGAAAGTGATACACCAGTAGTTACTGAAGAAGTTGAAAAAAGTGAGCCTAAGACAAAGGTATATATAGCACCTGATAAAAAAGAAGAAATTAAAGAAGAAGTTGTATCTACTCCACAAAAAAGCGACGATAAAGAAGATATTGAAAAGTTAATTAAATTAATATATGATTATAGAGAAAAGAGTGGCAAGGAAGATGCTGGTGCTAATAAGTTAGAAAAGATTACTAACAATGATTATAGTGACGCAGATATCTTATCTTGGACATTATCTTTTGAAAACGCTATTGAAAAGTTAGGAGTATAACATGAATATAGAAGTTAATTCTAAGGAATGGTTAAGTCTTGAAGACTTACCTTCCGAAGAATGGCGAGATATCAAAGGCTATGAAGGTTTATATAAAATTAGTAATTTAGGTAGAGTTAAATCATTAACAAGATTTGTAAATACTGGAATAAAGCATTCAGATAAGAGAAAAGTAAAAGAGAAGATATGTAAAGTAGAATTCAAGAAAGGTAGTAGTCCTTATTGTCGAATACAATTACGTATAAATCATAAATACAACCATTATAATATTCACAACTTAGTTGCTAATGCATTCTTAGATAAAAAATATTACAAATGTTGTTCTGAAGAAACTAATATAAATCCTAACAATTTAGAAATAAATCATAAAGATGAAAATCTTAGAAATAATACTGTCGATAATCTAGAATGGTGTACTCATTTATACAATATGAGATATGGTACTAGATTAGAAAGAGCAGTTAAAAAAGCAAATGAAACTAAAAAACGTAAGAAAGGAATATTATATGAGTAAAAAATGGAACTATAATGAAGACAAGAGTTGTATAATTATTGAACCACCTAAACAAAAGAAACGTATAACAGGTCATCGTATAGGTGCTATATTAGGTTTAGATAGTTATAAAACACCTTTTCAATGTTGGTGTGAAATAACAAACTTGGCACAACCACCTTTTGAAGATACAAAATACACTTTATTCGGTAAAGCGGTCGAACCTAAGTTGATAAAGTATGTTAGTGAAAGATTTCCGAACGTAATGTCAATAGAAGAATACTATGGAAATTTATTCAAGGAATATGAATTTAACAACTTTAAAGATGACTCTGATATAATGGGTGGTGTAATTGATGCAGTATCAACAAAAAATGATAAGAAAACTATAGCAATGATATGCGAATGTAAAACAAGTTCTCACCCTGAACAATGGAGAGATAATAATGTTCCTGTTTCGTATTTGTTACAAGGTGCATTATACTCTTATTTAAAAGGTTTAGATAGAGTATTATTTGTATGTACATTCCCTAAAGATATAGATTATGCACATCCTGAGTCATACGAAGTAAATGATGATAATACAATATTAGTTGTTAAGAAACTTGATAATATGTTATTTGATATTAATGGTGAATATCTTACAATTGAAGATTGTATGTCGAGAGCAAGAGAATGGTGGAATAAATATATTGAAACAGGTATTTCACCAGAGTTCAATGAAAAAGAAGATAAAGAATACTTAGATATAATAAGAGCAACTGATGCAGTTAAAGACAATGATTTAAGTGATGTATGTATCAAAGCATATGAATTAAATCAAAAGATTAAAGAATTACGCATTAGTTCAGGAATTGAAGAATTAGAAAAAGAATTAAAATTATTAGAAAATAGTATTAAACAAGAAATGATAGATAAAGACTTAACTAATTGTGAACAATATAAGTTATCTAAAAAATATGCTAATAAGTTCAATGAAAAGTTCTTTGCACAAGACCATCCAGCATTATATGATAAATACTTAGATAGTACAATTAGTTATACATTAACAAAAGAAAGATAGGAGAAATAAATATGGAAATTAAATTAAACTTAAAAAGAAACTTCAAATTAGTAAATGAAGGAGAAAGAGTACTTGAAATTACAAGTGCTAAAGCGACACCAAGTGGAGCACCTAATAAGTTAACATTACAAATGAAAGATGTTGAAGATGGTGCTACATTACAAAGTATATACAACTTTGATAATGACACAAGTGTATGGGCAATGGGTATGATGTTAAATAAAGCATTAGACATCGAAGATGGTGGAAGTTTTGATACTAGAGACGCTGATAAATTAGTTGGTATCAAATTATTATGTGAAGTTGCTCATTCTACATATAATGATAGAGAGTTTGCTAATGTTAAGAAAGTTATTGAAAGAGTTGAAGATAACAATACATCTCAAAATACAACAAATGAAGAAACAGTATATCCTGATATGTCATTATTAAATGGTAGACAAAAGATTGTTGTAGATGATTTAGATTAATATTGACAAATATATTAAAAAGTGATATAATTATAATGTCCCATAAGGATGATTAACAGTTGTTAATCATAAAGGCTACGTAATAAGTAGCCTAGAGTAGATAAAAAAATAGCAGGGTATCGTTGCCGACTTTCAGTTTCTAGATAACATTGAGAAAGTGGTTCCTTATATACTTTATTGAGGTTATGACCAAAAGTATATTAAAAAGTTGATTATCTATTCTAGGGTGCTTATTAAAGCACTTACACCTCTTGGTGTACATATGGACTGAGGTTACCTATTATTTTTAATAGGTAGCATTGAGTAGATATAATAACAACTTCTTCTTGTTCTTGAAGAAATTGATGTATAACCGTCGTTATATCTATTCAATGGTGCTTATTAAAATGAATTACTCAAAAGTCTGTGGACTTAGAGTTCCCGAGAGACAAGTCTCAAAAGGTCAGTTATCAACGATAACGAATAAGTACTAACACTCGGTTTGTCAGACGAGTGACACAATCTGTAACTTGCTACTAATTTATTAGTAGCACTTAGGTATATAACATAACTCTAACTGGATAGAGTGTGGTGCGTACGCAAATCTTAATAACCTGGACACGTGAGTTGTAGGTTCGAGTCCTACTGTTATATATCTAAGTGGTGCTAATAAACATAGAAAGTGGGTGAAACCTCTCCTCTTTCTATTAGCACTAACAATGTTCTTTGAAAAGATATTTATGAACTATATGACAAACACTGATAACAACAGTGTATAGGTAATATCTCGTTCTTATTAGTTTAGGAGCAGTTCTAAATGGATTGAGTTATCTCAATAGCGATTGAGAGATTGAACATACAAAGTATGAAAAGAGATATTAGCAGTTTCGTATATGGATACATAAAGTATAAAACTATTCGCAATAACTACAACTATTAGATAGTCTCTAATGATAACCTAAATTCATATTAGGGTAGCACCTAAAGTGATATAGGAACGCTAAATAAGTTGTTATGCAGTTGATACCTAGTAATAGGTGTATAAGAATAGAAGTTAGTACAAGTAGCACAAATCTGCATTGTATGCCTAGCATTATGAGGCGACCAAGGTAAATGAGAGCATGAATTAAGATATTCATTTGATAGTACCTAATGTGTGTGAACGTTGAGAGTTCAAGTCTCTTCATGTAATTGAAGGTAAGTGAAGAATAGAAGTCGCTCTTCTATGAGGGCACTTACTGGCATGTGACTGAAATAGAAAATGTATTTATATAGGAAATTAGTGTGAGAAATACCATAAATATTTTTTCAAAGAACATTGAAAGGAGTTATTATGATAACTATTGAAAAGTATGGTAATGACAAAATAGTATTACATGGACATACATTACCAGATGTATGCGCAGCATGTAGTAGTATAATGTATACAGCAATAAACTTCATAGATAGATATGATAAAGATGCTAGTGAATTTATTGATGATACTGAAAAAGATATTGTTACTATTATTATCAAAAAGCATGATGAAACTATTGATATGATATTAGATACAATGTTTGATATGTTCAATGATTTAAGAGAAACAGACAATCAAGATAAGATACAAATAAAAAACATGGAGTTATAATCCATGTCTTTTTTTATAATCTATATATAGATTAGCAAATTCAAAATCTTCTATATCATTTTGTAAGAAATCCCATATATAGTCTTTCCAAGTATCGTTTATAAAGGGTCGAGAATATACATATAATTTATATAAATATGTATCATCTACTGTTTGTTCTTTTAATACGTCTCTAATAATATGTCTATTATTGTAAAAATGGTCTAAGCCATAGTATAATAAACGATAATCAAAAAATCTAATATCCATATCATACCTTCTTTATTTTATTATAAAGATAAATCACATATCTGTCAATATAAAAAGAAGATATTTCTATCTTCTTATATCTTTTTAACTTGTTTACCGGTCTTATCTTTTACACATAACCAGTAATTATTGTTCTTACCCCAGATATTACCTTCAGCATCATATTCAAAGTCAATTAAGTGTAAAGCAACACCTTTTTTAAATCTAGCATATCCATTTACACCTTTATTACAATTTATTTTAGTTGCTGGTGGTAATTTAGAGTATTTTACTTTGTTGTTATCAACTTTAGGTGAAGTTCTTACATATTTTTGCTTTAATGTTTTGTAATTTGCTTCTACCCATTCACTATCATAGTCTCTAACATGAATAAATCCTTCAAATGTATATTTATACTTTGATTTTAAATAATACTTATATGGTGGTTTAATCTTTCTAGTTTGGAACTTCATATTAGTTCCTGACTCACTTATTAAGATAGTTCCATCATCATATACTTCTTCAACAACAAATACATGTCCTGCTCCATCGCTTGACTTGTGGTATTTGCCACACTTGTAACAACCTATATCTCCAACTCTTGGGAAACTTAACACAGGATATTTTGTATCATGAGCCCAGTTCTCTGCGTTGCTTGTAGGTAATTTATCTAATAATTCTTTTACTGGAACACCCAATTCTAATTGGCGACCCCATGCATACCATGTGCAATTATTAACAAAGTCTGGATAGAATGGGTTTTCACTACTATAATAATTCTTGTTATTTTTTGCTGGGGCTTTAGTTCTTTCTACGAATTGCATACTATTTCTCCTTTTTAGTTATTTTAGTTAAATCTGCTATTCCACCTGCACCTATTGCTGCCATAAAGCATAATACTAATGATGTTAGCAAATCTGGTTCTATTTGTGTGAAATAACAAATTAAGCCACTTATTATACCTATTAATACATTTTGTAAAGGTATGAATTTATTTGGTATAGCATCTACAAATACTTTTGTAATTGCTCCAAATATGTAAGTGATTATTGTTACAATAACAACATATGTTATTTGCATATTATCATCTCCTATTTTTATTATACCATACTTTGTCTAAAACTCAAAAAGAGGCTTAGTGCCTCTTATAAAACTAACCACGCATACTCTATATCATAGTCTCTACAATCAAATATATCGTAAACAACTCCATATTTGGATGTAGTTATATGACCAGGCATAGTTATCAATATGATATTATCTTTATACATTTTAGATATTTCACCTACTGTGACATTTGTTATAGGTATTCTTTGATATTTACTATCTAAATAACATATTATAAATTCTCTATCATTTAATAATTTACCATATCGTTGTGCGAGATTACTCAATTTGTCGTATGTATAATCCCATGTTGTACCTTCAGCCATTGATATACTTCTAACAGTACAATCATCTGTGGCTAAGTCCAATGGATTTTGATTATGATATTTATACATATTACATTTCACTTATTTTTTTAGCATATTCTCTAATTAATTGCATTTCTTCTTGAGAATTTGCTTCAGATTTTAGCATAGAGAAGAAGTCTTTAGCACTTTCAAGCATGTATTCTAAACTTTTCATTGTGTCTTCTTTTGCACCATAGTTTCCACGATTGTATTGTTCTCTTCCTTCTTCGTATCTGTTATATCCTTCATACATACCGTCCATGTAATCATGTCCTCTGTATCTACCGTTTCCACCTCTTCTACCATAAGCACCATATTGTTCTCTTCCATAGTTATTGTAATTACCATATGTTCCGTAATTACTATAGTTGTCATATCTCATAATTTCACGCTCCTTTACTTTCCAATATTTTTCATTAGATATGTCTTTGTGAATATCAACTAACTTATATAATATATCGAGATTTGTATCAGTAAGACCTTCATTTAATATATTTTCAATAGATTTTTCTGTCTTACTTAATATTTTGTCATCAATAGTTTGTTGTATTTCTTTCTCTTCACTTTTATTTTCTTCTTCCATAGTTAACTCCTTTCTTTAAGGATTTTTAATATCTCTTCGTTTTGTTCTATTATTTTTTCAAGATATCTACTATCTTGGTTCTGTAGTTCTTGCATTAAATCACTATTATTATAATCTTGAAATAATAGTTGTAAACTTAACGCTTGTAATACAAGAGATAGATTATTTATTATTTCTGAATTATTCATTACTTATCTTACGTATAATTAAGTTTACATCTTTAACTGTTGGAATTTGTGTAACCACAGGTGTTGGTGTAGTAGTTCCTGTTGTTACTCCTCCTACCGCTGGAAGTGAGCCTACGCTTACTGTAGTGTTAACTCTAGGACATAATCTTATAATTTTTGTGAATGCTACATTTCTATATGAATTAGCAGTAGTAACTTGTGTATCAACCTCAGTTCCTTCTATATCGCTACCTGTACTAGTCTTTAGTGCTAATGCTAATTGTCCTGCTGTAGCACTTGTTACATTTGCATTGAATGATATTTCAAAAGTTCCACCACCTATTATAGTGAAATCACTTCCTCCTGGCATATATTGTAACCATCCACAACAATTAGCACTTCTAGTCCTTAAATCTACAGTATCGAAATTAATATTATCTGTATTGCTTGTTAATATTTCTGGTGTTATTTGTAATGCTTGTATCATATTTATATTTCTCCTTTCATAAATAAAAGAGGATAGAACTTTGCTATCCTCTAGTGTTCACCTCTGAATAGAGGTGTTCAATTAGCAAGTTCCTGTAATCAGGTTTATCGTAATCGACTTATGCTATTAAATTACATTGTAATAGTTTCCACTGCATCCACAACTATTATTGTTGCAAGTGAAGATTGGAGTACGTCCATAAACAGGAGTACTTGGTACAGGGCAATTGCTTAATCTGTTATATAATTGGTCAACCTCATCTGAGAAGCCTTGTGCAATAAACGCATTTTGTGAAATTTGACTTGCTTGTAAATCCTTCATTAAGATTTCTCTTTGAAGGTCAGCAATCTTTTCATTCTTAGCATCAATCTTGTCATTGCATAATTGGTCTAATATTTTTTGAGTATTAGCCGTTTGATTAACAATTATATCTTTAAGACCATCTGCTAATGCTGCTCTGTCAGCACAGTTTTCTGCTAGAACTGTTGAAGTTAAATTAGCAGTTGCTAATCTATTTTCACAGCAGCAATTTGCTAATTGACTACCTAGAGTATTAAATCCTTGTAGTGTAGCAATTTGATTACTGAAGTTTTGTTGCATGTCAGCAACTTGTCTAGCATTTGCTGCTATTTCAGCAGTTGCGAAACCACCATTTACTGATTGAACTATGTCTGCAGTGCTTCCACAAATTTGTGTAGATAGTGAACTCACGCCGTCTCTTACACCTTCAATTTGATTACTCAAATGTAATGTATCAAAACCACTGTTTGTGTTATTCATTATGTCTTTTTGACCATTTGATAACCAAGCAAAGTCTCCGTTGCTACTGCCACCGAAACCACCCCATCCACCATTATTACCAAATAATAATGCTAATAGGACTAAAGCCCAGATACCATCTCCACCAAAGAAACCATTATTACTTCCATTTCCATACATACATGGATATGGATAGAAGCCATTACCATTTGTAGTTGCTAATTCTATTGTTGGTTGGATACCATTTGAACCGTTCATATGTTTCTCCTTTCTATTTATTTATAACAACACTTTTAAGTGTTATTACCATTGTTTTGTGCCTGATTGATTACGTCATCAGGTATACCCCATTGTTTAGCCATTGAATAGAATTGTTCCATTTGTTGAGGTGTCTTATCTCTGATTATTTGATGGTACAATTCCATTGGATTTCCTTTACTATTTATTAATCCTTGTATTTGATTTGCCATTTGGGGATTTTTTATTTTTAACTGACTCATTAATATATTTATCATTTGATTGTTCATGGTTAATTACCTTTTCTTTCTTTAATTCCTCTATTTGTAACTTTAAATCGTCTATAATAGTGTCTCTTTCGTCTTTTAAGACTATTTCTTTTAATTCATAGGATTTTATATCACCTTTAACGTTTTTAATCCATAACGTACTTAAATCGTTGCTAAAGAAGGGTGTATCCATCATAACTAATTCCTTCTTAACATCTTCAACGTTGTTTACATATTTTATACCACTGGAATTAGGCGCAAGTTGAAATGTTTGATTGATAGCAGGAGGTATTGCTATTTGTTGTTGTAATTGCGCCTTTATTCGTTCCATATCATTTATCTTCGCATTTAATTTTTCTAATTCTAATTGAGGATTGTATTGTGTATATTGATTGTTATACATGTAATCACTTCTTTCTTATAGAGAGTCAGGAAGAGGTATACAGGTGTGTGATTATTATCAAAGTATTCTTTCCTCTTCCTAATATTATTGTACGATAAAAAAGAAGTAGAAATTATCTACTTCTTGTATATAAATTGTATAATTATTGTACAAAAGAGAATTTATAGCCATTCCACTCTTTAACCTTGTATATATAATATCTGCTCATACCATATGATAAATTGTTTTTATTGGCAAAGTCTCTAATATCATCATATAATATATTAGTATCATTATTAAATAATAATAATTTTCTACCTTTTCGTACAGCACCGTTGATTTTAGCATGTTGTCTATTATCGTAGTCTGTACATAATTCAAGATTATCTAATCTAGGATTTTGTTTGTTCAAATCAACATGATTTACTATTTTACTACCATCGTTACCAAGAAATATATAACCCATTAATTGGTGTACTCTTCGCCAATATGATTTACCATCTTTACAAAGACTTACGATAGGATACCCATCTTTATCGTACGCACATTTCAATATTTTTTCGCATACATATTTTTTACACAACTTATATCCATTGAAATGGTTTACATACCTACTAAGCGATTTAACTCTACCATAATTACTAATTTTATATATACCTTCGAAATCTGGTATATCTTCCCATATTTCGTTTATTAATGTATTTAAGTCAAACCACTTATTACTATTCACAGATATGTTTTCATACATATAAACACTCCTTAGTAAAGAAGATTACAATACTTTTTCAATCTTCTTTTTTATTTTGTACAATTCTTTACTTATCTTACTTTCACTACAATATTCAAGGCGAGCCATCTTTGTGATACTATACTCTTTTAAGCGATATTCAAGTATTCTTTCTTGTATATCACTTAAATATATTTTTGATTTTATATCGTCTATTTCTTGTTTTGTAAAGTCTAATTTTAACACAATTATTTTTTAGACCATTTACCACAATTGGCACATTTCTTTACATATTGTATTTTGACTCTTTTTCTAGTGTGCTTACTTGTTTGTTTTATTTTCCCCATTGTAATCACCACCATTTATAATATAACTATTTTCAATAGTATCTATATCATCAACTTCTTGTGAAGTTTCTATAGAGTCTTCATAAGTATAATTAGTTATATAGTAAAGACCTCCACCTATTGTAGCACCCCACAATAATAATATTATAATTATTACTATAACTAATCGCTTATTAGCAGATGCTAAATTTCTATTGTTTATTTCCGCTTGCTGTTTACTGAACTCTATCATTTCCATTGCAAACGATTTCTTTTCAACTTCTTCGTTTAGAACCTTTACTTTCTTTTCAGTCTTCTTTAACTTATTATCAACTTCGTCTATCTTCTTTGTCATTTTCATATCATTTCTCCTTGTTATGATATTCTTTAATATGCTCTTGGAGTATTTCTTTAGCAACGCTACGGGCTACTTCACTAGCAATATCTCGAACATCATCTTTGTAATCACCGAACATTTGTTTGATTTCTTTCATGTCGTCTCTCATTTCTTTCATGTCTTCTTTAATGTACTTTATCTCGGTACTAAATACTGCTATATCTATTCTTTGATTACTATTCTCAGCATCATTATCTTTAGCATCTTTAATAGCCTTATCTTTACGAGCCATTAATACACTATAAATACCAAATAGAGTTCCTAGGAAACCAAAGATAGCAATAACATACTCCCATGTCATTAAATCATATCCTTTCAATGATAATTATATCATATATTTTCATATTTTCAAAATCTATGCAGTTCTCTTCCATACATAGACTTCAAGTGTTGCTATATTATGTGTATGTCCTTCAGAAGCATTTGTAGCAGTATTATTACCAACAGTACCACTATCTGTCCAAGATATAACATCTGTTTGATGACTTTTACTTTGTGTAGTAACTGTATTACTCCAAGTATCACCACTATTTTCTGCTATAGTTGTGTTTTGATATGAACTTACTGTTTGTGCAGTACCAGTACCACAAGCACGTGCTTGTATCTTATGTTCAGTACCACTAAATCCATGTCCATGTGCAGGAACACCTGATTGAGCGGCTGTTAATGTTGTAGATTGTGCATTCTTACCAGTGTAAGTAGTAGTTGAGTTACCATTACCTGCATATAGATAGTAACCATTTATTTGTTGCCATGTACCACCAAATAATGTAGCAGGACTTGTTGAGTTAACACTCATATAAATACTTCCAACTGGATATACATCTAGTGGACTAAATGGTGTTATGTTAGTCGCTTCAACATTACCTGTTATCTTTACATTACCATGTAACTTGGCAACATAACTATCATCAGGTAATCCATTAAATCCAAAATGATATTCACCTGAGTTATCTTGTTGTGTAACTAAAGCAAATTTACCATCTTTAATAGTACCTGTTATTGTAGCGGTATTACCACTTGTATCAGTTACAACTACTGTTATTGTATAAGTCTTTGAAGTATCAAATCCAGCACTTACACCATCTTTGAATATAGGTCTATCATCAACTGTAAACTTTTGTGTATGTGTTGTACTACTTTGTGAACTATATGATAGTCCTGTAAGCGATAATGATACGTTTTGAGCACTTTCATTAGTGATTGAATATTTTATACTTGTAACTTTATTAGACACACCGTTTGTACCAAATTTATCGTAATAAATAGTACCTGATACATCTAAGTAAACACTTTCTTCAATACCGTTTAATCTTGTAGGATTAATCGCTAGTCCTGTAGGTGAAGTATAATCAATTACTTCACTTATTGATGTACTAAATGTATTTGGAACACCACGACTATCTACTACTGTAACTGAGATAGTATTTCCACTACCTTTTACCAAACTAGCAGTATTAGATATATTTGTAATACTTGCTGTAGCACTTCCCCATGTTACATCATATCTTGCTATTGAACCAGCACTCTTAGTTGTAGTAGCACCTGTTGTTATTCTATATGTAATCGTTGACATACCATTAATAGCGACTTGATTATTGTTAGTTAAGTTGGTTAAGTTAGCAGTGTAAGTCGCTGCACAATTTGCTACGTTAGGCTTACAATCATTTTCATTTACTGTGTAATTACCACCGTTAACTGTTGTATCTCTACTTAATGCACTACAAACAAGTCTGACTTTATACATACCTGTTTTACTATTTGGAATACCGGCATAGAAATGGTCTTGCCATGTTGTAGTTGTAGGTATTGTAATTGTATTACCTGTAGTATCTCCTAACTCTTTTGAAGTACTTGCTGTATTTAATACATATATTTTACAAGTTCTTCCTAATGGGTTATTTAATGTTAACGTAGCACCATTACTTATAATAAAGTCTGGCATACCAATTACTGATGGGTATGGATAAGTAGATTGTGTAAATGTATTACTTATTGTTTCTAATTGACTATCAGTTCTTCTAATCTTTAATTTAAAGTTGTACGCTGTATTTGCTGTCAAACCACTCACTATATTATTGTTTGGTAGGTTATTCCAACTACCACCATTATCAGTTGAATACCAAGCATAATCACAAGCAGCGTCTACTGAATAATTAAATAATACACTTGTTTCATCTCGTTGTGATACAGTAAATGAAGTTATGTTTGCATATCTTGGAATGTTATCAAGTGTTATAGCAGTTTTAGCAACATTTGAATTACCTGGTCCGTAATTAGTACCACCACTACTTGCTTTACCATTAGCATATGCTTCTATTTGAACAGTAGGTGGAGTACCATCATTATTATGTTGAACTGTATATGTAGTTGTTTTTGCTACGAATGTTGAATTACTAGGCCATGGATTACAGTTAAATCTTTTATCATAAGTGTCATCCTTTGCTAGTACACCATTAATGTATATTCTTGTGTAGTTACCTGTTCTAGTACCTGCAGTATCCCAAGACTTACTTTGTTTAGTAGTCTTCCACCTTACAGTAACGGTAAGGGTCGAAGTATTAGCGTCCGACCCGTTACTTGCTGCACTCCAGTCAAGTCCAAAGGACATGTAACTTGAGTTATATTGAACTGTACCATTTATTGTTCCACTTGCCATTATTGACCACCACTTTCTAAGTATTTGACTTCACTAAGTCTACCACCTACCATAGCAACTGTTGTAACCCACTTAGGAGTAGTTGAAGGGTTCTGAGCGACTTGTGATATGTCTTGTGCTAAGTATAAGTTTTGTGCTGTCGTACTAACTACTAAGTCTCCATCAACGGTTCTCTTTGATATCAACCTACCACGAGTTCGTCCATCACTTGTTTCATATGATAGCAAACCTTCTGAACCAAGTAAAGTAATTGTACCATCACCCACTGAATAAACTTGTAAACCTAATCTTGACATTGTTAATGTTGTTGAATAAATCTCATCACTAGCAGGCTGCCAAGATTGTTTATCACCAGCATTTAACATCATATCGTATAAATAACTATAACCAACACTTGCTGTACTTGCTACAATTATTTCTAATGTGTAGTTAGAATAAGTTGTAGGTGTAAATGATACCTCATAATTTTTAAATGGTTGTTGACCTGTGATTTCAATATCATCGAATGCCTTAGAACTATTATTCTCAGTACTATACATTTTAATCGTTGTAGTCATATTGTTATCTTGTTGATGATAGAAGTTAAATGTATATTTAGTACCACTCTTTAAGTTTGTAATATTTTCACTCTTAGATTTTACTTTAATACTTCTTAACTTAATTTCAGCAACTGAAGTTGTAGTTCCTGACAATGTAGAATTATATGAACTTCCTAATGACGTATGATAAGGATTTGTACCACTATCGGTGAATTCCCATAAGTTATCGCTTAACAAAAATGCACTATTTCTTATAATATTGATACCACCACTTATTTGAAACATATTTGTAATACTTTCAGCAGTTTGTTCTACTTGTGATAGTCTGCTTACTATATTAGTGAGTTCAGTGTTTTGAATAGTATTTATTTGATTATTTATTGTATCAATATCACCACTTATGTTATCAATATTACTATTGATTGTAGGGATAGTAGTGTTTTGTATTGTTTCTACACTTGTTGAGATACCTGTTGTTGTTACAATTAAGTTAGATATATCACTCGTATTCTCATCAGTTTGTGTAGATATCAATGATATTTGACCATTTGCTTTATCTACATCTATCTCAGTATGGTGTACTCTATCTATTATAGTATTTTTATTCTCATATTTTTGAGCAACTTCATTCTTAGATTGAGCAGATAAAGTTGTTTCAAGATATCCTTTATATGTCATTTTTCTATCGAAAGGATAGAAGTATAAGTCTTGTTCTTCTAAGTTGGTAACTTTCATGAACTCATTACCCTTTAACCAAGGGTGACCTATACTATTAACTTCCATAGGAGTATATCTAAGTCCAAATAACTTTTCAGAACCATTTATTGCTATTCGCCTCAATGTTTCGGAATGAGTTAGAGGGTTGTCATAGATTGCTATTGTACTTGGTTCATATTCATGACCATTTGTTATGGTCATATCTGTCCCATTATAACTAGTTCCAACCCCATCTATGTCAGTTACTGTTATTTGTAATGGAGCGTCTATTTCAACACCTTCAGATGTAATATATGTTTTACCTTCATATGTCTTTGCTTGTTCGTTTATTTCATTTAATTGATTTATTAATGGTTGATATGTTATTCTACAATATCGTGGTTTTTGTAATGGGAAACAAACTTTTAGATTATGTTCGTTCAACCACGCCTTAAATAATTCTATTGTATTTATTTCACTGTCTAACCCAAAACCACAACGTAATTCTGGTTTATTACTACTCATATTGAATATAGCACCAGTTATATCAGTAAATATCTTATTGCCTTGTATAGCAGTAAAATAATTATAATATGCTGGATATATACTACTTTGACTTGTTGTACCCATAATAGTTGTATCAATATCTCTTATTTTACTTGTTTGCGCTTGTAAATTAGGAGAATAATAGTATGAGATGTTGTTTGCGTTACCTGATTTACCTAAATTCAACTCAGTGCCATCAAATATTACTTTATCTACACTTTCTTTTATATACCAGTCACCTTTGCCATATGGCTCATATTCTCTATCATCCAAACTATTAACACACATTGGATATACTCGTTTGTTAGCAACAGTAGTACCGTTTGCAACTATTAATTCTATATAACATGTCTTGTGAACAGAACTATTTATTATAACACCATTACCTGTGTCTTCACCTAGATTTGTATACGAACTTCCACTAAAATGATAGGCTCTTAATATTACATCACTACTACCACCTGTTAAATATTGTCCGGGTATTGGTAAATTATTAGCCACTTGCCAATCACCGTACAACTTAAAACTTGCTTGTGCAGTTGCTGTTCCATTTACTAATACACTACCATCATCTTGAACAGAAAACGTTATACCATTATTTGTAATTGAATTTTGTGTATAAGGATATGGTAATAGATTTTTACCTGTATTTTGAGTTATACAATCTTCATAATCGTTTATTTTCGCTAATTCAATACGTTTATCATGTGGTACATAAGGTGTGATTATTATACCTTTTTCAAGTTGCCAGTTAATATTACCAGAACTAGCGTTACGAAAGAATGTAACATATTTTCCATTACTTGAGGTTGTAAAACTAGTTCCTGAAGCGATTGCTGCACCAGTTATTCTACCTATATAATTCATATTTTCATCATATTCACATACATTAACAGCAGAACCTTGAGCATTTGAAGAAAATATGTATTTAGTATTTGGTTCTATCATTGTTGGTAATGAACTTCTTATAAGAGTATTATCAACAACTTTATTCCCAGTTGTAGTGCTATAGCCACCACTTTCAATAACACCTTCTAGTATATTTTTAGATAAACTAAAGTATGGGGCATAATTTGTTACAACCGAACCCCTCTCTAGTTGGAAATTACTAAAATGTGTAATAGTTCCTGTCGCAGCGGTTGAACCAATTCTAAATATAATTGTATCATAGTCACCTGTATTAAATGTTATTGTATTGACTGTAGTAAGATTTGTTATATATTTATATTTATTTGTGCTTTTATCAAGTCCCATTACACAGTTTTTCCAAGTAGATGAAGGTTGGTCAACTTCAAAATGTAATGTATAGTAAGTATTTTTATCAACTTTTATATTAGCACTTGGGATATTATCCGCATTGTTATATATTGCCGGTAAATATGTATCAGTATTAGCATTTGTCATAGTTAATACTTTTGTTGAACTATCATAAACTAGTGTTCCAGAAGAATAACCCATACTATTTATCATTTGAGGCATTATTTCATCAATATCTAATAGATTTTTTCCTAAATCTATCTCATATTCTTGATATTTGTACGGTTCATATACGAAATCATTAATATTAGGTTCATTTTCAACTATTGACATTCTAAAAGTTAATTTACAACTAGAATTAGCACGTACACTAGCAATACTTCTCGTCATACTATAACAATCTTCAAAATCGCTTCTAGTAGTTATTTTTTGTTTTAATATAGCACCATCTACTAAAGAACTATCACTTATAACAACAGATGATGTATTTGAAAATTGTCCTATATAACTAGATGTTACACCTGATACAAATTCAATTGTTGATGCAGTCCCTGTGTAACTTTTATCACCTTTTATTTCTATCACGCACCAATAATCAGTATTTGGTTTCAACAGTTTAGAAACATTTGTATAAAACGTCCTATAAACTACTGAACTACTTGTATTTGTTGAATTTAAAGTAATCCAATCATTTTCATCAATTGTAAAATCAGAATTCCAATTTGCTTTTTTATCATTAATATTATATAGATTTTTATTTTCCATTTTTATTATATTTCTACCTGTCACCATATTTATATTTTGTGGATATTTTAAGTTTGGTGAAGGAATTCTTCCGACAAATGGTTCATATTCATTATTACTATCTAAATAAATTAAAGGTTTGGTTATTATTATTTTACTATCGGTATTATCAGTACTCGAATTATTTGTCATTATTCTAATATTTGCTCTTGTAAACGCACTCGTATCACTTGGAATGGTATAATTTGATAATGTTAACGAAGTATTACTACTTTTACTTCCTAGTGTAAACCAACTATTCGTTCCATCTATAGTCAATTCCAATTGAATTATTATATTATTAGAACTAGTGTGACTAGATAAATCAACGCTTTCATAAGCGAATTTTAATACTTTATTTGGATTATTTTTTATAATATTTAAAATAGGCTGTTGAGAGTTATTATATGTTCCACTTGTTGAAGTTACAGTTAATGTATCGTTAGAAAACGTTGAAGTCGTGTTTCTATTAGTTAAATTGTTTAAATCAATTAATTGGTTACCATTGTATGTTCGTTGATATATATCGCCTTCCATGGTACCTAAATTAATGTCATCAGAAGTTACTTCATTAACAATATTCTCACCTTCAACGTTGCTCATACCAATTAATACTTTATTAACTGGTTGAACACTATCTCCAGTAGTAGTCGCTTCGTAATATTTATCGGTATCTATCTCGTTATAACTATCTATATCTCCTTCTACTTTTTTAGCGAAATCGAGTTTTAATACGTTATCTTCGTTTATTCTAGCCCAAGTATAAGATAATTTAGCAATAGAAGTTATTACGCTTCTACAACTATCTTGCTCTTCAAATTGATTATTCTCTATTACAAAGTTATTATTGATAAAATCTACATAAAGCACTTTATTATACTCTAATTCAGTACCTGTGCCACTAGTACTAGTTATATAAAGTATACCTGTTTCAACAACTTCATAGTCTTGATTTATTTTTCTTTGTATTATTTTATTATCAACTAGCATTAAAGAGTCTAATAAGTTTAAATTTTCACTTATAGTAAAATTATAATAGGTATCATCCTCTTTAAAATAGTATTCACCAGCAATTAAACCGTCTTCTGGTATACAATAGCAATATGCGTACGTTGAATGTTGTTCAAAAGTTGTTGACATAGGACTTTCTTCTATTTGTAACCCACCCAGTACTTCTGGGATATCCAAAATGTAAGAATTTGTTTTATTTCCATAATGCATTACTAAATAATTGGCATTAGCGCCTGTTGTCAAGGTGTGTGTTGTAGTTGTTCCACCATCACTCATTCTCCAAAAATCACTTAATGTAGTGTCATATGTTGGTATGTCTGATGATGTTCCTATTTTAAAACGATTATTTGCTGTAGGTGATTGTAATGGCTTTGTTATTGTGTATGTAGTATTTGGTTTACAAGGTATATATAACCATCTATCAACAGTTGAAGAAGAACCACCTATAACACCAGCGGCGGTGATATAACCCCTAAACGTATTTGCATTATTTTTATCAAATAAGTTTTTTCCACTATTCAACTTAACTCCCGCTTGTTCACAAGCATGATTTAATAACTCTAGAGCGGTACATGGATAAGTAACTTCATCACCTTTAAATGCTACATTAAACTTTTTCGTATAATCACTTGACTCAAACTTATAAGAACCAGTTGTATCTTCTTGTTCTACCTTTGTAATTATAAAACGACCGTAGTTGTGATAGACTTGATTTTGTAAAGTACTATCTACTACAGCAATTTCTACACTTATCTCTTTATCTTCCAAAGATATTCCTTCTGGAATATTCATAAGGTGTCCATCTAACAATCTCTCAACAAATTGACCTATAAAACCTTGGTCTGGGACATATCTAAAGTCTTCATAGTCCCAATCTACTAAATAATCATTTTCATTAAAAACTTGTAATACTTCCCCGTTCTCGCCGTATAAAGTTATACGACTAAGAACAGGAGCGTTACTTAATAATAATTCTTTCTCTCTATTTGTAAAATCCATATAAATCAACTCTTTCTAATGACCTATTAATTCGAATGGTTCAAAAGTATACATCTTTTGACCACCTAGATACATTACCTTCTTTACTAAATCTGTGTGATAGAAAGTATCTGTAACATAAGTATCAGTTTCATCGTCATAGACTTCACACGTTAAGAACATACCCTTTCCACCTGCATCGCTATGTAAAGCGTTCCAGTAAGTAGTATATTGTGCTAACGTCATATAAGGTAATTCGAACCATACTTTTTTACGGTCATGAGGTAAAACCTTAGTACTTAGTTTACCACTTGCAAGTACTTTGGACTCACCAACTTGGACTAATTCTTTTGCGAATTTCCATGTATCCCTTTTGGGAGAGGGATTGTTAAATTTAACAGTCCCTACTTTTAAATAATATCCAGCATACGCCATCTTTATTATACCACCTTTCTTATATTCTTACAACTGTAGTTCCATAACGGTCGTTTTGTCTATTTTGATATTCTCCTTGACCTTCATATAACTTCTTATCTCCTACGTATACAGTTACGTTAGAAGGTTGTGTATTTGAAGGTATTTGAGACATTCCTGTAAGTATCGCATTTGTTAATGCTGATACCATTTGGTCTTGATTTGCGACTGCGGCACGATTACCTATTGAAGTAATATACTCTGACCTACCGTCTTCATTTGCCCAGAACAAGTCTCCACTTTTTGGGAAACCACCTTTTTCAAACTTCTTAACACTTATTGTAGGCATTGCTTCATAAGTTATCTTACCATCTTTATCTAGTTTTAAACTATTTAAAGTAGTTTTCATACCTTTAGCACACTTGTTAATAGCGTCTCTCCAATTGTCTGCAAATCTTTGTAATTTATTTAATATTGTATTCAATGACTTTTCAATTCCTGTATCTATGTTCATTGATATTGGTGATTGTTTTAATGTTTCTGATGCTTTACTTGAAATACGTCTAGCAGCGTCTTCTACCATACTAGCATTACTTGTAATACCATTTGCGAAACCTTCTGTAAAGTATTGACCTAATTCATATGTAGCCTTTGATGGAGATTTTATTAATAATGTTTCTTTGACAGCAGCATATGAAGTATCTGCTAATTTTTTAGAAACATCTTTAGAATGCGCTTCATTAGTTGTAATACCATAATTATATCCTTCGCAAAAAGCAGTACCTACATCTTTACCACCTGTTCTAGCATCAGCACTAAATCCTTGATAGTATCCATGGAATTGTTGTGACATTTTAGTTTTATATTCTACCGATGCTCTACCGAATTCACTCAATAATCCATATCCAAATGAACCGATTATATCAACACCATATCCTTGGAATTTTCTTGCTTGAGACTCACTTATAGTCTTTCCTTCTTTATCCATTGTAGCGGCATATTTTCCTAAGAAATCAACTGCTGATTTAGTAGGGTCGACATCTTTACCAATATTTTCTAGTTCTTTGTCTATTGCTTGTACAGAGTCTCTGAATGTTTCACTCTGGTCAGCACCTGTAGCAGCAAGTTCTAGTAATAATGCCGATAAGAAATTCTTATATGTAGAATTAATTTTTTCTACACCTAATCTTTGACCTTCTTCAGCACTTTCAATATTTTTAGTTAAAGTATCGATACGTGTGTTAGCATTATCATATTGGTCTTGTTGTTTCTTATCCATAGTGTCATAGGCACCGTATTGTTCTTCAAGAACATCAATAATTTTCTTTTGTTCGTCGATTTGGTCTCTCCAATTATCAATTAATGGCTGATGACTATCTTGTTCTTGTTTGATATAATCAGCACGTCTTTCAGTTGCTTGTTTAATTATATCGTTGAACTTCTCTGGGTCACTAAAGTCTATCTTACCATTTTGAGCAGCCAAGTAATTTGCGGCTTTTTCAGTAGCAACTTCCGTTACAGTAGTTAATCCAAGATATTCTTTTTGTAGTTTCTCTACTTCTTCACGGAATTGCTTCTCTGTTATCGTTCCTTCTTCACGTTGAATTAATAACTTCTTATATTGGTCGTAATATCCTTTATTGTATAAAGATTGTCTTTCATAATAATCTTCAATGGCTTTTTTACGTTCGTTATAATCTTCCTTAGTCATCTTAGTTTCTTCAGCAAGAATATCTAATGCGGCTAATTCATTTATCTTTTCTTGTTCAATTCTATTTTGACCTGCTTGTTTAAGTTTATCAACAGCGTCTGTAACACCGTCTACTAAATCTTTATGATTTTGATAAGTTATTTCGCCGTTTGATAAATCTATTTGATATTGTTCGAACGCTTCTTTAGCATTATCCCATGATGTTTTTACAGTGTCATTAGCATCTACTAGTTTTTGTAATGCGCTAGCGTTGTCAGTTACATCTTTGATGCCACCTTCAACTAATTTATAAGCACCTTCGATTTCAATACCTTGGTTATGTATCAACTCAGGGAAACCCTCTTGTTTTTCAATTTCAAGTCTTTCTTTTCTCCATGCTTCTTCAAGACCTGCTATAATACCGATAGTACCGGCGATTGCAACACCTGCTGCTGCCCAAGGTCCTAAGAATATAGCAGTAACTGTAGTTAATGCGGCTGTCAATCCTCCTGCACCAACAATTTTGAAAATTGTATCACTCATACTACCATTGAAATCATTTACCATATCTTTACTTGTTGTAAATGATACCGCCATCAAACCTATCGTTGTAACGACTGTACCTAATGGTCCTAACATATTTGATAAACCATTTTTTACAGCACCTAGTCCACTAGTACCAAGTTTTGTAGCCTCAGAGTATCCATAAGCAAATCTTTCACCGAGTGTTTTAATTACACCACCAAAACCTTTACCTTCTTTAATACCTATTTTAAATTTAGATACTAAATCAGCAAACTTTGCAACTTTTTCAATTAATTTCCAAGCAGCAAATGCTACCGCTATTCTTTTTATAGTAGGTATTAATTTTTCAAGGTTCTTTTGGGCTTCTTCGACTCGTTTATCGAAATCTCCTGTTAATTTACCTAACATGTCATATTCATCAACATATTTTTCTAGAGTATCAAGTACAGTACTATCTACACCTCCACCACCTGTTCCAGCGGTTTTTGACTCACTCTCTACCACATTCAATTCATCAAATGGTGCTAGTGTCCTTTGTATTTCATTTCTTGCTTTTTTAGCACTATCACCAACTCCATTTAAATTCTTACTCATATCTTTGAGTTTACTATTACCTGTATCAAAACTACTATAATCAACTTTAGCCATCTCATATCCTAACGTTTTTGCTAATTTATTAGCAACATTCGTTAACATATTTGCTAACGCTGCTAAGTAAGGTATTACCTTCATAACAACAGGTATAACTACTTGACCTAACGCACGAGCAAATTGTATAAACTCTGCTTTAACTACTCTTAATGCATTCTCAGGTGTTAATATTGTTTTACCTAAATCTTGTTGCATCTTTGTTGTACTACGCATTAATTGAATATATCTTAAATATGTTTTTTCTGCTTGTGTCATTTCGTTTACGCTTTTCTTGATACCCAATGAGTATGCTAGTTCTTGTAAACTTGCAACTTGCATTGCAACACCTACTCGACCTACGGCTCTCGCTTGACCACTTATAGCAGATGATACTTTCTCATATGCTGACTCAACATCAATGTTTAAATATGAACTCATATCGTAAGATAATTGTGTCATGTTTTTAGCCATCTTATAAGCAGCGTTTTCTCCTACACCTAAACCTTGTACTAAGTTATATAACGCACCTGTATATTGCATAACTGCTTGAGGGTCTAAATGTAAAGCATTACTTATTCTATCTCGCCATTCATCAGCGTCTTGTGCAAAATCTCCTAACGCTGTTCTATATAAGTTTACTGCTTCCTCATATCCAGCGGCTGTATCATACAACTCTTTGAATTTACCTGTAATACCTGATACAACGCCACCTAAGATACGGAACGTTACTGCGGCTCCTGTTATATGTTTTAACGTTGAAGAAAATACGTTATGTATACTATTTATACCGGTTGTAAACATACCAATACCTTGAGATACTGATATTTTTAAAGATTGTTGTTTTTGTTCTTGTTCGTCTAATTCTTTTTGAACTTGCTCTCTTACTTTTAGTTCTTCTTTAGTAGCACTATTTAGTTCTTTTTGAACTTTAGTTGCTTCTCTTAATTTATCAGTTTCTTCAGATATAGCGGCTGAACCAAGTCCTTTTTCTATTGTCGAAAGTTTCGTAATATCTGACGCTTTAGGATTTCTTCTATGGTCTGTAGCACTTTGATATGCTTCAAATTTATCAACCAACGGTTTTACTCTAACAACAAATTTGTCAGATGCGTTACCTGCTTGTATATATTCCTGTATGTCTTTTATGGTACCTTTAATATTTGTTTCAAGGTCTTTTCTCATTCGTTTTAAACTACTACTAGACTTTACAGATGTTAATGAAGATAAAATTTTAGATGATACACTATTAGCCGCTTCTGCTTCTGCTTTTACTTCTTCCAAATGTTTCTTTATTTTAGCGGTTTCATTCTTTGCTTCTATAACATTGATGTTTAAATCTACATCCTGAGCAAATCTATAAAAATTTACCTTAATTAAATTCATAAGGAATTACTCCTTTCCTTGTTCTTGATTAAATCTTTCTGCTGTTGCTCTAGCCCATTGTTCAAAATGGATTTGAGCAATCAATCTCTCGTTCTCTATTTGTTGTTTTTTTTCTTCCTCTGTCATATTCTTTTCTGACATAGACAAGTAAGGTTTTTCAACGTATGGTAGAGGCTTTGTTCCGGATTTAGAAAAGGCATGTAATATAGGGGCTACCCTACAGATAGCGTCATATATATACATGCCTTGTGTCCAAAATTCCTCATCTTTATGCTTAACTTTTAATTCATATGCCTCACGGTAATACTTAGCCCTATAGGCATCACCATACCAATATTCATCGTATGACATACCGTAACTCATATAAATAGGGCATAAATCTTCGAATATTCTAGTAAGGGAGATAGGCTCTACTCTTGACTCTTCTCCTTTTTCAATGGAGTTGAGTCCACTGTCTCCCATGTCACTTTTTTTGAGTCGTCCTTATCAGGTTCACTCATAAGTGCATCGTAACATTCTTCAATCATCTTGCTAATAGTAGCAATTAACCTATCCTTATCAGGACAAGCAGCATAGATAGCATCTATTGTTGTAGATGATGTCTTTCTATGATTTTTAATGAATGCTGCGGTAAACGCTAAATCCATATTTGTCATAGGTTTAGACATGAATTCATCATATCTAAAACCTGCGTTTTCTAGTAATTTGATAGTGTTTCTATCATACTCTAAAGTATAATCAACACCGTCATATGTTAGATTAATCTTTGTGTTCATATTACATATCTCCTTCTTTTATACTATATTGTTGAACTTGGTTTAGCAGCACTAATTGGTGCATTTGTTGGTGTAATATAGTTTGTAATTTCTAGTACACTTGAAACTGAAGTTTCAGGTAATCCCATTTCAGATGGATTTCCAGTGAAGTAGAATGAATTTGTTAAACCAGGGATTACGATTGTAAACCAAGTAGCCTTTCCTGAACTCTTAGCAGTTCTGTAAGCGTTCATTAAAGTAGTCCATTGAGTAACTAACTCTTGAGTTAAGTTAAATGTAAACTCTAATGCTCCACCTAAATCTTTTAAACCATCAATGTATGTTTTATATACAGTTTCATCTAGAGTTGTAGTTTCTAGAGTTTCTGGTGATGGGTTTAATGATGGAGTACTCTTTGCTCCAGTTAATTTTGTATAACCACTTGTTGGTCTAGTTCCAGCAGTTGTTTCTACACAATATGCTAAGAAAACACCAGCAGTTGATAAATTAATTGCAAATCTCTTATAATTTAATTTCATTTTAATTCCTCCTATAAATAGTATTTGTATCTATGTCAATGCGTCCTACATAACGCATATAACCTACTCTTATGTTATTGTCGTCTTGTTTTACAACAATAGGTGTATTACCTAATCGCTTCAATGCATGATATCTAGGACCACGCATATAGTCTCTGATTAATCGTATTATATTTCTTACATTGTCATTAGCAGACATATCGTTTTCTTGGTCACATAATATATTAAATTGATATGTTACATTTACAATATGTTCTTCACCATCGTAAAATTGAGTAACTGCGGAATTTTCAATTTCATATATTAATACCATTGGATAACCGACTACTGGGAAGTCTTCATAAGTAGACTTAACAACAACGGTAGGATATATTGGTGAAAGTAATTCATAAATATCTGTTTCTAACTGTCCTAATAAAGACTCGTCGTCATTTACCATATATAATCATCCTTTCATTTATCCCATTTTTTTATATTCTTGAGTAATTCTTCAGAAGTAAGTAAATTTGCTTTACTATCTTCCATTTCCATATACGACCTATACACGAATTGTCCTGAAGGAACACCTCTTGTAAATATCAATTTGTCTGAAGAATGGTCTTGATACATCCAGAAAGGTAAACCTTTTTTATCATACCTTATCTCAGTACCACTTAGGTAAGGATTTAAAGCATACTCTGAAAGTCCCTTTTCAGGGTGAGGATGTAACTTACCAGGTAAACCTGTACCAAACTCATCATATATAACTTGATTACCAGCAACGTCCACTCTATAATGTCCGTCACTCAATCTTTGTATAGATATTGTCGTATCACTTCTATCTTGATGGTCATCTCCTAAAGAACTTATAAAATCAGAATAGCGCTCAGTAATGTCACCAGCGAGTACTTCTGCAATCTTTCTACCTGACTCATCACATGTTGCCTTAATGACATCATTTAATGTGTCAAGTTTCATGATTGCTTTATCTATAGATGTTTTGGACACCTTTACCACTAAGTTTCTTTAAAATAACTTGGCATTCGTTCAATGTCACTATTGGGTCTGCGAACACTTGATAATCTGCTGTTTTACAGTAAACATCGTGTTCACTAGGAGGTTCTACAAATATATATGCTCTATCACCTAGATGATAATATTTAGCATGGTCTACACTAGTTCTAATACGCACTGTATCATAAACTTCTTGACCTACATTTTTAAACTCTTCCGAAGTGTATATAACTTGCCAATTTTCATTTAATTTTACAGGTTCTTTATACTTTTTAAGATTATTATCTTGATATAACTCACAAATATATAATGGTCTTTTATTCCTATGTAATGTTTTCATATTCTAACCCCATTTCGTTAATGGAATGATGTCAGTTAACATATTCTTAGGATATTTACCATTGTCACCATATTGTCGCATTATACCGTTCTCGGTATGACTTACCTCACCTTCAGCACCATTTTTCATGAAACCTGCTATTGTAAGGGGAAGTATTTTATCCTCATACTTAATATCATATAATACGTCATCAGTAGGTGTAAAACGGCGACAACGATTTATAACACCTATTGCGGATTGTAACTCCATTTTTAATAGAGCATTGTTTTCATCATCAGGATAACTTACTTCATAATAATCAAGTAAGGATTTTAATTCTGGTATGAAATCGTCTATCGTTTTTGTAGTCGCCATTATGTCACCACCTTATCTAAACTAAATAGTTGTATCTACAACTTTTAGAATATAAACTTCATTTGCTCTTTCGAATGATGGTAGAGCAACCATAGAAACTTTCATTTCTTTATTTACTGGGTCAACTGTTCCATAAGTTGTAACAGCAATACCAGTATTAACTATAGAAACATTAGCATCAGCATTTCTTCCAGCCATTAAGTCTGACTCTTCAGGAGTAGTTCCTAAATGAGTATTTCCTAATGTTCCAGCAGGTAAGAATACTACTGTATCATCTTTCATATATTTAACAGCGTTTCCAGTAGTTTCATCTACATAAACGTTATCATATGAATAGAATGTAATACCAGTTTCTTGTTGTAAGTAAGATAATGCTCTTTCAGTACTTACACTTGATATAGCACCTTGTGCTAATACATAGATTTGATTAACGATTGCTTTATTTTTAACAATGTAATCAACTACACTACTATTGCAAATTGCTTTAACTAAATCAACACCTTGAGCCTTAGCATCACGTTTGATATCGTTAATTTCTTTTATAATATCAGCATTTGGATTAGACCAATCAACTGAAGCAGTTAATTTGTTTCCTGCTGGTATTTCATAATCGTAAGCATATGCTTGACCATTACTTGCTAAAGTAATAGTACCTTCACTTAATGCTTCCATTCTCATTCTTTCAAGAGTGATTTTAGCAGCATCAATTAATTCCATTACATCATCAAAGATTTCAGCAAGTAATTGATTGATTACAGCCTTATTATTGCTTCCGATTAATGTATTAATCTTTTGTCTCATTTCTTCATCAACATATTTTGACTCTTTGAAGAATGGCATTGTTGTTTGATATTCTTCGAAACCTTTTCTATCTCTTCTGATAGCCTTAGTATCGTAAGCAGCAAGTCTTAAACCAATTGGTTGGTTATTTGCTCCTTTTATCCAATCTAGTTTGATACCTATATCCTTTTTAATAGGGAATAAAGTTTCACCTAGCATTGGTTGGTCATTTACGTTCTTTTCTAACCAATATGCAACTACGTTTTCAGCAGTTATTAAATCAAATACACTTAGGTTCATAGACTAAATTGCACTTCCTTTCACTAAGATGATTTTTGCTATGTTAGCACTCTTTAATGCTGTAGCAATACTGTCATCTAATTTTAATAAGTCAATACAACCAGCGATAACTAAAGTTGCATTTCCTTTTCCATCAGCATCTAATTTTACGTCATGTAAGTTTGCACCTACAGCACCAGATGTTCCAGCAGTAAATGCTGTGTCTCTGTCTTCAAGGTCTCCAACTAATGGTTGACCAGCCTTGATAACAGCGTTTGCAGAACCAGATACAACTACTGGTAAAGCAATGTAATAACTTTCTTGTCCGATTAATATAGTTTTTCTAGTACTATATGTTCCGACTTTTGTAACCATATTTGCCATCGCAATTCTCCTTTTCTAATTTTAATTTTTCTTGAAATATAAGTCAGGGTCTACTGTAGGAGTTGTTGCTTTTGCTAAACTCTTACCAAATGCTCCAATTTCATCTTTCTTATCTGAAACTTGTTTTCCAACACCGTTTGAGAAATTACCAAGATTATCTTTAGTAGCATCCTTTTTACCCTTCTCATAACTTTCTTTTACTAACTTATTTACATAAGTAGCAACGTCTGATGATTTACCATCTTCTATATTAGAAATAACATTAATAAATTCTTTATAAGAATTATCATCATCTTTTAATTCTAATATTGTTCGAACATCAGTTGTAAAAGTTTCAGCCTTAGAACGATTAGTATCTAAAGTTTGTTCTTTTATTGTTTGTTCTAGTTTCTTGATGTAATCATCTTTTTCGGCTTCAGCAGCCAATTTCTTTTCATCGTCAGACATCTTTTGATGTAATTCTTCTGCTTTCTTTTGAACTTCAGATTTCATTGCATTAATGTCTGCTTCGTACTTATTTTTGTCTACATAAGCACCTGTAGATAGGTCCGCGAATTTTTTACCACTTAATGCAGTATTTATGTCATCAATAGTCATGTCCTCACGGAAGGCATCACCTAACATTGTTTGTAAATCCATGTTTACTCCTTTTATATAGTGTTTTAAACGACTTCACTGTCGAATATAAGCAGTAATTATTTAAATCTCCTACTGCTTGGAGAAATTTATATAATAACAAGAAGTTAAATAGATTAACTATTTAGACTTCTTGGAATTATTCTTTTCTTGAGCATCTACTTTTGTATCTCCAACTTTAGCAGCATTACTACGTTCATCATTTGTTAATCCCATATCATGTTGCTCTTTTTGGTATTTCAATGCATCCTCTTGTCTTTGCTCTTTTGCTTTAGCACCACGTTCTACTACTTCGTTTGCTCTAGTTGTTAAACCAGACATTTCTAAGCAGTCTATTGTTGCTAATTCTCCAGTCGCAACTAATGTACTAAATGCTGTAGTCTTAGTTCCTAAGTTATCAGTAGTATGTCTACCAATTCTAGGTTCTACATCTAAAGCACTTAAATCTTTACTTACTAAATTTAATGCTTGTAATATCTTAATAGCAATTGAGACTTGTCTAGTCTTTGCTTTCTTAAAGAACATTTCTTTAAGTTTTGCTACTATTTCAATATCTGTCCAGCCATCTCTATTTAAAACAGCCTCTCCAGTATCTCCACCACTAGAATTAGCACTTCTATCAGGTATTCCTGTAATTACTTTAATTGACTCTTCTAAAGACTCTCTTATTTCTTTAACATTAGCACTATCTAGTTTAGGTGCGATAAACTTAGCATCTAAATTTCCACTAACAGACTCAGTTCCACCAGCAATAGATAATAGTCTCTTGTCTTTTATCTTTGTTAATGTAGCGTCGTCATCATCTAATTCACAACCTATAAGAACTAATAAACTCTTAATAGTACCTTCGACATCATTTAATGAGTCACTCATTAATTGATTTAAAGCGTCCATAACTGAAATCGCTTGTTCCCAATCACCTGTTAAGAATAGTGAATTAGGATACATTGTTATAGGGTCTAAACCAACAGGGTTCTTTTCAACTTTGAAAGTAGCATTATCAGTTTGATAATCCTCTATTGTAAACTTATATTCGTTTGTAAATGCTATATATTTTATTGTATTGTTATTTGTATCACATAATCTCATACATGACATTATTTGAGGATTTCCTACACTTGTACTTTGTACAACGAATGTATCTCTAGGGTCTAAATAATCAACAGTTATAGGAACCTCTGGTGTGTTATCTTTACTAATATCTGGACTAGGTAATGTTATTTCATAACCTACACCACATATTGATGCATATATAGCAGTACATATATCTGTAGCAAAAACACCTTCGTAATTAAATATATCATTTAACTTTTGAACGTCTTCTTGTTTTTCTGACTTCTTTTGTATTAACTCGATTGGGTTTCCAAATGTATAGCCAACTATTTGTCTAGTTATTGGAAAAGCGTGATTAACAACAGTCGTATTATTTATATTTGATGTATTTGGGGCTGGTCTTTTAAGAATATTTTGTTTACCTAAGAACATTTCTATTAAGTATTCACAGTCATTAGCGTTCATTTCATGTAAAGGTCTAGCCTTTTCAAATACTTCTAAAAAGTTAGCAGGTGTTACTTTATCATAGTCTAAAATAATTCTTGTACGACCATAATTTAATGGGTCTTTAGTAGAATATGTAATTTTATTACAATCGTTATTCGTTTTAATCACCACCCATATTTTCTAGTTCATCACAATTATAGCACAAATAAAAGAGCAAGTCAAATTTGACTCACCCTAATACCCAATGGAACCAATATCCATAATTTTTACTGTCGCATGACCACGCTTTCCTAACACATTTGTTAACAAACCTGCAAGGCTATCTGGTGCATCATCATGCTGTCTTTGTTGTATAGAACCTTCTTTTTGAGACCAATTCCATAGGTTCTCCAAGAAATCTCTATACTCGCATTTCTTAGGTAATAATGAAGGGTCTTTAAAATATACACGATAATTATCACCTAAATCGTTTCCTATACCTAGTATTTCATTTCTACAAGATAATATTCTATCTAATTTACGTTGTCTAGTTGGTGCAGAATGTGCAGTAATGTTACAACGATAACCAGCGTTCTTTAAGTCTTTATCAACAAGCGTCGAATAAAAGTCACCACCATTATTCTTTTCAAAACCACATCTTGATACTTTATAGTCTATTATCTTATCACGAACCCATAGTCTACTTACACCATCTCCACCAAAGTCGTTCTTAAACAATACATCAACGATGTAAACTTCCAACCCATATACAAAAGCAATAGGCATAGACATGTAGTCATCACCACCATGCGATACATCGTTATACGCCACAACTCTGTCTGGTTCTGTTCCAGGTAATTCAGTATAATATGTAAGATTATCTCTTTCAAATGGTCTGCCATCACGTTCAATACATTTCATAAGATACTTAGCAGAAAATATTACAGGGTCTTCTGCCGCTTGCATATCTTCATAATATTCTATATCAAAGCCTTTACCGTAGTCGTATTGAAAGTTACTCTCATGATTTTCATCCCAACAAGGAACTGATACAATTCGTATTCTACTATCGTTACCTTTTTCACGAGCAGTATTTATAATTCTATTTGTAGGGTCATATAATGACCATGGCGTATTAACATGTAATTCAGGTGCAGTTCTATATTTACCATCTTTACATAACCTTTGAACTTTTCTATCTTTCAATGTACTTGAATACATTTCATACAATTTATCAAGTCTATCTTTGTTATTTGCTTGTTCAGCATCTTTTACTAAGTCGTCGCAATATAATAAGTTACTTGCTTCAACAGAACCTGTTGTACCAGCATCTACCGACCTGAAGTTTACAGTATGAAATCTCTTACGACTATTAAAGTCTAGATTTGAATACTCACTATTTTTATTAACAAGCGTAATATTCTTAAATATCTCACCAAATCTATATTCTTCACTTGTAACTATTTCAACAAATTCATTATAGAATGATTGTGTAAGCATTGTACTATGACCACTTGCTAAAATAGATTGGTCAGGATATAATGCCGCTCTAAATGTAAGAAAAAACAATGAAATTGTACTCTTACCAGTTCTTGGTGGCATATTCAATACAAGTAAGTCTAATAAATCATCTTGTAAATCTTGAAACGCTTGCATTATTCCATGTTTCTCTAATAATTTCATTCTAGGAATATAATACTTTTTATCAATAGGTCTATTCCACTCTAATGCAATACAATATGCTCTAAAGTCTCCATTTCTAGCCTTCGTATCATATGCATTTACCAAAATAGTATTAACTCTATTCGTATGTCTTTCATCATACGTTGTACCTTTATTAACTAATAAATCTATTATTTTATCTGCGTATATACACGCATTATCTAAGTCTTTTCCTAATTCATATTCAGACCTTATTGAGTCAAGACCTTGTAAATAAGCAAAACTTTCTTTGTTCTTAACACTATCTATTAAGTTCTTTAATTCAAGTATTCTTTGTTCCTTAACATTCATTAGTGTCACCACTCTTATCTACAAAGTCTGGTTCAATAGCGTCTTTGTTCTTATTTTCTTCTTCAATTTGTTGTCTAAGAGCATTAAGACTTTCTCTACTACTAACAGCATTGTTTTGACTAGGAGCAACTGCTGATATATCAATTTGCTTACTATCACGCATTCCGTAAAAGTTACTAGCCGTAAACATATATGTCGCAGGATTTATCTTATTATTCATCGCACCATTCTCAATAACACTATGAATAAAGTCACTCGCAGCCCTAAACACTTCTGAGTACTCTGAGTCAGGGTCTCTTAAATAACTACTATATGTTGAAATACTAATCCCCAAATACAAACATAAACTCTTAATACTAGGTATTTGAGAATATTCATCACATAAATCAAAATAATCCATAATTTCTTTTTGCGTTTCATCAATATTTCCTAACTTAATTGACTTTCTCGCTCTTTTCATACCTATGTCTCTTAATTGTTTATTAAATTGTTTGAGTTGTGGATTTTCAAGATAGTTTGAACTTTTACCTACTAACGCAGCCTCTCTAGCATTTCTTCTTAACTCAAGTTCACGCATTGCGGCTTCTTGACGCTCATCGATAGATAAACTTTCCACAAAATCACCTCTTTATTATCACATTATATCATAAAATAAAAAAATCAGCAACTGCTGATTATATAGTATTGGTTGCCAGCCTAGGGTTCGAACCTAGAAATGCATGAGTCAAAGTCATGTGTGTTACCATTTCACCAACTGGCAATTTGGCGCAGCCCTGAAGGAATTGAACCAACATATGTAGTTTTGGAGACTACCGTTCTACCGTTGAACTAAGGACGCATGGTTGCAGCGATGGGATTTGAACCCATGGTCTACTGGTTATGAGCCAGTTGAGATAACCACTTCTCTACGCTGCGATAAATTGGAGTACCTGATAGGGTTCAAACCTATGTTAATGGTGTTGCAGACCATCCCCTTAATCAACTTGGGTACAGGTACATGGCGTTCAGTGTAGGATTTGAACCTACGAGCCGAATTAACGACTGACCGCTTAGTAGGCGGTTGGTTTAAACCACTCACCCAACTGAACATGGTCGGGCAAGTAGGATTTGAACCCACGAAGTGTCTTGGTCCCAAACCAAGCGTCCTAGACCAGACTAGACCATTGCCCGATAAATGGCGCTCAATGGAGGACTCGAACCTTCGACCTATCGGTTAACAGCCGACCGTTCTACCAACTGAACTAATTGAGCCTATTTACGTATAACACCTAAATCATTCGTAGGAAATTGATAACCGAGTTGCTCTAACAAGTCTTCAAACATTACACCTCTCCCAGGAACGTATATCCTTGTCGCAATCTCATATATAATTGCATTTCTAAACTCAGGTGTAATCTCACTATATGTCAACATACATGTTAAATCAACTAACTTCATTGTACGTAATTCTTCAATAAACATGTATAATCATCTCCTAAAAATGGTGCCGGAACTAGGACTTGAACCCAGAACTTACTGCTTACAGGGCAGTTGCTCTACCAATTGAACTATTCCGGCATCTATAGGTGTCTTTCATAAAATGATTGCATATACACACCATAACCCACACAACCCTAGGGATAATTTTCAAGCATATGGAGGAAAACAATTCCAAACCTCCATATACCCCTAAATAATAAATAGAAAGGATAACATGATAGAATAATAAACAATTCATATCACATATCATAAGGAAAAGTGTAGCAAGACGGCGTGAGAAATTATTTTTTATAAACTAAGTCATCCAATAGAAAGGAGGGATGTGAATAATGAGTCATTCATCTTATTTTTTACGGCGTTTTACCTTCAACGTCTCGCTACAATTATATTATATCACATATTCTCAAAAATGCAAGTACAAAAAAAGTGGCATTTTCTTCCAGCCACTTGAAATACCCACAGACCTAAATCTCAGGAATTCTAATTATGAGCAGAAGCAAGTCACTAACTTGCTCTCTACTCTAATTACATTATACCACATTTTTAATTTTTATGCAAATTCATCAATTTTAATCTTTTCACACATTCAAAAATACTCTATTTTGTTGTCAAAGACAATATTTTATGTTGTCAAAAGCAACAGACCAAAAATGCAAAAACAACGTAATTTCGTTACCCTTATGCAACGATGCAACAATGATGCAACTATCATTGTTTACCCATTTTGCCCCGTAATTACGAGGAAAAACAGACTTTGACAACTATGCAACCGAAAAATGCTCAACATATATATAATAAAAAAATATATATTTTTCTCTCCCCCATACCCTCTCTTTTTTATATTTGTACATATTATTTTTAATTTTATCGTTTACTTAGTTGTCTAATATAAGAAAATCAACGAAATTACGAGGAAAATTTAAGTAAACCATTTGGTAAACTATCTTTTTTGCTACTTTTTTCTCTTTTTTCATTTTTCCCCTTTATTATAGGGGATGGACGACCGAAAACTTGGTAAACTATTGGTAAACTATATGCGTTGCATTTTTAGTTACTTATAAAGCATGAAATTTTACTATTTTTCTCTATTTTTTCTCTTTTTAACATCTTGTTAATAACAGGGTATTGATTTCCAAGTTGGTGCTCCTTATTTTAAAAAAATTTTTACAGATATATATTAAACACCCCCTATTAAATAAAAAAAATTGCAGCAAATAAGATACTAAAATTTAAAAAATAAGAGTGATTTGGAGATTATGGGGAATTAAAAAAGGGGTGTCTTGGATATAAAATTTGCTCGAGGACCTAAAATGTTGACACACATTTTACGTTCACTAGGGTTCCCCCCTATACACTTTCTTTACATTTCTTTCGTTTATCAATAATTTTTTATCTTTTTTCAATAAATAATAGATATGCCCTTGTAACACGTTTTTAGCCTATTTTTAGCCTTTTTTATCTTTTTAAATATATTTATATTAAAAACAATTTTAAATCTTTAAAAAACACTTTAAAATTAATTTTAAAACAATTTTAATTTTATTTTTATTTTAATTTTATTTTTAATTTATTTTTTACTTTTTATTTATCTTTTTAACAATTTATTAAAAACAAAAATAAAAACAAACATTTGTTTGGTCAACCCTTTTAGGTTGACAAAGCCTTATATATACCACCACCACGCCAAAAAGTCAATAGTTTTTATTAAACTTTACACAAAAAACGCACTTTTATTATAGCGAACAATTTATCTTTTATCGTGTTTCGATAAACGAACCTAGAAATTACAATTTGATATATACTTTTTAGGAATACCTAACCGCTTTAATATAACTTTAAGTTATACCATTAACGATTTTTCGTGTAAACTTTACACTTCAACACTTTACACTTTTTCCGTTTATTATACCGAACAATTAATATCAAACATTTGTTTGAATAACGATTATCGATATTATCATGCTGTTTTTCGATAAATTGATATTGACTTTCGATGAATAATAATCGTTTAACATTATATGATACAATTAAGTTGTCAAAAGGAAGGAGTGACTGAAAGTATCCGCCGAAGGATACACCCCCGAGCGCGTAACACGTGCGCGGCTACACCTTGCAAAAGGTTTTGAATAGTCGCAATTGCTAACGTGTTATACCTCACCCCATAACCTTATTATATAGGCGGTTAGCAAACGCCGACGTGATAAGGTCTAACGTGTTAGTTGTTTAGTCGCTGTAACAACGGCGCACGTTATACAAATTATAAGCGCGAAGGCGCACCCCTATTATATGCGGACGTAAGGCGGGGCGCGTTGCTAGTGTGGTTTATATGGTGAATAAAACGGCAAGGCATAGCGGACGGGGTAAGCCGTAACGTATATGCTAACGAGTGATGCACGAACGCAAAAGCGGACGTAATAAGCGCACACCTATTAAGAGCGGACAATAGCTGAGGGATAGAGTATAAATAGCCATGCGCGTGACGTGATAACACGCGCGAAAAAGTTGGTAGACGCGAGAGAATGACGCGGTGAATGTACGGGGACGAGTGCGCCCGTATTTAGAGAAAAAACAAAAGAACGCGCACACGATTATTATATCAATTTTATATATCAATTTTAGGAAGGTGATTTTATGATTAATACATATTATACAATGGACGAGTTAAAGACACTCGCAAATCAATTTTTAAATAAGGAAATTAAGCGAAAGAACATAACATTTTATACAACTACGGACGCAAAAGTTTTTGATATGCTTGTAAGGTTGAAAAAGTTACAAATTAAAAAGGTGATTAACAGAACGATAGCAAGAGCGCTATTCTTTCAATATTGCGAGGATTTAAACAATAAGAATAATAACATTGATATTTTAGACTTTACTAAACACACAGCAATTAAGGTTAATAAACGCGAGGGCGAGATTAATACTAGAATTGTAGGTAGTAAAGATAAACGCGTAAAATTATGGTCTTAAAATTAAATGTATAACTTATAGATTATAGACGAATAGCAAGTAAGTTATTCGTCCTTAATGTGTAAGTTATCCATCTTACACAAATAGAAAGGTAGAGTGATAAAAATGGAAATATATGTAAACAGAGGTAGTGGAGACGCGCGACTATATACGGACGCATTTTATAACTACTTAATTGACTACGGATACGCGAAGGAAGGCGACGCGTTACTTAATCTTTTATATTGGATAAGTGACGACGACGTAAGAGTGTACGCGCAAGTTAATTATGATATTGACTGGATAGAAGACGACGACGAAGACGACGAAATTATAAGTGCTTATTAAAATAGAGAGGTGTTAAAAATGAGTGATAAAAAGTTTAATAATTTAGTTAAAAAATGGTACTATGAATATTATGCTAGTGAGGTAGATTTTACGGACGTTAGAACGTATGTAATAGAAAAAGTAAATGATGAAATAGGACGCGATATAATTTTAAAATGGTGCGAACGTTACGAGCGCGGTTCTATAAGTGGTATAGAGTTAATCGATACACTTAATTCTTATATAAACATGGTTAAACATGATATTGAAAAAATCATAGACGCGATAGAACTAGACGAACAAGTAGAAAGTGAGGTTATTGAATAATGTACGATTTAATGTATTTAGTTTTAATGATAGTTGTGTGTATCATTTATGGTGTTATGTATGCAATTTTAGGAGGTGATAGGTAGTGTTTATAAGTGAAAAAGATAAAAAGATTTTATGTGATATTGAATTAGAGTTTTTACGTATCATAAATGATAATTATTTTAATAAAAATGAAGAGGGTGAGACGTACTTAGAAGAGGACAACGAAGAGGGCGCACGTTTGTATAAAATGTGGCAAGACTACTGGAACGTACTAGAAAGATTATTTACAAAAAATGGAAAATTAAGAGATTTATTGAAAGAAAAGGAAGAGGATAAAAATGAATAATAATGTTGATGAATTAATAAATAATGTAGAGGAAGAGGTTTTAAATATGAATAATGAAGAATTAATAGTAAATGAAGAAGAAGAGGTTGAGGTTGTAAATTGTTATAATTGTGGTAGTGAGGTTAATATAGACGATACACAAGAGATAGACGGCGAACACGTATGTCAAGAGTGTATTGATAATCACTATTATACTTGCGAACGTTGTGGTGATTATATACACGAAGACGATATTTGTGAGACTACACGTGGTGACATAATATGTCAACGTTGTGCGGATTATTACTATATCTATTGCGAACGTTGTAATAATTATTTTAGAGGTGATGATATGACATATTGTGAGGAAGACGAAACGTATTATTGTGACGAGTGTTATGACGACCGCATGGAAGAGTTAGAAAACACTGAAACTGGTGACAATTATGTGGGTTCTTATCACCAACACCATAGTCAATATCAATATCATATGCAATTTTTAGAGGGTGAAGACGAAGAGAACACAATTACTTATGGTGTAGAGACTGAAATGGAAAACATAAATGGTGATACAACAAACGAACAAGAGGTATTACAAGTATTTAGTACGGCAAGTATTAAGAGGGAACACGAACACGATAGTTCGCTTAATTATGGTGGTATTGAGGATATTACATATCCATTTAGTTATGAGTATGCAATGGCAAGTGTAGAAAACACAAAAGAGGTATTCGAAAAAGCAATTGCGCTAGGTTATAGAGGTGACCGAGACCATTGTGGTATTCATATTCACGTAAAACGTCCAAGTGACGAGGTTATTGATAGAATATGGCTTATTATGGAAACATTTAAGAGGGAAATACTACAAGTGGCACGTAGACACAACGAACATTACGCACACTTTATAAGTGACTGGAATAGTGTTAATGAGAAGACATTAAAGAGTATTTGTTACATAAATAAAAATAAGAATAAAGACGACAGATACTATGCGCTTAACTTAACAAACAATAATACAATTGAGTTTAGAATATTTAAGAGTACTTTAAATTATCGTACGTGGTATGCTTATTTACAATTTATTAATAACATAATGGTTGAATGTTCTAACCTAGATAAACCAGTAGAGGATATTACGTGGGAAGACTTAACACGTGGTGAGTTTATAAGTGAATTATGTATGAATAGAAACATAGTTTGCTATACACGTGTAGTGGATAATACAAAACGTATAGAGGACGAAAGAGCAAGACGTAACGAGATAATTGATACAATGGATAAAGCGTTTAAAAAGTATGCAAGACAATTATTGAGTGCTATGTCAATTGATAAGAGCAAGTTCGAAAACGTGGCTAACTTATACGATAGATTAAATGAATTTAGAAATAATACAATGTATAACACTATGAATATTTTAGAAAGAATTAAGGTACTAGAAGAGTATAAAAATAGTGATATTGAATTAAATGACTTTATAGAAAAAGTGGATAGATTTATAAAAGATAATATGTTCTATGCTACTAATTTACAAATGAGTGAAGACGTTAAGAATACACTTAAAACATTAGTAAACAATAATAACGAAAGAGGTGAGGAATAATGTGTATTATAATTGCAAAAAATAAAAGTGATAGACTACCAACAATAGAAGAGTTAAAAAATAGTTTTGAATATAATAGTGACGGCGCCGGTTTTATGTATGTAGATAAAGGGCAAGTGGTTATTGATAAAGGATATATGCAAGAGGGTTTATTTATAAAGAGGTTCGAAGAGTTATGTAAAACATATAATAACTTTGATAATAAATGTTTGGTGATACATTGTAGAATAGGTACAAGTTCGAGTAATACAGCACCGAACACACACCCTTATCCAGTTACATATAAAGAACGTGAGTTACATAAAGCACACTTTACTTGTGATTTAGGTATGGCACACAATGGAATTATACACGATTATACACCAACGTGGAGTAAACCGACAACTAATGATACACAAGAGTTTATATTGAAATATGTGTATCCGCTATATAGCAAGTGGCACGATTTTTATAAAAATAGATTTATATTAGAGGGGTTACAAAAAGTGACTAACTCTAAACTTGCATTTTTAGATAAAGACGACAACTTATATTTAGTGGGTGATTTTACTGAGGATAACAACTTAATGTTTAGTAACACAAGTTATAAGAGTTATAGATATTCAAATACTTATACAAACAATGGATATAACTGGAAGAACTGGGAATATGAAAGTGGATACGATAACTACGCAAATAAAATAGAGGAGGAGGACGATTATGTAAAACTAGAAAATCCATATAGTAGACCACGCGATTATGACTGGACGTATGATTACTGGTATAATTTAGAAGAGGACGAATATGACTACACTAAAATATATCTGCATAAAGGATATAAGGTGAGATATAGTGACGGAACATATATGACAATAAATAGTGACGAAGAAGAGTTTGTGTGGGACTATGAAACCGGTGAATTATTTGAAATAACAAGTACATATGATTTAGCACTAGTCGATATAAACGTTGACGTGCTTGACGAAAACAATGAGGAATTAATTTAGAAAGAGGGAATGAGTAATGAATAAAGTAGAATTAATAAGTGGTAATGGAATAAACGAATGTTTTAGTAATATGTGTTTAAGTGATAGTGTAGAAATAGAGTTTGAATTAGAGAATAGAGGTATAGCAAGTAAAGTGGATATACAAGATATGTGTAAATACTTAAATAGACTATACAACGATAAAAAGATTTATTTTAAAGAGTGGGTGCTAGTATCACACTATTCAACTGGTGTATTATTAAAAGGTGTAGACGGACTAGGTAATAGTAAATACATTAAGATTACAAAAGGAGGTGAATAATAATGATAGGAATATATGATAATGGCTATTCAATTTTAGGTAGAGTATATGACATTAAAAAATATATAAAGAAAGAGGTCGAGGAAAAGTATGCAGAATATAAATGTGAGGTAGATAAATTACTACAAGATTTAAATAATCATTATGACGACAATGATATTGTAGAGGTAATATATGAAGATTTATACTATCATAGCAATTCATATTATAGAATTGGTAAGTGGTCGCAAAAAGATAAAGTAGAAAGTGGGTGGATATAATGAAAAGAGAATTAATAAGAATATGGAACGACGATACAAGAGTTAAAAAGTATACATATGGTGAATACATAGTGTGGTTAATGATAAATGGTAGTCACGTAGATTATTACTTACAGCACGAAGATTATGGTGTATTACAACATATGATAGGTTTTGATAGTGATAATTTAAGAGGCACAATAGAAGATTTTATAGAAAGTAATATAAATTATGATATCACATATTATAAAGAGCATTTCGAAGATTAGGAGGTAGATATAATGAAAGGTATGTACGAATATTTATTAAGAGATAACATAAAATTAATGAAAGCAATATTTTTAGAAAGACAAAAGAAAAACATAGAACGAGTGAAAGATTTATTACGTCAATTCAATGACAACAGTAAAGAGATTTTAAGAATAAAAAGTAGAAGAGGTGATATAATATAATGGAGGGACATTTAGATTTTAATAATGTGGATAAGATAATAAAAGAGTACTTAGGTATTGAGGAAAGTAATAATACAATAGATTTAAAACAATTAAAGAAAGATATAAAGAAAGTATGTGATAAATATAAAGGACAAGACGTTGAATACATTCTAGAAAGTGATTATATATGTGGTCGAGCAAGTGGTATGACATATAATTATAACACTAAATATCCACTTGCAATTGAGTATGATGATATAGAGTTTTTAGATAATATAAATGGTATAGTGGTATACAAAAGAAAGGAAAGTGATAAATAATGAATAGAGAGGAATTAAATATTTTATATAAGTTTTTTAATACAAGAGCGAAAGTTAATGTATTAGGTATGAGTGATTATGGAGCAGTAATATATCTAATAAATAAAGATTTAAATATTGTTGAAGATTTAAACAATAATGCTTTATCGTGTTTAGATTATGTATTACAACATTTACATGTTAGTCAAGAAGCATGTTATGATGCAGTTGTATGTGTATTACAAACATTAAATGAGTTAGATAAAAAATATGATAGAAATAACATAAAAGTTGATATGCTATTAAGATTAGTAAAGGAAAAATTGAATATAGAATAGGTGGTGATAATATGTTTGAAGAGTTCTTAATACAATATATTAAAGATTATATAAGTTGTGCTACTGACGACTATATAATAGACGACGAAGATATAAAGAGGATAGCAAAAGAGTTATCTGGTAACGACCATTTATGGAATATTATGGATAACTTTGTATCATATGAATTAGAAGATTATAAGAAAAAGGAAGAGGGTGAAGAATAATGAATGAAAGAGTATATATAAATTATGAAATGACTTGTAAAGAATTGGTTGATATTTTAATTGATATGTTATTTGAAAATGATGAAAGAGATTTTGAGTTTTGGAAAGAAATATTATGTAGAAAATTATTAAAATGGGGTTATTTAATAAAAGAAGATGGTTATTATGAAACAACAGGTAGAGGTGGAACTAGAAAAAATGTAGATATATTAAGAGGTGATGAATAATGAAAAAGAGTACTAGTTTAAGATATAAAGAATTAAAAAAGATAATGGACGATATAGGAAAAAAGAAATTACAAGATTTAGATAAAAGAGATATTTTTAAGTTCCTAATAATAGAAGAAGAATTAGAGTGGATAAGTGATAATTATGACATTGATGACTTTACATTTGATGAAACAGAGGTGGATAGACTAAGCGACGTAATGGATAAAGATGTAAATACATATTTTAATGAAGATTTATTTATGTATAATGATATACATAGTGAAATAGAAAGTGAGGAAGAATAATGATAGTAGAATTAAACGTACCTAAAAAGTACAAAAAATATTTTGGTTCATTAGAACAAGAGGGCGGTCTTATTGACGACTGTAAGTATATGTTATACTTTGCTCCTGGTTATGCGTGGGAGGGTGAATATCCATGCATGCCAGTTAAAAGTAAAAAAGAGGCAATAGAATTTTTAAAAGGTGCTGAGCCTGAGAAAAATTATGATGAATTATTAGCACAAGGCTTGGTTTCACCAAGAAGAGAAGATTTTTAAGAGGAGGTAGATAATATGATATATAAAGATTTATTTAAAATTAAAATTAATGGTAAAGAATATGTTGAGGAAGACGGTGTTGTACCTAAAAAGACATTTACATTACAAGAAATGAGGAACATATATTTAGATAATCAATGTAGAGATTTTGAAATTGAGTACGTTCCTATATTGACTACTGATATATTAAGTGATGAGGAAATATATGGGTGGTCTGAACACGATAATGACTACGATTATGATAGTGGTTGTGATGAAGAGGGGGAAGATTATGATTAAATTTCAAATAGTAATGGCTTATGTAATGCTTATATTAAGTTGGATAATGTTTGTAGTGTTCGCAATGCAAGGCGAAAAGTTGTCTATTGTATTTCTTGCACTAGCAGATTTATATTCAGGTAGAGCAAATGATTTGAGAGCGATTGCAAAATTAGGAGGAAATGAATAATGAAAAATAAATTAGAAACGATTAAATATGGTGCTATTGCACTATTGATAGTAGAGATATTATTAATATCTGGTATAATATTAGGATATGTTATGATTAAAGGAGTGATTTAGTATGGGTAGAAAAAACTCTACTGGTTCAGTAATAGAAAAAGTAATGGAAATACTTGTGAAAGTTGAGGAACAAACATTAGGTGGCGATAAAATAGGATACTTTGGTGGTAATGAATATACATTAGATGATTTTGTTGCTATGAGGCATGTGTTAAATAGGTGTCATAAGTTTTATAACTTACACACAAAGGCTTCTTATAAGTATATATGTGCTAACAAAGAATATAATGCTTTATCAACTATTGTATCAGATTTAAAAAATAAGAAAAATAAAACCGAACGAGATTTTATTAAACTTGAAGAAAAAAGTAAAAGGTTAGAAGAATTAAGAAATGAAATGAAAGAAAAAAGAAATAATAAACAGTTTATGCAAGAAGTAAAATTAAAAAGAGAATTAATGGAAATGGCAAGACGAAAGGAGTTATTTGATAAATATGGATTTATTGACGACCTCGATAAATGATTTAATTGATTTAAGTGGTGGTGATGTAAATAAAATGTATAATATTATATATAGTAACAAGTCGAGCGGTAAAACATTTGATACCACCAAAAAGAAAAATAAAAAAGATATTGTAGTAAGTAAATATAAAAAGAAAAAAGACTATAAGTCTTAAAAGAGGTTTTAAGGTACTTTTCAGACGTGTTTATTAATTCAGGTATAATTTATCTAGTTAAATACAAACACGTCTATTTTGTACTTTAAAATATTGTTTACGTGGTTATTTGAATAAATGTACTATTAAAAAGTCTATAATCTATAAGTTATGCAACGGTAAACAACGATATGCAACCAAAAAACAACCATTATAACATCGAACGTACATTCGATTTAAACCCAATATTCTTCGTAATTACGTGGATTGTTGGTATAGTACATTTGTTCGACAACCAAGTAAACCGATTTTTTCTCCACATATATAATATAAAATAATATGTGATTTAGTGTGTGTATATACTTTTATTTATAATTTATAGTTGCATAGTTTACTAATTAATATAAAACAACGAAATTACGTGGGTTAAATTGGTAAACGATATGGTAAACTATATAGTAAACCATTTATTTTAATAGTTGCATAAGCATAGTTGCTATTTTATTTGCAATGTGATATAATGTGTTTACTTGATAATAATAGGCGGTGCGATTATGGACTATGAAATACCTGATTTTTATCAGTATCTTAACTGGTATGATATAACTACACCAGTAGGGATTTATAATTTTATGCAGGAGTTTTTAGAAGATAATGACATTGAAGATTATCCAGATATAAAAGTTTATTATGAAATGTTATGTGATAGTGCGTTTAAAGAACAACCTGATATGGTGGTGGTTGATTATGTATTGAATAAATTAAAAAATGCACTTATTAGATATGGTTTTGCACACACTACGAGATTAGTAGCACGAGATTTAAAAAATACAAATATATATTTTTATTGGAAACAAAAGTAATTAGAAAGGAATGATTATATGGACGCATTAATAGTATTATTATCTGTTTTTGGTATTGGCATAGTTATTGTATGGTTAATATTATGTGGTATCATAAACGTGGCAGCATTTGGTGTTGCAGTTAAGGAAGTAGTTAAGGAAGATATAGAATATTATGAAAATAAAAACAAAGATTTACGATAGGATGGTGTATTATGAACTACGATATTCAAGATTTGACAAGAAATGAGTTATTAAATAAAGATTTTGTACCCGAGTTATTTAAGAATTACACGGACGAAAAAGAAAGAAACGAGATATTAGAAAACATTTATGAGGTGGCTAAGGAACGAAAGGTCTTAGGTAAGTTTAAAAGGAACGTTCAGCAATATGAAAGTGAATATAAACTTTATGATAAAGGTAATGTTTTTAATATTTTAGCAATAGGTACGAACGGTCAACCTGAACCTACAATAGACAATTACTACAATGTGATAGTAAAAGATGATACAATACGAGAACATATTAAGTTCAATTTATTAACTAATAAGTTTGAGTACTGGGATAAAGGTAAATGTAGGGAATGGCGAGACAAAGATGACTCGTGGCTTATGTCTTATATTGAAAGTGAGTACGGGTTCTATAATATTCAAAAGTATGATTTGGCTAAAAATAAAACTGAGGACTTATTTGCATATCACCCTATTAAAGATTTAATTGAATGTGGTGAATGGGATGGTAAGCCTCGTATTGATAGATTTTTAGCAGATATCTTAAAATGTGATGACGACGATTATAGTAGAGAATTATCACGAATGATATTCTATGGTGGTATAAATAGATTATATCACCCAGGATGTAAGTTTGATTACATGATAATCTTTATGGGTGGTCAAGGTTTAGGTAAGTCTACAATAGTTGACTGGCTAAATATTAAACCTGATTATTATAGAGAGGTACTATCAATCGACGGGGCAAAAGGTATTGAAAGTTTAACAGGTGGTTGGGTTTGCGAGTTTGCAGAATTACTTGCAATGGTTAGAGCGAAAGAAGTTGAGAGTTTAAAAGGTTATATAACAAGATTATATGATACTTATAGACCGGCATATGCTAGAAATGTAATCAGTCTACCTAGACAGTGTATATTTATAGGTACAACTAATGACTTTGAGTTCTTAGCAGATAAAACTGGTAATAGAAGATATCTTCCAATAGAAATACATTTATCTCGTGGTGAATTATTTAGACACGAGGCTGAAACGAAAGAATACATATTACAATGTTGGAGAGAAGCAAAAGAATTAATGGAACAAGGTAAAACATATTTAGTTATCCCTAGTGAATACAATGATATATTAGAGGAACATCAAAATATGGCTACTGATGATGACCCAAAAGTAGGTTTGATAACTGAATATCTTGATAATCTTCCAGATGGTTCAAAGGTATGTGGTCAAGAATTATTTGTTAATTGTTGTAATGGTTTAAAAAAGAACTATTCTACAAGAGATGGACGTGAAATAAGTACGATATTACGTAGATTTCCTGAGTGGAAACGAATGAATAACCCTACTTATTTCGAGAACTATGGTAGACAAAAATATTGGCTTAAAGAATTAGAACCTCACGAAGATGAAGAAGATTTATCTTGACAAAGACAACAAAAAATGATATAATTAAAGAAATTAGAAAGGACATGTGGGGTGTGAAAAGCACCCCCATGAATAAGGAGTATGAGTAAATTTGATTTTATAAATGATTTTTATATAAAGAATAAATTAAAGATATTTCCAGTAATGGAAAACGCAAAACTACCATTGATAGATGCGTGGCAAAAAGATTGTTCTAGTGATTTATTACAAATAATGTACTGGTTAGAAAATGCAAAAAATTGCAACATTGGTCTACCAGCAAATGAGAACGATTTATTTATAATAGATATTGATATGCATGATACAAATGGTATAGAAAGTTTTAATAGATTATGCAATGATTTAGGAATTGATAACATAGATACATTAAGTCAGAAAACGCCAAGCGGTGGTATTCATTACATTTTTAAATCTGACGACGAATTAAAAGAGGTATTAAATAGTTCAAATTGTTTTAAAGATTATAAAGGAATTGATATTAGAACACGTGGTTATATTTTAGTTGAACCTAGTGTTATAAATGGAGTACCTTACAAATTAGATATGAGGGAAATAAAAGAAATGCCCTCTTCGTTAAGAACTTTTATATTATCTAATAATAAACAATGTGAAATAGAAAAGAAAGAATATGTAAGACCTAATAATGTTGAGAAAGGCAACAGAGATACAAGTTTGTTTGAGTTCCTTAATCAATTGTACTATAAAACTAAATTAACAAAAGAAGAAATAATGCTATTAGCATATAACTTCAATCAAACAGTATGTTCACCACCTTTAAGTGACGGTGTTGTGGAATACAAAGTGGATAAATTATTTAAGAAGGAAAGACCAAAATTCATATTAGTATATATAAACAGTGGAAGGGAAAGTGATGACGATGAAATATGATTGGAATAGACCTTTATTACCAGGTACAATAATATGTTCTAACTATAATACATTTGATGGAGAACAAAAAGTAGGATTATTCGTGGTATTATACGATGAACAAAATGATAATAATATAATAGATAATAAAAATATAGTGGCTTTAAAATTAAGTACGAAAGGTACATGTGTATCAAATTATAGTGTACCTATTGAAACGAAGTTAAATAACTTTATACAACAAGAATGTATAGTATGTTGTAGTAAATTGCATACACTACATAAAATGGAACAAGTATATAAGGTGTTAGGTATGCTACATCCTGCAACTTATCATAAAATATTTAAAGTATTTACAAAGTTTAATGACGAAATGAATAGACAATTGATAGATAATTTGTAATACAAAAATGGAGTACTTAATTGTACTCCACCCAACAAAAAAGAAACGATATATGTGTTATGAATACGAATATTCTAACACGTTATCATTATAACATAAAAATTAAAAATTTCAAAATGGTGGTGATAATATGAGAAGTAAATATAAAATTAATAATAGACTTAACATATCACTTATTCAAAAATTAAGAAGCAAGTATGAAGAGATGTATTTATTTGATGACTTAGACAGTATTCTTAAAAAGTTTGGACTTAATGATTATTTGGTTAGAAGATTTTTATACGGTACAGATAAAGAAAGTCAAATAATGTTTGATTTTGATACAATGATACGAATATCTCACATGTTTGATGTACCAATAGAAGAATTAATAGAATACAACGCACACATTAAATATTATAGAGATATTATTAAACAAGAGGAGGAAGAAGAAGTGTTAAAACAATACGAAGTTGGTAAAAGTTGGGAAGAAGAAGTAATTAAATATTATAGTAAAAGAAACTATTTTGTATATAAAATACCTACATTAAATAATGGTACAGTATTTGACATAATAGTTGTTAAGAATGGCGCTGCTTTAATGATAGAGTGTAAGCATATTGAAAGTGATAAGTTATATTATGCTAGTAGTGGGTTGTTAAAAAAGACTGATGAGATAGAACATTTCATTAATACAACAGGTAATAATGTATACATATATGTTAAGTCTGATAAAACAGGTACATTTTGGACTACTTGGGAAAATAGTAAAGATATATTAAAAGAACGTGGTTATATTACTAAGGAAGATTGTTTCCCTTGTGTAATGAACCCAGAAGAAAGGGATGAGGATAATGAAAATAATAACTAAAAAGAAGGAAAAACAATTACTTAAAGAAGAATGTTGGTCATTGGACCATAGTCTAATACTATGGTTAAATGAACATTTAAAAGTATATTTAGAAGACGCAGGTAAAATGGTTGACTTAGAGTTTCATAAGATAAAATATGGAAGAAAGACATATACTCAAAAAGAACTTATAGAAAGATTAATTGTTATAACTAATATATTATCTGATGAGAACGCATACTATGGTTATGATGAGCACATGAAAGATACAATAGTTAGTTTAACAAATGAAATGTATGACATTTTAAAGGTAGTGCATTTCTATCTATGGTGGTAATAATATATTAAGAGGTGAAGATAATGTATAAATTAAGTATGACAATGTTTAGTACTAAACATATAAGAGATTATAGTGATTTATCAAGAAGATATGATACTGTACCTAATGACCTTAAAGTATATGAATATCATTATAGTGAACTCGCAAAATTAATAAGTGAAGCAAATAAAGAAATAGAAATAGAAATAGATAGAAAATTAGAAATAAGTGAATTAGAAGCAAAAGTATATGCTTATGAACAAATAATTAGTAATAGTAATTTTAAAGTAATGGTGGAAGAAAATAAAACTAAGAAGAAAAATAAGAAAAGAGGGAAAAAGAAATGATATTTGATAGTAAAAATAGAACAATATATGAGGTAACTCTACCTGATAAGAAGGTAGTAGCAATATGGTTTAAAGGAAAACAACTTGAAGAGATATTAAAACAATATAATATACCATATAAGAAGGTTAAGAGAGGTAAATTATGAAATATATATTAATAGGAATATCAATTAATTTAGTTATGCTAATAATTAATGTAGTAATTAATAGATATGTAATAGATAGTAAATTATCAAGAATTATTGAATTATTAGAAGGTGAAGATAATGAGTAGAATATATACTAAAAAAGGTGATAAATGGAATATTTATTCAACTGTTATCGATGACTTTTTACTCAACGTATGGATTAGTTATGATGATTTAGTAAAATGGGTTATTCAAGATATGGCAGAAAATAAAAAATTAGAATTGCAGTCATTGTTAACTGACAAACCTGTTGTAAATTATATGCCATATGAAGAATTAATTGAAGAATATCCACCAAGAGGTGAAGATAATGAATAATTTATTTAAAAAATGCGATATTGCATATATAAATAAACAAATAGAACATTATGAAAACATATTAGATGATATACGCTACTTAAAATCAAGTATAGAGGAAGCACTTAATAAAAATGAAACGATTGCCAACTCACGTTATTCCAATACATCTGCTTTGGCTAAAAAGATTGGTTTTAAAGTAGATTATGGTATGGGACTCCATTGTACTGATTGGTTTGAAATAGATAAAAATCATATTAAAGAATTATATAAATATGAAGAAGAAATAAAAAATGAAATAAAAAAATTAGAAGCAAAGGTGAATAAACTATGAATATGGAAGAAATAAAAGATGGATATTTCAATTACATAGTAAATGAAATACTTGAAGCGATAATGAATGCTGATGAGTACACTTGTAAAGATTTTCTAGCATTGAAAATGGAGATGTTAGTTAATATTCATAAAATGTTAAGTAGTAGAGAACAATACGAACATATCATAGAAGTATTAAATGAAGATGAAAAGACAAGGAGTAGAAAATAGAAAGGAAAGGTGAATAATATGGAAGAAGAAAAATGGAAAGAAGCAACGATAGAAGAACAAATAACACGTATCGTAGATTGTACTCAAAGTATGATAGACAACGAGTGTCTTTTAGAAAATTTCTTCAAATCATTAAACAAGTTGATTGAAGAATGCACAGATGAATACGATAATATGATACCTATTGAAAAATTAGAAGAATTAATAAAGGAGTTATAAGATGAAAATTAAAAATGCATTATTCTACGTAATATCTTGTATAATTATAATTATTCTAGCAATAATATTAATAAGTATAGTAGTACGTAAGGATAAAATAGCAAGAGATAGTAAAACAAGTACAACCACAACCGAGATAATGACACAAGATACTACAACTACTACAACAAAGGTTAAAACAACAAAGAAAGTAGTTAAAACAACAAAGAAAACTACAACAAAGAAAGTAAGCACAATGAATGTTAAATATAGTAGTAAAAATGAAATAATACAATATGCACATAATGAAGTGCTTAAAAAATGGGGAGCAGGACATTGGGAAGCATTTTACAACATAGTAGCCCACGAGAGTGGCTGGAACCCAAATAACGTAAATAAGAAATCAGGTGCATGTGGCTTGTTCCAGTTTGTCCCTTGTAGTAAAGGTGGAAATGCTTACAAAACTGACTACAAAGTACAAGTGCAAAAAGGAATACAATATATAGAGTATAGATATGGTACACCAAATAAGGCTTGGGCATTCTGGCAAAAACATCACTGGTATTAGGAGGTTAAATGCCAACAAATAACAAACGATATCAAAAGAAATGGTTAGATAAGAACCCAGAGTATATGAAAGAGTGGAGAAAGAAGAATAAAGAAAAGATACTCGAATACCATAAGCAATGGGAAAAAGAACATCCAGGTTATATGACTGAAAGCGTACAAGCGAGTCGTAAAAAAAGACCTGAATATTACAAAGAACAAAAGAGGTTTTACGCTAGAAGAAAGAGACTAGAAGATAAATTAGAAAGAGAAGGAAACGATATGAAATTTAGAAATAGAGGAAAACACGGATTTAAAAGATTAAAAAGACAAACTCAAGTATATGAGTATTGTAAAACAAACATTAAGAATGGTAGAACATTCACATTAGACGATATAGCAAAGGATACAAACATACCTAGAAGTACACTTGTAGAATTATTAAATGAATTACAAGATAAAATGAATGATACATTTATTTATCAAAGAGGTTATATTGAAATAAAAGGTTTAGGTAATAACGGTGTAGGCAAAAGAGCCGAAGATGTTAAAGGTCTAAAGGTATATAAAATACCTAAAAGTACACAAACAAGAAATGAAAAGATACAAAAGATATATGATTATTTATCTGATTTAGCAAGTAAGGATAAACCACTACCTTGTTTAAGTGAATTAACTAAGAAACTTGACATAGGTCATGTGTCAACAGTTATGGAGATATTAAAACAAATGGATAGAGATAATAAGATTATTTATCAACATGGAAAAATAATTGCTGTAAATGTGCCTGATGTTAAAGCAGAGAAAGAAAAGAGATTAGTTTATACTAAACAAGAAAAACAAGAACCTACTATTACAGTTGATA